>VTLG01012176.1_pt1 | contig 11395 bp, 11 predicted proteins | sample 4694571 | NCBI WGS metagenome assembly VTLG01 (sample SAMN12604809, study PRJNA352737) | marine metagenome | biome: ENVO:00000447; feature: ENVO:00000209|ENVO:00000569|ENVO:01000036; material: ENVO:00002151; isolation source: viral sequences binned using virsorter ... | reverse complement strand
TATATCTTCATGAATTTCATACATAATACAGTCTCTACGTATCTTAAGGCAACTTAAAAGAGTACTACCAGAACCTCCAAAGGGATCACAAACCAATTGACCTTCTTTAGAAAGCATTTTGACTAGCCTAGACATAAACTCTAAAGGCTTTTGAGTAACGTGGGTTTTTTGGCCTTTTTTTGACATTTGATCACGTTGGACGTGCCAGACACTTTGAATACGTTTTGTATCATTACCGAGGTTTTTATGCCTACCTGAAATATGTCTATATACTTGATGATCAGATTTTGTTTTTGTGTCAGACATGCCAGTAACCTCTTTACCTTGTGCTTTAGCTCTCCAATAGTTAACCTCTCTTTTCAACGATTCAGTTTTTAGAATACACTCCTCATCTACCCATTCTTCAAAACTAATTTCATTATCATACACTCTTTGGCTTCCTTTAGTCATGATTATATTGTTTTTGTGAGTACTTATAGGCTCATGCCAGACACTTTGAATACGTTTTGTGTCTTTACCAAACTTGTTGTGTTGCTTACCTGAAATATGTCTATATATTTCATGATGTTTGTTTGGTTTTGAGTTACACATACCTTTATCATTCCCACCTTGTGCTTTAGACTTCCAATATCCAACCTCTCTTTTTAATGATGTAGCTTTTAGAATATATTCCTCATCCATCCACTTTTCAAAACTAATTTCATTATCATACACTCTTTGACTACCTTTAGTAAGTACTATGTTATTTTCATGACTACGTAATACATCACCGAAAGGGTTGCTAATACCCATTTTATCCCATATTATCTCTGCCTTGTATTTGAAGCCTGCTTTGTATGCACTATTTAAAAAATTATTTAATCCAGGATGTTGTCCAAAGAAACTACAAAAACTATTTTTAGGTAAGTATTCATAAAAAAGACTAAACATTTTGTCAGTATCAATACCAGTCTCTATTTTATGATCTAATAAATTATAAGGCGGGTCTGTAATAATACAATCTATTTTAGATTTTTCTAACAATTCTTTATTTTTGAATACATCCATACAAGCTATTGTGTAAGTGCATTCTTTAGCTTCTGTATCAAAAAGCCCCTCTTGATAAGTAGCCTTAAATTCTATAATCTCATTTTCTTTTATTTGGATCATCCAAAAAATAAACTCCAAAAGTTACCTATTGTCAATTGTCATTTGACAAGACTAAATAAAAATAATATACTCTATCCTAACAATTCTTTTTGTATATTAAAAATGTTTTTGTGTAAGGCAGTCGAGGGTGATTGACTAGTAGGCTACCATTATATAAACCCATAATTTAATATAATAAAATGGAATTAAACCCAGAAAAATTAAAAAGTATCGGACTTGAGGGTTTTAGCCCAATGCAAGACATGATGATACTATCTAACAGTGAAGGTGACTATGCTGTAGTCAAAATTACAGATGACAATATAGAGCAAGTGGATATAATGAAGTCTGCGGAAACTAAAGAAGTAGAGAGTGACAAGGCAGATAAAGACATGAAAAATGATAAAGCCGAAAAAGAGATGGTGAATGAAAAAATGAGTAATAAAATGAGTGATGAAATGAAAGAGTCTATGAAATCTATGATTGATGAGGCTGTAAAAGGATACATGGATAAGATGGAAAACAAGAAAGCTAAAGAGATGGAAAATCAAAAATCATACAGTACTAATCAAGAGCAAACCAAAGAAGCTCTAAAAGACATTCAGGTTAAAAGAGTGGAAAATTCTACGCAGAAAGTACAAGCTAATAAAGAATCTGAATTAGTAGAGAAATACAAAGAGTACATAATACAAACTTAATAATAACATAATAATAACATAATAATAAAAAACATGACTAATTATTTAAACAAAGCGTCACAATTTACCGAGGCAGTTATCAAAGTTGCAAAATTAAATGGCTATCATGACTTTGTAGAGCAAGCTTGTAATAAAGAAAGCCAAGCAAGGTTTTTGGAAAACATCAAATCCTTTGGAGCAACTGACAGGACAGGAACAGGTAACACTCCAGCAACAGGCTCAGGTTTCTTACAAGTTAACTCCGCACCGATTCAAGTCTACAGCCAGCCAAGTGGTATAAAAGACGCAATCGTAAGTAGAGGTTTTTCATTTGCACCTAATGGTAACTTAATATCAGGTACACCAGGCCGTGCATTTGAAGTAGAAATGCCTACATTAAGATTTTCAGGCAGAAGTAGATACAAAACCTTTGACCAAGCTTTAGACCTTGATGACAGTTCAGTTACCAGAGGTTTGGCTAGCTACAAATTAATAGCTCGTAGGTATGTTGTTAAGCTACCATTTACTACATTACAAGGTATTTCAATGAATCATTCTTTAAGTGATATGTACAATATCTATAGAGAGCAAGACAAGGTAGACAAGCAAATACTGATGGATGAGATTTTGGTAGATAATTTAAACCCACTTATAGGAAATACAAGTATCGTAAATACACCTTTGAGTACTCAAGCAAGCTTCCCTTTAATTTCTAGTATTTTTGATATGGAGGCATCTTTGTATTCACAAGGAGTAAGAAGAGTGGCAGTATTGTTAAACTATACACAAGCGACTAGAGTAGCTGATGAGTTACTTAGCAGTGGTGTAAGAACTGACAACTTTTCAGGATCTACCCTTGGAGGGCGTAAGTTTAACTTAGCAGATGCAAACAGTCCTTACTTTGGAACTGTCGGTGCTGTAGAGTTATTTAGAACTGATTTAATCAAAGATGAGTATGTAACTAGTGCAGGTGGTACAATAACTGCAAACACTGGCGGTGATAAAAGTGCTATGTTTGCTTTTGACTCTTTAGCAGTTGCTAATCATAAAGGTAGTGAAGAGTATGATAAGTTTGTAGTTGAAACAGAAACAAACATGGTGGAAGCAATAACTAATGGCGGTTATAGATTGGGTGCAATATGTCATGCTGGAGGAGTTGTAGTAGAGCCAACTAGAGCTACTTATGTAACTTTTTAATTTAAAACCTTAAAATAATAAATCTTAAAAATGGAAGAAAAATATGCAATTAAAAAAAGTCTTAATCTAAACCGCAAAGTATATAGAGTTTACCCAGGTGAATCTTTGCCTTTGATGGATAAAAAAGAGGCTGAAAAGTTGGTAACAACTCTTTACAATGAAAATAAAGATACAGTCTTAGAAAACTTCATGCTCTTTGTAAACATTAATCGAAATAATGCGGAAGTGTTTGTAAAGGAAGTCTTGGAAGCTCCTAAAAAAAGAGGTAGACCAGCTTCTAACGTTTAATAATGTAAATGTCTTTATCCCTAACTAATTATAATACTTATATATCTAAAAAACCATCTGAAAGATACTTAGATAATGATGGGCAACTTTTAATAGAGCTTTTAGAAAAAAACCTAAAGGTGAAATTTACAACTACCCCGAATGATACTAAGCTTTTAAAAGCAAACGGTTCATGTTTATTTGAGACCGGTCCTTTTCAAGCGGATGGTTTAGAAATATTTGTAGGTTATCAAGGGCATACAAACTTTACAAAATTAGTAAGTACAGACTACAGCCTTTTTAAATACCCAGATGGTACAATAAAAGGCTTTGAAGTTTTTAAAAGTCAAACCTATCCATATATAGAAATGCAAACTATATACAGCCGTCCATTGGTACCGAATGACATGGGGGGTCTCTTGTATAAAGTAAAAGGTACAAGTGGATACGATGGTATACCTGAAGAAGTTAAGAATGCTTTTTTTGGTTTATTTGAGCTTTTAGATAGGGCTTTTGAAAATAATAAAAACACAGAGGGGAGAGGTATTGTAAAATCCTTGTCATCTGATGGGAAGTCAATTTCTTATGATGACGGGGGTTTGTCAAATATGCTTACCACAGTTGCAAGTATTGACCCTATAAGGTCAAATATGATAAAAGACTTGATTAATCAGTACGGTTTAAAACCTCAATTAGCTTTAATTTAAATATGATATTCAAAGATTTAGGATATACTGGTGTGAGAATTACAAAAACTAGCCAATGTGAAGTTTTGGATGGTGAAGTTGTCGGCAACCCAGAATCTACTATTATCTTTGATAATCTAACTTTACTAGAGAATTTTAGCAGAATAGAGGAATCCACTCCCTTGGAGACAGGTACAAATAGAAATCAAGACATGAAAGTATCTATACTTAAGGCAGATTATAAAGACTTTACTTTTGATTTGAATACACCCCTAGAGGATTTAGAAATTAAATTTAATTTATCTAAAAAACTACAAGGTGTGCCTTTTGATGATACTTTAGGAGATATAGTAAAGTGTAAAGTGGTTGACATATACGAGACTGGCTTTGATATTCTTAAATTAATTGTATTTAAAATAGTCACTTTAGAATAATAAAAATGTATAAATTTATAGATACAACCCCAGACGGGATTAGTAAAAAGATTATAATAGAGATGATTAAGAAAGACTTCAAGCCAAGGGTGGAGAAAAATAAGAGTAGAGTTATGAAAGAGGCGACTAAGGGTCTTAAACAAGCCTTTAGTAAAAATAGCTTTGTGAGAAACCCTATTGATACTGGGGAGAGTAGGAAAAAAAGCTATGCGAGTATAATTAGCTTTTTAGACAAGGTAAATCTAAATTCTAATTTAATGACCTTTGCAAAGATGTACACATTTACACCTACCATACAAAGGAAGTTTTATGAGAATGGATGGGGTTCTAATGAAAAATATGGGCTTAGAAATCCAAGAAGGGAACATCAAAAACGAGACGGGCTGAAATTAATGAAGAAACTAATTAGCTAATGATAGTAACAAACTTAAATAAAAGAAACAATAACCCGTTTGACTTAGAGCAAGCTTATGCCAAGGTAGTCAGGCGTTTAGTACAAAAAAATGAATGCCCGATTACTTTAAGTGATATAGAGGCTAAAAAACAAATTCTAGCTTTTGTAGATAGGCCATACTCCAAAAGACAAGCTTCATCTATAGACAAAGCTTTATTTGTCAGTGTTATTTTTGACCCTAATGAAGAGGTGAATATAAAATACATAAATAAGCAAAATAAGGCTGGAGGTTTTAAATCAAAATCTATAGAAGCCGTCTTTACATTACAATTTAGAATTAGCAAGTCAACAAAAGGTATTAGAGATGTTGCAGGGCAAAAGCTTACTGATATAAGAGTATTAGATAATATAATAAACTTTGCAAGACATGGCTTGACTTTAAATAATAATAATCAAGATTTAAACACAGTTAGTCTTGAAAATGTAGAGTATGGAGGAGTTAACTATGGTTTTAACTTAAAACTTAGTAATGTAATCTCGGAGACGGGAATCCAAGACGAGGGGTCTTTGACTGGAAGTGATCAATATCAATACTACGTCAAAAATATAACTATAAAAACTATAATTATTATAAATTAATAAATAAATATGAATGTATCAAAAAGTGCTTTTGAGAAAATATTTGTACCAAAAAATGTTAGCCAGATAAAGGATGGTATTTTGTTACAAAGTTTTCAAACAAGAGACAAAAACTTAATCGTGCCAGAGATTAGCTTTGCAGAAAGTACAATTACTGCACTGGGTAGCTCAACTCCTGATACAACTGCGGTTATAAAGGTTTCTAGCGTTCCTGTTGTACCTAAACCCGTTGTAGTTAGTAAAAACAATCTAGCACCGAATAAAAACCCTAACTTAACTGTAATTCCAGAAACTAGTAGGGATTTTTCTATGGCAATCTTAACTGTGCCATCTGCCCCAGATTCAAATACTGGAGTCTCTTTTGTATTTAAAAATCCTTTTGAATTTAAAAGTGAGCAAGTGGTTAGGATTTTAGTAGGAAGTACTGCAAGCACATCAGAAACTATTGATATTACCTTTACTGATAGCGAAGGTGGTACTTTGACCTTTAGCGGTGTAGATGTTGCAACTGGTAAAAACTCTTTAGTATTGAGTTTTAATGACGGCACCGATTCAGGTACCTTTGGAAACAGTGGAGCTAAAGTAGTCAGCGTAAAGGTAGATGGCTTAGATCAATTTAGCCAAGATGATAAACTACAATTTTACTCTATACAAGTTGCAGAATATGAAGGTGCTTTGATAGGTAGTCAAATTAGCTTCCTTATTCAAGATATGTCCGAGTTCCCTGAAATGGAGGGAGAGCTTGCTACAGAAGATAATAGCCTATTAGGTGCTATGAGTTTACCAACGGCTACAGATTCTACTATGGACATTACAGTACCACTTGTAAAAGCTAGCTTGGCTCTAAAAGGTTCCTTCACAGGCAACTTACCATTTATGGAGGTCACCTCCGAGACTGTCATGAGAACTGGTAGCCTAAATGCGAATAAAGAGGCTGTAAACCTATTTGTAGGTGTAGACCCAAAGAATATAGCTCACGTATCTATTAATGAAGTAGCCCAAGGCAGAATTGAAAGTAGTAGTGCTAAAGCTAAAGAAAGTACAAGCTCCTATTTTGTAAATACTGGAGGCACTGCTCAATTTAGCGATTCTTATGCTGAAAACTCTGTAGTAGTTGCAAGAGTAAATGTAGCTACTACCATCCCTACCATCCCTATGGGTACCGTAGACACTCCCTTCCTATTCCTTGCAACCATGATTTACACCTCGGATACTGGAAACAAATGCATTAAACACATAGATAATGCATACGTAACTGGTACTAATGCAAATGTAGGTGGAAGTGCTGGCGGAGTTAACTTATCAATCAAATCAGTTAAAACAATTGATCCTTTAACTGGTAATGCTAAATCTGGATCGGAAAGTATAACCTAGTTAATTATTAACTAATAAGTGCTTATTAAAGACTAATTATCTTTTTTAGGCACTTATTTAAAACATGAAAAAAGAAAATGGTAATTGAAAATAATACAAATAAACTTGCGGAAACAATACAAGATAATCTAAAGATTTTGAATAAGGAAAAACAAGATTCAGTTAATAAATTTATAGATTTGACTACTAAGGAAGAGCGTTTGCTTGAAGAAAAAGATGTGGCTTTAAAAAATACAATCACAAATAAAATAGTTGATGTGATAAATGAGGGTATTGAAAGCTATGAAGATATTCATGCCAACATTAAGGTATTCATAGAAAAGCTTAAAAAGATAGGCTTTAATTTAGAAAAAAATAGTTTAATAATCAAAAACTCTGTAAAAGGTCAAAGATTGAAAAACTATTTATCTATTATTAATGAAAAACTAGAAAGTAACGAGCAGATGTCGGAGCTAGAAACAATGCACCCCGATGACATCAAAAGGATGACAGAGATGGAAACTAGCCTTAGCTCTATGCTTAATAGAGTGGAGAAAGCAGACGAGGTTGCTCTTAGCTTAATGCTGAATAGTCTTAAGCCAAAGATTAGTAATTTAGAGAAAAAAAAGGATTTAGATTTTAAGGAAACTTCAAACAAATTACTGTTTTGTGCGGAAAGTACATATATCCAAAGTAGACTTTCTTATTTAGAATCGGAAAGACAAAAACAATACTTAAATGAGGTAAGCAAGGAGGCTAGAGCTCAAACCGAGGAGACTATTGAAGAGTATCAAAACAAATACATGAAACATAGAAATGAGCATGAAGATTACATAGCACAGCTAAGAAGCTACTATAGCTCTACATTTGATATTAAGTACATTACTGATGCCAAAAAGAGAAAGTACACTACAGATTTACAAAAGAATTTAGACAAGACAGATAATGAGACTATGGAGTTTTACAAAGCATTTACAAAAGTCTTTGATCTCACCCCTGAAAACTACAAAGAATTTATGGATGAGGAGAAAGGAAGCAATGGGTATTTTGAATTAGATTCTGAAAGTCAAAAAAACATTATGGAGGATTTGAGTATGGATGACATGCAAGAGATAATACAAACTATTTATAAAATAAATTCTAATTATCTACAGAGGGCTTTTTTTATAGAATTGATTCAACAAATCAAAAATTAAAATTACCCAATAACTCTAATGCCAAAAAAACAAATAGTAACTTTTCTTTAGAAATGATAAATGAAGAAAATGGTATGTTAAATTATCAATATTTTAAATTAAACTATGAAGATATAGAAAAGTATACAGACCTAGAGTTATTAATCAAAGAGCTAGATAGGATCAACAAAAAAACTAAAGACATATATGATAAAGACTTGGATAGGTATTACTCTTTGCTACCGTACCAATCAAAAGAAAGCAAACTAAAAGAGCCTACAATTGGAAACTTCATATACTTTGATAAACAAAAATATAAAGACTATTTGATAAATTCTAATCTATTAACACTAGAAAACAAATTTATTAAATACGATTTAGCTGGATTTTATAATACATTTTCTTAATCTATGGCTACCGCATATACTACCGTTTTTAATCTTGATGTAAACAAAGCAATTGCCCAACTTAAAAAGTTTGATAGGGCAAGAGAAAATGTATTGAAAAGTGGAAATAAAGGTAAGTTTGATTTTGATGTATCAAAAGCCAGAAAGTCTATTAAGAGTTTAGAAAAGCTCTCATCAAATACAGGAAAACAATCGGGTGTAAGTTTTGGTAAGCTATTCACTGCTAATTTGTCTAGCTTCTTAACTGGCTCGGCTATTATCGGTGTATTTGATGGGCTGGCTAACTCTATTACAAACTTTGGTGAAGGTGTATTTAATACTTTTACAAATGTAGACGAGCAAATGGCAGACATCCGAAAGACAACTGGATTAGTTGGGGGTGAGTTAAAAGAAATACAAATTGATGTATTTAAAGAGGGGAGAGGTACTCGTACAACTAATGAAGATTTGTTAAAGATAGTTGAAGTCGGGGGTAGGCTTGGCATATCAGAAAAAAAAGACCTATTACCCTTTGTAGAAGGTATCAATAAAATAAATGTTGCCTTAGGGGATGAATTTGTAGGCGGTGGAGACCAAGCTATAGAAACCGTAGGTAAGCTTGCAGGGTCTTTTGACGAGCTCAAAGGTATCCCTATAGACCAATCTTTAGATAAAATAGGTTCGGCAATTAATGAAGTAACTAGCAATTCTAAATCTAAAGGTGGCAACCTATCTAACTTTATAGGTAGGATAGGTCAATTACCTGACGCTGTTAAGCCATCTTTAGCCAGCACTGTAGCCTTGGGTGCTGTTTTGGAAGGTGCGGATATAAGTGCAGAGATAGCCAGTGGCGGAATTACAAACCTTTTATTAACATCGTCAAAAAATTTACCAAAGTTTGCTGAGCAAATGGATATAAGCACTGAAAGTGCTAGAAACCTACTTGAAACTGACCCAGGTAGATTTGCGGTTGAGTTTAGTAAAAGTTTACAAGGTTTGTCAGGTGAGGAGTTATCAACCACTTTAGATGAGCTTAAAATAGGAAACCAAGAAACTATTAAAACTGTAGGAGCTTTAGGTAAAAAAACAGACGAATTTGGTAAATTACAAGGGATAGCCAATGGACAGATACAAAATGCCACCTCTTTGACTAATGAGTACAATGTAAAAAACAATACCGCACTAGCCAATACAGGCAAGTTAACTAATATGTTTAGTGAATTTCAACTAAAGGTTGGTAAGTTTGGAGAGGCTTTTGTAAAAAACCTACCTTTTTTGGATAAGCTAAGTGGTAAATTGGTAGAGTTTGCTAACTCTGTATTAGATTTAGACTTTGAAAAAGCAGGGGCAGACCTAGGTAAAAAATTAAATAAAGCCTTAGGATCAATCAAACTAGATGGTTTAAAGAATATTTTCAAAGATGTAAATGTAGACGGGATAAAAGGAATATTTGATACTATTAAAAGTAGCCTAGATAATATAGATTTTAACAGTCTATTTAAATCATTATCTGAATTTGCTGGAGATACTTTATTATTAGCTTTTGAGCAAGTTAAAGACTTCACAAATATCTTAGTAGAGCTTGCCGAGCAAGTTGATATACAGACTTTCTTTGAAGGCCTAAAAGTCATTCTTGAAACATTAACAAATGATATACTGCCAGCTTTATTACCTTTTATAGAATCCTTTTTTGGATTATCAAACGATTTTTTTAAGGCAGTTGGAAGTTTAATGTTGCCAGTTATCAACGCTCTAATAGGTGGCTTTAACTTTTTGGCTACTAATGTGTTCCCTATTTTGGCTGAAGTATTTACAGATACACTATTACCATCTTTTCAACAGTTCTTTGATACTTTGTCTAGTGTATTTAATAATATATTACCAGTACTTAAATTTGTAGGTTATGTAATAGGTGGAATCGTAGTAGGAGCTATTGTACTTTTAATAGCAATGTTTGTTGGGCTTTTTGTAGTATTTGCAAAACTGGTTCAAGTTGTTTTAAATATTGCAAATATATTTGCAAGTGTAGGTAATGCCATTATTGAGTTTGGAATAAATGCCGTAAAATCTATAGGCGATTTTGTTGCAAAAGCTAGTGAGTTTTTTGGTAATCTAGTATCAGATATACTTGAATTTTTAGGCAACTTAATTAGCGATGGAGTAGCTAAGTTTAATGAATTTTCTACCAATTCACAAAACAAAATTACTGAAATGAGTACGGGCTTGGGGGATACACTCACTGGCTTAAAAGATAATGTAGTTAATCTACTTAGCCAGCTCGTATCTGATTCTATAGCCAAGATTGGAGAGTTTGCAAGTGGTATGGGTGAAGCCTTTACAAATGCCAAAGACACTGCCGTAGAGGCTCTTAGCTCTCTACCTAGTGATGTTGTAGCCGTGATAACTAGTGTAGCCACCCAAGCCTTAAATTCGGCTCAATCAATAGGTGTAAACATAGGTAAAGGTATGGCTGAAGGTATAAGAAACCAAGCTCAAATAGTTGCGAAAGAAGCCAGTAAAATGGTTACCAATGCCTTAAAAGCTGCTAAAAGTGCTTTACAGATTAGGTCACCATCTAGGAAAGTGAGAGACGAGATAGGTAAAAACTTTGTTTTAGGATTCCCTTCAGGTATAGATAAATACGGTGAGGTTGCTCTTAAATCAGTTAAAAACTTTAGTATGAATACCCTAGGCACTGCTAAAAAGGTCTTATCAGAAGATTTAAATATAGGCAACGCAGACATACCAAGGCCAGCGAGTAGACTAAGTAATTCAAATAATCAATCTAATGTAACTAACAATAATCAAAGGTCTATAACTCAAAACAATAGTATAACTATACAAAGTAATCAGCCTAATGACACGGGAGACGCTATTTTACAAAGACTAAAATTAATCAGTACTTAAATGTTAAATTACAAAACTATTAAATTTTTAGATAATCAAAGTAGAGAGCTTATAATTTCAGACTTTCAAACTGCCCTTACTAATTACAATACTATTAGTGAAGGCATAAACTTGAAAGCCCCGTCTCCTAAACTAGATGTAGTCAAAATACC
>VTLG01017169.1_pt1 | contig 11396 bp, 14 predicted proteins | sample 4694571 | NCBI WGS metagenome assembly VTLG01 (sample SAMN12604809, study PRJNA352737) | marine metagenome | biome: ENVO:00000447; feature: ENVO:00000209|ENVO:00000569|ENVO:01000036; material: ENVO:00002151; isolation source: viral sequences binned using virsorter ... | reverse complement strand
TGCTTTAGTAGGAAAAACTTTAGAAAGACAGACAACTATAAATATGATTGAAGATTCCAGGTTGAAGAAGGTAAGACAACAAAATGCTTTATTACAGGCAAAGATTGATGGTAATTATGAGGAAGTTTTATTGGCACAGGAACTTGATGCAAAGATAAAAGAAATGATTGAAGATGGAGCAACCTTAGAAGAACTAGATGTAAATAAAATTGAAAATTTACTAAAACAAAATAATTTATTAGAAAAACAAGCAGAGCAAGCCGAAAGGGTAAGACAACAATTTAAATCATTAGGTCAATCACTTGCTACAGATGTTGCCGATGGTCTACAGGGTCTTATCCGTGGTACGTCTACACTAAGCGATATGCTAAACAATGTATTGAATAAACTAATTGATGCTGCATTTAACATGGCATTATTTGGCAATCCAGGAGGAACATTAGGAGGGGGAGGATTATTTGGTTCGTTATTTAGTGGATTGGGTTCAATATTTGGAGGAAAAAGTGATCCTACGTTTGGAACTGGCATACCCAGTGGAGCAAATTTATTACCAGGATCTTTTGGCATATCCAGTATTCAAAGAGCAGCAGGAGGTCCAGTAAAAGGAGGAAGCGGTTATCTAGTCGGAGAACGTGGACCAGAAATGTTTACACCTGGAGTTTCTGGAATGATTACACCAAACCATGCACTTGGCGGTACAACAAATGTTGTAGTAAATGTAGATGCCTCTGGATCTTCTGTTGAAGGAGATGAAGAGCAGGGAAGAGAACTTGGCCGTCTTATATCGGCTGCGGTACAATCTGAACTAATACAACAGAAGCGACCTGGAGGAATACTTGCATAATGGCTACTTTCCCTTCAATAAAACCTACTTACGGAATCCGTAAAAAATCTAAACCACTAACTAGAACCATTCGTTTTGCTGACGGGTATGAGCATAGACTTTTATTTGGTTTAGCACAACATCAAAATCCAAAAGAGTTTAGTCTTACTTACGAAGTATCGGAAACAGATGCAGATACTATCGAAACATTTTTAGATGCTCGTGCAAACGACAGTGATAGTTTTGATTTTGCTGAAGGTTTTTTACCCGAAGAAACTGCTTCAAACTTTAAATTTGTTTGCGAAAACTGGAGTAAGTCAATACCTTATAACAATAGAGCTACGATACAGGCCACTTTCAGACAAGTATTTGAACCAGCATCGTAATGACAGTAAATTCAAAAATATTTAGCAGTCTACAAGACATCAATCCATCAGCAATTATTGAGCTATTTACGCTTCAATTATCAACTGCATTGCATGGTGCAAATACAATTTATAGATTTCATGCTGGAAGCAACTTAAATGCAAATGGAAAAATAGTTTGGGCTGGTAACGAATACCTTAGATTTCCTGTGCAAGCATCGGGTTTTGCGTTTCAAAAAGGACAGTTACCCAGGCCAAAATTAATAATCAGTAATGCTACAGGACTAATTTCATCTATTCTCTTGACTGTAAATGAAACAACAACTGGTAATGATCTGACGGGAGCCACAGTTACACGAATTAGAACACTAGCTAAATTTATTGATGCTGTTAATTTTGCTGACGGAACAAATGCTACAGCAGATAACACAGCAGAGTTTCCTCAAGAAATTTATTCAGTAGACCGAAAAGCAACAGAAACAAGAGATATTGTTGAATTTGAATTAGCTGCTCCAACCGATTTAGCTGGAGTTCGTATTCCAGGCCGTCAAGCCACTCGCTCAATCTTTCCCGCTATTGGTACGTTTGTAGGGTAAACATGACTTGGAAATACAAAGCACTACTTCATGCTCAAAGAGAAGATCCTAAAGAATCTTGTGGCTTGTTGTTGAATATAAAAGGTAAAGAAAGATATTTTCCTTGTAGAAACTTATCTATGACAGAACATCAATGTTTTATTATTGACCCAGAGGATTATGTAAAAGCTGATAATGCTGGAGAAATAGTTGGAGTAGTACACAGTCACCCAATAACACCACCTACACCTAGTCAGGCAGATAAAATTAGCTGTGAAAAAAGTAATTTACCCTGGCATATAGTAAATCCAAAAACAGAACAATGGGCATACTTAGAACCTTGTGGATACAAACCACCAATTCTAGGCCGTCAATGGGTATGGGGTATAACAGACTGTTGGAGTTTAGTAAGAGATTGGTATAAACAAGAAAAGAATATTGAATTGAGAGATTGGCAAAGGCCAACCACACCAGAAGAATTTTTAAAAGATCCTATGTTTGAAAGGTGTGCATGGAGAACAGGTTTTAGAGAGTTAAGACCAGAAGAACCTTTGGAAGATGGAGATTTATTATTTATGAGTATTTTAAATCCTGGATTAAATCATGTAGCATTATTTTTTAAAGGAGATGTAATTCATCATTTAACCGATAGACTATCTTGTAGAGAGCCATATTCTGAGTGGTTGCTAAAATGCACGGGAAAGAGGTTACGTTATGCTTCGTAAAGTAAAGCTGTATGGAGAGTTAGCCAAATTTGTCGGACATAAGGAGTTCGAGGTAAAGGCTGAAACAGTTGGTAGGGCAGTAAGTTTTTTAATACATAATTTTCCAGGTATAGAATCTTTTATGAGTCCAAATTATTATCAAGTAAAAGTAGGTGATTATGATGTAAATGAAGAAGAGATACACCACCCTGTAGGTAAACAGGATATACATTTTATTCCTGTTATTAGTGGTGCTGGAAGAGGTCTTGGAAAAGTATTGTTAGGAGCAGTTTTGATAGGTATAGCTATAGCAGCACCAGGATCAGGATTTTTAGCTAATGGTGCTATGGGTTTTGGATCTACAGTTGCAGGAAAGTTTAGTCTTGCTGCAACTCTTGGAAATATTGGTATAGGTCTTGTGTTGACAGGAGTTAGTGAAATGTTATTTCCTCTACCAGAACCACAAAAATTTAGTTCTGAAGAAGATCCACAATTATCGTTTAACTTTGCTGGAGTGCAAAACACATCAAGGGCTGGTACTCCTGTTCCAATAGTTTATGGTGAAATAATTACAGGAAGTGTTGTGATAAGTGCAGCAGTTGACACTAACCAAGTAGAAGCATGACAGACGAAGTTAAACTTATTCAAGGTGCTGGTGGTGGTGGCCCTAAACCCCCTCCCCCTCCGTATCGTGCTCCTGATACTTTACATAGTAGAAGTTTTGCCACTGTTCAAGATTTAATATCTGAGGGAGAAATAGAAGGTTTTGCAACCGCATCAAAAGCAGGACTTACAAAAGGTACAACTGCATACGATAACGCAAGTTTAAAAGATATTTTTCTTAATGACACTCCAATACTTGATTCAAATGCTTCAAATAGCAGTCCTGCGGATACTGATTTTAATTTTAAAGATGTAGTATTTAAATCTAGATTTGGTACGTCAAGCCAAACAGCATTGAGTGGTATTCCTGCTGAAAGTAGATCACCTACTGGTGTCGGAGTTATTGTAACTACCTCTGCTCCAGTAACTAGACAGATTACAAATACAGACGTAGATGCTGTTATTGTTACTCTAACTTGGCCTCAGATTCAAGTAGCTGAAGATGATGGAGATTTAAGAGGAGATACAGTTGAATATAAGATTCAACTGCAACATGATAGTGGTGGTTTTGTAGATAAAGTAGTTTCTTCTGTAAGTGGTAGAACTGCTGACGCTTATCAAAAAGATCACAGAATAGAACTAACAAGCGGATTTACTACAGTAGATGTAAGAGTTATTCGTGTAACAGCAGATAGCACCGAATCTAACAGAGTTAACGCTTTTCAGTTTACTAGCCTTCAAGAAGTTCTAGATAATAGTTCAACTTACGCTAATAGTGCTTATACTGCTCTTCGTTTTGATAGTAAACAATTTAATCGTATTCCTTCGAGAAAATATCGAATCAGAGGAGTAAAAGTAAGAATACCAGGAGCAGGAGCCTCTGGAACTGGCACACCAACAGTTGATATTCAAACTGGAAGAATTATTTATCCAAGTGGCTACGTTTTTAACGGAGTAATGGGTGCAGCAACTTATACAAATTGTCCAGCAATGTGTTTGCTTGATCTACTTACAAATACTAGATATGGATTAGGTAATCATATAGTTGATAGCAACATAGATTTATTTAGTTTTGTTGCTGCCAGTAAATATTCAAATGAAGAAGTAGATGATGGAACGGGATCTGGTGCAAAGGAAGCCAGGTTTAGTTGTAACGTAAACATTCAAAGCCCTAAAGAAGCATTTGCAGCAATAAACGATCTAGCTGGTGTAATGAGATGTATGCCTATATGGTCTGCTGGAGGCATAACTTTATCGCAGGATAAAGAAACAACAGCAAGTTATTTATTTAATTTAGCCAATGTAGGAGAGGGTGGTTTTAGTTACTCAGGGAGTAGTTTAAAAACAAGACATAGCGTTGTCTCTGTCAGCTACTTCAACATGGATTCTAAGGAAATAGATTTTGAAGTAATTGAAGATGCAACAGCAATATCAAAACTTGGAACAATAGTAAAACAGGTAAAAGCATTTGCCTGTACTTCTCGTAACCAGGCTGCGAGATTAGGCCGTGCAATACTTTTTGCTGAACAAAACGAATCTGAAACAGTTTCTTTTACAACCTCAATAGATGCTGGAGTTGTTGTCAGACCTGGTTCTGTTATTGAAATAAACGATCCAGTAAGAGCAGGAGCTAGAAGAGGTGGTCGTGTAGTATCTGCAACTACCACCACTATCACTATTGATGCACTTGAACAAACAGGTCTACCAGCTTTAAATGATAATCCGACTATCAGTGTAATTCTTTCTGATGGATCGGTTGAGTCTAAAACTATAACTGATATTACAGGAGCAGTATTAACAGTAAATTCTGCTTTTTCTTCTGCACCAAGTACAAACGCACCTTATTTAATATCTAGTACAACTTTACAGACTCAATTATTCAGAGTTATTCAAGTCCAAGAACAAGATGAAGTTAATTACGTTATTACAGCTTTATCTTATGTCGAAGGTAAATACGCATTTATTGAAAATGGAACTGCTTTACCCACACGAACAGTATCGGTATTAAATACTCCTGCATCACCGCCAAGTAACTTAACAATCACAGAACAAACAGTTGTCATAAATAGTATTGCTAGAAGTAAATTAATTGTAGATTGGCAGCCTGTAGTCGGTGTAACTCAATACTTAGTTAACTATAAAGTTGAAAATGGAAACTATGTTTCTCAAGTTGTATTTAGTAGTGATTTTGAATTATTAGATACTATAAAAGCAACTTATACAGTTCAAGTATTTTCATACAATTCTTTAGGCGAAATATCTGCAAATGCAACTGAAGCTAGTTTTACTGCTCAAGGTAAAACAGCAGTGCCAGAAGATGTTTCTGGGCTTACGATTGAGCCTATTAATGAACAGTTTGTAAGATTAAGATTTACACAGGCAACTGCTATAGATGTTTTACATGGTGGCCGTGTTTATGTCAGACATACAAATCAAACTGGAGGATCTGCTACATTTCAATCTGCACAAGATGTTATTGAGGCTGTAGCTGGTAATACAACAGAAGTTATAGCTCCTGCCCTGGCAGGAACTTATCTTCTTAAATTTCAAGATGATGGCGGTAGATTTAGTGCTAATGCAGCAAGTGTAGCTTTATCTATTGTTGACATTCTTGATTCTATTACTGTAAAAACTGACAGAGAAGATACAGATGGAACACCCTATAACGGAACAAAGTCAAATGTTACATACGATTCATCTCTTGGTGGATTGAAACTTACAGATCCAACAGCAAATGCCAGTGGTACTTATGATTTTGTAGATACTCTTGATCTTGGTGGTACATTTTCACTTGTCTTAAAAAGACATTTTCAAGGGGTAGGTTTTTATGCAGGAGATCAATTTGATAATAGAACAGATAACATAGATACCTGGACAGATTTTGATGGATCAGTTGCTAATGATGCAAACGCAAAAATCGCTGTACGAACCACCACTGATAATCCTTCAAGTTCTCCAACATATACATCTTTCAATGATTTTGCTAATGGAACATTTAAAGGTAGAGGGTTTCAATTTAGAATTACTTTAAATACAGCAGATACCGCACAAAATATGAATCTTCAGCAAGCAGGATATACAGCAACCATGCCGTCTAGAACAGAACAATCATCTGTTATAGCATCTGGAGCAGGAGCAAAAGCTGTTACATTTACAGCACCATTTTTTGTTGGAACGTCTGGACTAGGTAATCTTAATAGTTTCTTACCTTCTGTTAATATTTCTCCACAGAATATGGCATCAGGCGATTACTTTGAACTTAGCAGTATATCTGGAACTGGCTTTACAGTTCACTTTAAAAACTCAAGTAATGCTAGTATTGATAGGAACTTTACCTACAGTGCTGTTGGTTTTGGCAAAGGAGGGTAACATGGAGAAAAATAGTATTTAATTGTGGCTGACGTAACAAACTACACTATTGAAAATGCTTCTGGAGCGAATGTAAGAACTGATCTTAATAATGTTTTTGCTGCTATCCAATCAAGTAATTCAAAATCATCTGATTTAGCTACAAGTCAATGTGTAGCTGGTATGCCTTTTCTAAATACCACTACAAATATTTTAAAAATAAGAAATTCAAGCAATGGTGCTTTTACAGAGATAGGAAATATAGATCAAGCTAATTTAGGTTTGTTATCAAAAGCTGGCGGTACAATGACGGGTCCGTTACTGATAGATGATTCTAGTAGTGCTTCTACTCCTGCATTAAGTTTCGATACAGATACAGATTTAGGATTATTTAGAAAATCTGCAAACGTAATGGGATTTTCTTCTAGTGGTACAGAGCAGATGATATTTGACGCTAATGGATTAACACTCCAGGCTCAAAATGATCTAAGGTTTGCTGATGCTGATAGTAGCCATTATGTAGGATTTCAAGCACCAGCTACAATATCTTCTAGTCTTACTTGGACACTACCCTCTGCTGATGCTGCTGTTTCTGGCTATGCTCTTGTATCAGACGCTTCTGGAACGCTAAGTTGGGCTGCTGCTGGAGCAGGTGCTCAAGGTGCAGGAAGTGACAATATCTTTTGGGAAAATGACCAAACAGTAACGCAAAGTTATACTATTACTAACGGACAAAACGCTGGCAGCTTTGGTCCGATTACTATACAATCAGGGGTAACAGTTACAGTTGGTGCTGGTGAAACCTGGACAGTCGTTTAAATTATGAGCACAATCAAAGTCAACAGCATAATACCAGTATCAGGAGTACCAACAGGCGGTGGTGGTGGAATTATTCAGATAAAACAAACAGTTAAAACAGACACTTTTTCTACAAGTTCAGGATCTTATACAGATGTAACTGGACTGTCTGTATCTATTACTCCGACTTCTTCATCAAGTAAAATATTTATTATTCTTGATATAAAAGTAGGTGCTGGTCACGAAGATGCTGCTTTTGTAGGGAGATTAGTAAGAGGTAGCACTGCGATTTATATAGGTGATGCAGGTAGCAACAGAACCCAAGGATCCTTTGGTACTGGAAGGCAATCTGGTAATGCTGGTTACGATGTTATTCAAGATAGACAAGCTGTGTTTTTAGATTCTCCGAGTACAACAAGTGCAACAACATATAAAGTACAAGTCGCAGGATTGAATAGTAGAGACACTCTTATAAACAGAACCTATGATGATGGAGATACCAGTGACACTCCAAGGGTAGCTTCTTCAATAACAGTAATGGAGGTGTCAGCATGATTACTTCCGTGTATAATCTAATTAAAAACTAACCATGAGTTTAGATCACGAAGCAATAAGAAAAGCCTATCCAAATGCTGTAACGATTGATGACGGCACAGGAGCTTTTGATGCAAGTGGTAATTCTATAAGTTTAGATCAATCTCTTATAGATGCTGCGAGAACTACTTTAAACACTGAAGCTGCTGCTGTTAAATACAAAACTGATAGAACAACTGATGGTTCGACCATTTATGCCTCATTTGGCGATCAGCTAGATATGCTATACAAAGATATAGTTGCTGGAACTGTCACAACATCTGGCACATGGGCAACTCACATTAAAGCTGTAAAAGACGCTAATCCCAAGCCATGAGTACATTAAAAGTTAATACAATTCAAAATGTCTCTGGTGGTTCTGATGTTAGTGGTTTAGGTAGTTTTGTAAAATTACAAACAACAGATGCAAGCAGTTCTTCAACTATTGATTTCACTGATTCAATTACAGATGCTTTTGATACCTATGAACAGTATTTAATTATTTTTAATAAATTAAGATTTTCTAGTGATGGTATCACTTTGCGTATGCGAATACTTAATAGTAGCGGTTCATTCTCTAGTAATGAATATTCAACAAGAGTACTTGATTCGGGTGGTGACGGAAATCATACAGGTGCAAGTTCCTATAGATTTAATCAAGAAAATATGGGAAATAACAGTAGTGGTTCATTAGTTTATGAAGATTGCTCTGGTTATGTTTATATGACTAATTTTTCAAATAATTTTAGACATCAAATTCATGGTGTGGTTTCTTATGGAGATACAGGTTCAAATAAAAGATTTTGCCCATTTGGTGGTGGAGTCAATGAGAATACTGCGACCACTGGGGTTAGAATTTTTGCTGATACTGGAAATATAAATAGTGGTAAATTTACACTTTATGGAGTAAAACAATGACACGATACCACAATATTAATGGTGAAAATGTTGCTTTCACAGCAGAAGAAGAAACAGCCAGAGACACAGAAGAAGCAAATGTACTTGCTGAAAAAACTGCTAATAAATATAAAAGCGATAGGACAACATTTGGTGTAAAAACTTACCCACAAATTTCAGAACAATTAGATCAATTATTTCGTGATGTAGCTGCTGGCAAGTTTGGTGCAGACGCACAAACAGGCGAATGGTACACTGCGATTAAAGAAGTAAAAGACACCAACCCAAAGCCTAGTTAATCATGAGCCAACTTAAAGTCAATTCAATCGTTCCAGCAGGGGGTCTGCCAAGTGGTGCTAATGGTGGAATATTACAGGTTGTTCAAGCAGTAAAAACAGACACTTTTAGTTTTACAGGAACAAGTTTTACAGATATTACTGGTCTATCTGCCTCGATTACCCCATCTTCAAGTAGTAATAAAGTTTTAATAGTGGCTCAAATTTATATGTCTGCGGATAGTAGTAGAGATACTGCAAAAATTAATTTTGTTAGAGGAAGTACAAATATTGCACAGCCTTCGGGTTCGGTAGCTCAAACATCAACCATGATGAATTATTTGTCTGCCATAACAATGTTTCCAATGTCAATGAATTTTTTAGATTCTCCAGCAACTACATCTGCAACTACATATAAATTACAGATTGGCAAAGATGGTACAAATAACAAAATTTGTCTAAATCGTTATAGTGAAGCTGACAATTATCATGGGATAAGCACCTTAACTCTTTATGAAGTAACAGCATAATGGCAATAATTCCAGGAAAGAAAAACTTTACTGTAGATAGGAGAGCAGACTTTCCTATAAAATTGACATTTAAAGATTCAACTGGATCGGCAATAAATTTAACTGGATATACTGTAGCTGCACAGGTTTATGATGAATCACGAACCACAAAATATGCTGATTGGACAGTGGCTTACACAGATAGAACCAATGGAATTATAGATATTTCTCTTACAGATACTCAAACAGCTACATTTACTCCAAGTATTTTGTTTTATGACGTATTATTAACAGAACCAGGTGGTAGCAAAAACTATTATTTAGAGGGTAAACTATTTATAAGTGAGGGTTACACAGCATGAGCAATCCTAATCAAGTTGTAGTTTCACAGGTTTCTGATGTAACTACAGTTGAAATTACTACACAAGGCCCACAAGGGCCGAGTGGTACTATCAGTGGATTAAATTTCGATATAACTGGCAAAGTTGATAATGCGGTGCTGTATTATCACGCTGCAAGTGATACATTTAAAGCAGATAGCACAACAACTAAACTTACACTCGTAGACGGAGGTAACTTCTAATGGCTAACACGATAAGAATAAAAAGATCCACTGGATCATCAAACCCAACGTCATTAGAAAATGCTGAAATTGCTTTCAGAGAAGGTGATGAAGTTTTAGTTTATGGTACGGGCACAGGGGGATCGGGAGGTTCAGCTACAAGCATTATTTCTATTGGTGGTAAGGGAGCATTTTTTGATAAAGCAACAGTAAGGGGAGCTAATTTAGTATTATCAGGACCAACAACAGGTAGTGACGCTGCTCCTACATTTAGGTCACTTGTAGTTGCAGATATTCCAACGCTAACAGCATCGAAGATTAGTGATTTTGATACACAAGTAAGAACAAATAGACTTGACCAATTAGCTAGTGCAACAAACACGGTTTCTGGAGTTACACCCACTGCTGATGCTCATTTTGCAACAAAAGGCTATGTTGACAGCGTTAGTGAAGGATTAGATGTAAAACAAAGTTGTCAGGTAGCTACAACTGCAAACATTACTATTGCAACTGCTTTAAATAGTGGTGATTCAATAGATGGAGTAACTCTTGCAAACGGAGATAGAGTTCTTGTTAAAGATCAAAGCACAGCTACACAAAACGGAATTTATGTTGTTGGAGACACACCAGTAAGGGCTGATGACTTAGCTGCTGGTGCTGATGCTGCTGGTGCGTTTACCTTTGTAGAACAAGGATCAACTAATGCCGATATAGGCTTTGTTTGTACTTCTAACAAAGGATCTGCTGTTGTAGGAACAAATAATTTATCATTCAGTACATTTTCTTCTAGTGGTAACGTAACTGCTGGAGATGGATTGGATAAATCTGGTAATGAATTAAGTGTTGACCTCAAAGCAAATGGTGGTTTAGTTATTGAATCAACTGAATTAGCTGTTGATTTAGCTGCTAGTTCTATAACAGGAACACTTGCGATTGGCGATGGTGGAACGGGTGCTACAAGTGCAAGTGCAGCCAGAACAGCTTTAGGACTTGCTATCGGAACTAATGTTCAAGCCTATGATGCAGATTTGGCTAATTTATCTGGTTGTCAATCTGGTGCTTCTGCTGCTTTAGCAGCTTTAACTTCAACTGAAGTGGCGATTCTTGACGGAGCAACAGTAAGCACTAGCGAATTGAATATTATGGACGGAGATACTGCTGCAACATCTACTACTTTGGCAGCAGCAGATCGTCTGGTAATGAATGATGCTGGAACAATGAAACAGGTTGCATTATCTGACCTGGTAACATTTTTAGAAGATGAAAGTGCCTCTAGTTTTGATATAGATGGAGGAACATACTAAATTTAACCATCAGGAGGTCGAACAATGGCGAACACAATTAAATTAAAAAGAGCAAGCGGT
>VTLG01015450.1_pt1 | contig 11396 bp, 16 predicted proteins | sample 4694571 | NCBI WGS metagenome assembly VTLG01 (sample SAMN12604809, study PRJNA352737) | marine metagenome | biome: ENVO:00000447; feature: ENVO:00000209|ENVO:00000569|ENVO:01000036; material: ENVO:00002151; isolation source: viral sequences binned using virsorter ... | reverse complement strand
TAAAGCAATATTAATAGCATCTAAGTTTTCTGAAATAATATCCATTAATTCTACAGTGTAAGCACCTACAAACTGAGAAAAGATTGTACTAGCACTAGCATCTGCTGTTGACCATTTTTGTGTAGCATAGTTATAAATAATTACTTTATCACATATACCAGTTGTGTTTGCAGTATTACTAGCAGATGGATATAACCACAAAGCCAGTTGATTAAATGGATCAACTGCTGCACATATTCTATCACTAAATGCTTTGTTTAAATCTGTATCAAAAAATCTATTAACTTTTTCTGCACCTATGGAAATAACTTGATCTCCATTCAATTCATAAAATCCATCATCAGCATAAAAGAATACTCTACGATTATCTTGGCAAACAGTTCTTCCTAATACTGCACCTCTATTAGGAGATATGACTGATAATCTAAATACAGTTGCTCCACCCACATAGTCCATACGAATAATTTGATTTTGTCTAAACACATAACCAATCTCTCCAGATGTTATGTGAACTATCTGTCCACCTGAACCAGGTAAGTCTTGCAAGTCAGATTGTTTAGTACCAGCTTCCCAAGTTGTTAGATCATTAATACCTGACCATTGAATACGATTTGAATTGTTTGTGTGATTACCTGTAACAAAAAAATCCCTAACCACACCTGAAACTTTAAATACAGGAACTGTACCACTTGATCCTATAGTAGATAAATTTGCAAAATTAGTTGATGTACCCATTTGATAATATTGTGGTGCATCTTTACCATTACTAGCAACAACAAATTGTCCAAATTGTGTAAAAGTAAAATAGTCTGTATTAGTTCCTGTTAGACTAGATTTTCTTGAAGTAAATGTACCACCATCAAGTTGAAAAATATCTGTATTGTTTGCAACAAAATTAAAAACATTATTAGAGTTATCTCTAAAAGAACCTGCACCTCTACTATTTGAACTTATATTGTTTGATGAATAACTGACTAATGATGGAAATCTTTTATAAGAGTTTGCAGCATAATAAACATTGTTAGCAGTATTAGCACCAGGATTTAAATACTCAGGTTGGTCAGGTAGCCATTCTCCAAAAGGTATTTGCATTATTCTCCTATTGGTTATTATTTGTTACTGCAACATAATTATCATTAAAAGAACCAGCAACAGTAACATCACCTCTTTGTTGTAAAGGAGCATTACCATATTGATCTTCTCTGTCGTTTCTTTCTAGTCTTTCCATAGCTGTTGTGTACATTCCTTGCCATTGTTGAAGTCTTGCAGGATCAACACCACCTAAAAAATTAGCAGCATGATATAAAGAACCATATAAATAAATTGCAGGATGATGAGTTAAAATATAATTTGATGTATTTGAATCTGATAGTGCTGCAAACTTAGCATAGTAATTTAATGTTCCTGTGTATGCAGCAGATGGAGTTGGTGCAAATCTAAATGAATCACCAAGTATTGTATAAGTTGATGGCATCCCAGATGTAGAACTGCCTTTAATTTGATCCATTTGAGCTGGAGTAATATATTTTAAAGCATACTTAGTTCCACCTTCAGTAATAAAAAAATCTCTTACTTGTAAAAAATCAGCAGGGATAGATTCTGTTTCCGAATCAATAGTAATAGAAGTAGATGTAATCATTTTTCTAATTCTAAGTTTTGAGTTTAAATCTGCTTCTGTTAATACAATAAAGTCATCAGCTATTTCTGATGTAAGGTCTGATCTATTTAACCAATTTGCGATAGATGTTTTTAATGCTGAATAACTATTTAATGCCATTATAAATTACCTTCTGCTGTTTTAAAATATCTAAACTCATTTGAATTTAGTTTTTTCTTTAATATTTTTTTTTGAACATCTTTTGGAAGTCCAAACCAATTATTTGAACCATTATACTCATTCGCCCAAACAGATAAAGCTAAAGTTGGAATACTAGCCACTCTTTTTAAATCTCTGGATTTAGAATATCCATCATTTAAATTGGTAAGTATTTTATTGTGTTTTAAATGTGAGGTTACATCAACTTGTTCTTTGATGGCAATTTTTCCATCCATATCATCTTTGAGATATGTTGTCTTTTGTAATCCATCAACTGTTACATCTTTTTTCATCTGCCTTGACCTTTGTATCTTTTTTGTTTCTTTTGTCGTTTCTCATTTTTGTTCTGAGATTTTTTATGTTTGCCAGGTCTTTTTCTAGGCTTGGGTCTTGGAACAAAATGAACAAACTTTTGTCTAGCCACTAAGCACTCATTTCAACAACAGATATATCATCACCATTAGCACCTATGATTGCAACTTTTTCACCTGGAGAAATTTTAAAAATTTCTGGTTCGTTTGCAGGTATAAAAATACTACTAGCTGTTGCAGTTGGGTTTGCACCAAACAAAATATGAACTGCTGCATTAGAGCAAATTCTTGCATATTCTGATTGACTACCAAAAGCTGCTGACTGAGTTGATGAAGTACCAGTTAAGGCAATCATCTGAACTGTTGTAGGTCTTAATCCATAATTAAAACTCATATTTATCTCCTAATTTTGAAGGGGGGAAGTATCGCTAGACAAGATCCCCCCAGTTAATATTTATCTTCTTATTACAAATGTAACAAGTAATTTTTTAGCTCCAGTAGAACCACCATCAGTAATCATTTCAATAGTTCCATCTTCTTCTACTCTGTTTGCAGCAGTAGGTTCAGCAGAATCTACAGTACCAGCAGCAGAGCCAGAGTGAGCAACAGTTATACCACCACCTGTTACAGCAGTACCACCAATTTCAAAAGTAATTGCAGCATTGCCTCCAGAGATAGCACCTTGTAAAGCAGTAATAATTTTAATTATTTTACCACCATCAGGCACTGCAACAAATGTTGATGAAGCTGTAGATATATCTTCAATCTCAGCAGTTAGAAAGTAATCGTTTAATGTTCTCATTTTTTATCCTTTTTATTTGCTTCGTTCCGACTTTAAATCTTCAAAGACCAAACAAAATTGTTAATTAAAATGATGGGGGATTGCTCCCCCACCAAAACTATTTATTATGATGTTGTTAGATCGTACACAGCACCACTTGCAGCTTCATTTCTTGACTCAAGAGTGTACTCTGCAACCATAAATCTCTGATCTGCATCAGCAGTCTGAGCTGGAGTTTGTAGAGCAAAATCTCTTAAGAAAGAAACAGCGAAGTAGTCCATTTCTAATACTAACGCATCTTGACCTTTTTTAGCAGCAGTAGAGTTAGCACCTCTAATGAATCTGTTTGGAGCAACTTGTAATGTTCCAAAGTCTGACTCATATACGTCAATTGAAGTAACTAATCTTCTGTCTTCTGCTTGGTCAAATCTAGTTGAACCACCAGTAAAGCCAGATAGCTTCTGCTTATTGAAAGCACCCACCATAATCATGTTAGGGTTTCCACCAGCATCAAAGCATGATCTCAAAACAGATTTTAACTGATCTTCAGTAAAAGCTCTTTGAGTACCATCAGTTCTAGCAGCACCTCCACCAGAACCTGATCCACCTGAACCTGCACTTACGTTAGAAGAAATCCAAGTTTGAACTCCACCTAATTTTCTTGCAGTTGTAGCATTACCAGCATTAGCAGCTACGTTTGATAAAAGAGCAGTTTCCATATCTCTTTTTAATTCTTTCGCAGATTTTGCTACTTGGTAAGCTAACTCATTGTTTCTTCCAGCAGAAGTTACAGCATCATTAGTTCCTGATACTTGAACAGCTTTTGTAGAAATTTGAGTGTGGTTTGTTAGTTTAGTTGTTGCACTCAATGTTGGGTACGAAATACTTGCACCCTCAACAGCAGCATTAGCAGCAACGTCAGCTAATGAATCTGTTTGCCATTGGTGTGATGTGTTTGTTGCTTTTGTCTTAGCAACACCAGACATAAAAGGAGTTTCTGTTGGAGCTATTGAATAAATAATATCTGCCAAATCTTCTCTTATGCCGACTGTTTGATATGTTTGATATACAGCCATTGTTTATCTCCTTAGTAGGTTATTGTTTATAAATAACGCATCAAAAGATCAGTTGCGTCTTTTGGACTTCCTGACTTCTTCAACGTCTTAAATTGATTCAACCTAGACTTAGAGTTTAATTCTTCTTTTGTACTTTTAGTGCCTGACTTAACAAACTTGGTTGGTTTTACTTTTTTAGAAACTAAATTAGGTTTAACTGATTTAGTTTTTTGAAAGTTCATTCCATCCATAATCACATCAAAATATCTTGAGTCATAAATTCTAGCGACATCTTCATTTGAAAATCCCTTAGAACTTAAATAACCCATGATATTAGATTTTACTGTAGCACCCTTAATAGGGTCAGCAATCTCAGGATGTTTTAAGTGAAGTTTTTTTTGTTCTTCTCTTAACAATTCCTGAAACTGAGATTGTTGATGATCTCTCAGTTTTTGTTGTGCTTGTTGTATCGTATTTTTTCTTTTCTGAATTCTACGATCAATCTTAGCAGCTTCAGTTGGATCTTCATCCCAAAGTTTATCTAACTCTTTGGAATTCATATCATTGTTAATTTCAGCATTCAAAGTAACTACCAAAGAATTTAAATCATCCATCTTTGTTGAATACTGGTTTTTCAGACGATCTTCTTCGGCTCTTAGCTCTCTTTTTTCAATCGCTAGTTCCTCAGTTTTTCGTCTATAGTCGGCATCTTTTTGATAACCTGCTTTTAATTCTTCAAGGTCAACATCAATCTTTTCACCATTTACAGTTACCTGGTGTAGATCGGTTTCTTGTTCTTCAATCGCATTTGAATCTTCGGATGCTTCTTCTTCTGCAACTTCCTTTGTTTCCTCTGGTTGAGTTTCAGTTGGTTGTTCAACCTCAGTTTCTGTTTCAGCTTTCGCTTCTACTTCTTCTTTTGGTTCAACTGGTGCAGCTTCTTTTGTAGTTTTATTGATAACACCTTTTGTGTCCATTAAACCTTCAATAGATTTTGCAGCACCTTGTACTGATTGGTTATTCAGTAATGGGTTTGTATCAGACATTAAAGTCCTCCTATTGTTAAGCTGTCTTTATGACTTGGCTTATTTTAACTATATAGTTAAAATTTTGTATTTTGTTGTTGTTTCCTAAAATCTTCTAACTGTTTGGTAGCAAGTTTCCCTGTTTCAATTACAGTCTGAAGATGTTGCTCTACTTTACCAACAACATTATAAGCAATCCAAAGTTTTTCTCTGGTATCACTTTCTTTAGCACCTGTTTTTTCTAACAGTGCTTCAGAATAAAGTTCTTTTAGAGATTCTATTGCCTCTATAAAAATTTTATTCTCTAGTATCTGTTTGGCTTGGTTGGATCGGCTGATCTCCACCGACCTGTTCGCCTGGTCTCTGATTTTCATCTAGTCCTTGTACTTGTTTGCTGAACATATTAGCAGATTTTTGTGCTTGTTCAAGAATCTTGGTATCAGTTGCCATCATCATCTTATCTAAATCTGCATCAGCTTTAATTTTTGCAGTATCTAATTGTGTATTATATTTTAATGCCATCTCTTTTATCTTAGCCTCAAAGTCTAAAGCCATTTGTTGAGTTTTTTGTTGTAATTCTTGAGCTTGTAACTCCAGATCAGCAATTTTTCTTTTGTTCTCTGCATCAATTCTTGTAAATTCTATTTTTTCAATTGGTGTTAATGGTGGTGGTTGAGGTGGAGGCATCATTGTTTTTCCAATATCAGGATCAACAAAGTAGCTTTCTACATTTTTTAGACCTGCGTTTTCAATAACTTTAGATAAAGTATTGTAAATATTTTTTAAAGTTACCATTGGCATCTCTTTTCCACCCTGTAATTGAAATGCTTGTATCTGTCTTTCTAAAATACTGTTTAACATAACAGTTTGTTGTTCTTTAGAACCAGTTCCAAGACCAACAACAATTGAAATATTAAATTTATCTTTCCATTCTGTAGGTTTTACAGGAACATATTGATTGTTCATCATTACAATTCTTTCTCTATCTTGATATTTAACCATCAATTCAAATATTTTTCTAAATAAATCTTTAACTCCTGTTTCAGCAAAGATTCTTGCAATCAATTCTGAACGCATTTGTGTTTGCGTCATCAAAGTATTTACACCAGTTGCAGTTTTAGAATTTAAAGTATCAGCATCTAGTCCTTGTGCAGACTTTGTAATACCAGTTCTAGCTTCTCTAACTGTATCTAAGTAAGATAATAATGGAAATGCTTGTTGTGAAATTGGTTGTGCAGTCAAAGGTTGCATCACTTGATTAGGTGGTTGTTTAGTTCTAACCACACCACCAGGTCTAGTTGTTAGTAGGTCATCCATGTTCACCATACCATCCATTACTGCAACTCTATTGTTGTTAGTTAAATACATATTGTCTAACAACTGACGCATTACAGTTGACTTCATTAATTGAATATCTTCAACTAACTCAGAAACTGATCTACCATAAAATCTGTGTGGCATTGGAATTGGTGTTACAGTTACAAAAGGAATATTATCACATGGCATATTTTCTAAAACCATAGAACCATCATCTCCTGCTGAAACTATTTTACGAAGTTCTGCAATACCATCTTCATCATAATCATATTTGACATACGATTCATAAATTAAAACTTTTGTGTTTTGTCCTTGTGTATAATTATCTACAGGATATTCATCTACATTTCTTTGCCTGACCATATCTTCAGTATTATAAATATCATCACTTGATGCTGGAAGATTTTTTACTTCATCTTCTGGATAACCCATAGCCACCAAGTCTGATCTTGACATTAAAACTTTATGCGAAACAAAATCTGCATCATCAATTGTTTTAGCATTACGATCAATTAAAAATTCTTCAGGGGGTACAGATTCAATTTTTATTTTACCATGTTTTTTAGTTCTTTTAATTTTACAATTATACAAAGTAAAATCTGGTTCTTTGGCATCAGGTATTTCTACACCTTGTTCTCTGTATTGTTCTAATAAATTATTAAATTCTTCCTTTGCTTTTTCATCTATAAATTCTTCTTCTTCAATTATTTCTATTTCATCTTTAGTGTCATTGAGTGCATCTTTATCTGCTTTAGATAAATTTTCATAAGTTTCAAACTCTACACTTTCAGACTCATCCCAATAAATTTTTAGGAAACCATTTTTTTCAATTAATGCGTCTTTGAAAAAATTATATAATAATTGAAAGCCATCATTGTCTTTGTAAAACACATGATTTAAATATGCTGTTGCTTGTTCAGATAAAGGTACATCTTCAGCAGTTACAGGTTCACACTTAACTACTTTATCAGATGCAGTAAATATTCTTAATAAATTTGGTAAGATACTTTCAATGGTATCAGATACATCAGTTGATACGACTTGTGAACGACCATCTATTTCAGTTCCAAGTTTATCTCCTAAATAATATTCAATAGATTTTTTTCTAGCTTCAGAAAGATTGCCACCTAAATATCCTAAAGCATTTTCAATATGATTACCAAGAAGTGTTTTTAATTTTAAATCTAATTCAGCCATGTTAAATTATATAACTTGTGTTAACTTCAATTTCTTTTTTCCAATCTGTCATTTTACCACCAACAAAAGTGCAACCATATCTAAACGCATCTGCTGGATGACTGGCGAAGTTGTGAATGGGTCTGTTTTTAAAACATTGATTTTTTTCATCCCATTTTTTTTGATAAGCCTTCAATGCTTCAACTCCTTGATGTGTTTTTTCTTTATCAAAATAACATTTAGGTAAGTTCTTTCTAACAGCTTCAATTCCATCTTCAATAGAAAGTTTTGGAGCTATATCAAAAGATATACCCAATTCAAGAGCTGATTCTAATCTTGATTTACCAAAAGCTCCTAATTCCCTAACTTTTATATCATGTGGAGCTATATGTCTATAATATTTATATGGTTTGGAGTCTAGCAGATCAGCATAAAAATCTAAACCTTCACCAGAGGATTCTTCATAATCAATTACCCTGATTTCATCATTGTGTTTTTGTACAAACCAAATCGCTGTAGAATCTTTTAGACCCAAATCCCACCAAGTTTCTGTATCTAAATTTTCATCATAAGGAACACTGGTTATTCTATTTTTCTTTTCCAGGTCATCTATAATAGCACCATAGTATGATCCAGTGATTGCAGCTTGAAACGAACACTCAAACTCCTGTTCATATAAATCTTCTGACATCATTTCTTTTGCAGAACTTAATTCATCATCATCTAGTATTTTTGTTTGACTTGCTTTAAACACCCCAGTCCACCAATCCTTTTGAGATTTAGCTTCTTGATGTAATTTATAAAAATAATTTTGTCCTTTGGGTGTGCCAATGAAAATACACCATCCTTTTCGGTCAGCCAAAGCAGGTCTGATAATCTCAGGAAATATTGTTGGGGATAAACTTTGTGTTTCATCCATAACGCATCCATCTAAAAATATACCCCTAAGTGCTTGATCGTTCTCTGCACCCAAGATTGTTATTCTTGCACCATTAGGAAAATCACATCTGAGTTCTGATTCATTGAATTTAACAAATGGAATATTTTTACCAAAGGTTTTTATGTAATCCCAAGCAGTCGCCTTACCTTGTTTAAATGTTGGTGAAATAAAGGCATATCTTGGATTAGGTTTTGGGTTAGTCAAAGCATCTCTAATCATGTGATTGATACACATTACAGTTTTGCCAGACCTTCTATGTGCAACTATTACGTTAAATCGGTGCTTAAGCATCTCATTGTGCAAAAATTTTTGTAATTTTCTAGGTGTGTATGGAATTACGATCTCAGACATTTTAAAATAAAACCCCCCTTAATGAATAGTCGTATCAGGTGGAATATTCAAGGGTTTAATTCCTAGTTGATCTGTCATGTATTCAGAAAAGTCTTTAGCATCTTCATAGTCTTCAAAGCCATCAAAGTGAACTATCACTGAATTGTTATATTCAGATACTACAACTATAGCAGTTATTCTTGATTTAATTTTTTCAAACATAAGATGCTCCTCTTGTTTAGATATATATACCTCCTAACGTAATATGCGAAGCGAAAAAATAAAAATCAGGGCATGACCTTTTAAAACCCCCCAGATTTTTTATGCACTTTCTAATTATTACTGATAACGCTCAAGTATCAGAACAACCTTAAGCTAGAAAAATTATAAATTAACTAAATTAAAAGTAGAATTGACCCTATATTGTAAAAATTTTTGTTTTATATGGGGTCAGGGCAAGTTTTTACAAAGAGGATAGAAAAATCTATCCTTCAAGTGTAATTAATATTGATTTAATTGATTTATTTATCTGACCATTTAACAATTAAAGGTTTATTGTCATGGTTTGCAAGTTCCAATTTCTTAACATTGTCGTTGTATTTTGGCAACAATTTACTAGCTTTCCATTTAGTTAAAGCGACAGCTTCTTTAATTAAATGACTTGTTGCTAAATCTCCCTTTCCATTTGCTTTAAAATCTTCTATTGCTTTCTTCAATTCAGTTGCACTTTCTGAAAGTAAATAATCAACACCATCTTGTTTGGCTAATTCGTATTGTTCTCTAACTTTTGGTTTTTTGTGCATTAATTGTCTGAACCCTTCCCATGACAATTCTAAGTCTTTTAATATAGTCTTGATACCATTTCCCAAAGCTAATTGTGAATAGATACGATTTAAAACTTCATTTGTAAATTTGATATGATTCATATTATTTTTTTATTTTATGTATTGACAAGCTATTGACAATATATTATAAGTTTGTTATGTATTACATATACATAATAAAACAACAAAAAGAAAGGTTAATATAATGATAAATACAAATATAGTTAAGAAGTGGAACTATGGAAACTATTCAAGCAATAACTATGGTTCTCACTCTTTGGCATTTTCGGACAACTTCGGAAATGATTACTATTTCAGTTATGATACTTTAATCGCTTTTAGAGGTGATGAGGGTCTAGTAATTCACAAAAATGACTGGGGAACAACAACAGGAAAGCATTTGAACTGGATCAATTCAGATAAAAAAATCAGAGTTAATTCAGAAGTATTTCAAGCTAGATTAGATGCTTTGAGAAATAAATATAATACTATTGACAAATAATAAATACAATGCTATTGACAATTAAAAGAAAGGACAAAATAAAATGATTAAATATATGATACATGCAAAAAAATGGTTTGATAAGGTAAATGGTAATACTTATCATGCTGTTAGAGTTTTAGACACTAAACACCATGAGTTAATATCTTCAGATTTTTGTTATGGATATGGCGATCAATTTATGGAAACAGCAAGAAAAATTATGTCTAAAAAAGGTTGGTTAAATCCTGACAATAAAAAATTTTCAGTTGAAGACTACAATCAAATACATGTTGTTATTGAAAATGATTGTAAAAAAAGAGAAGTTTTAAGTTGGGGTAATAACATTAATTAACAAAGAAAGGATAAAAATAAAATGGATGGAATATTACTAATTACAAAATGGGTTTTGTTAATCTTATGCTCAGTTATGGGTATGATGTTAACAATGACAACTTATACAACTTTAGGTTTTGTTTTAGCTTTTGGTTGTTTTTTGGTTTTTGCTTTAGATGTAGCAAGACAATTTATTGATTAAAGAAAGGGGAAAATATGAAAGATATATTTTATAAAATATTATTTGTTGCTGTAACGTCTTTGATGCTTTCAGGCGTTGGATTATTCGCATTACATACAATGGTAGTTAGGGGGTTAATATGAAATATAAAGAAGACTACGATCAATGGTTAGATGATCTTTATGAAACAGGAAATTGGAATTTTTCTAAATTATTAAGAGATAGCGACCCCATTGCTTACAATGTAGGTTATGATGATTATTTAGATGCAAACGATTTAAATGAAGATGAAGAAGATGAAGATAATGACTGATAGAACAAAATGGGGGATAGATTTCTTAGATGCTCAAAACAAAGATAGAAAGTATCAGGAAAAAAAGAAAGCGATAGATCAATTAAAAGAGCTATTAAAAAATTACAGCTCAGATACTTTGATTGATATGATAATGAAAGAAAGCGATAACAAAGAAAGGAAATAATGATTGAAGCAATAATAATTATTGAGATTGCTTTACTTGTTATTGCCTCACTACAACAATGAAAGGTAAAAATGGAACTATTAAAACAAAAACTTAAAACTAAAAAATATCAATATTTATACCTGGAAAATAAAATATTTTATAAATGGACAGAGGCAGATTATGACTGTGAAATACATCATACATCAAAATTTAATGTTGATGATAGATCGCAACATTTATTAAATTGGTTAAGAAAAATAAATAAAAAATATAATTATATATAATGATTATTTTTGGACATCCTATTAAGAATACAAAGATTAGAATTATTCTAATTTGTATTATGCTATTGACAATTATAG
>VTLG01013753.1_pt1 | contig 11396 bp, 15 predicted proteins | sample 4694571 | NCBI WGS metagenome assembly VTLG01 (sample SAMN12604809, study PRJNA352737) | marine metagenome | biome: ENVO:00000447; feature: ENVO:00000209|ENVO:00000569|ENVO:01000036; material: ENVO:00002151; isolation source: viral sequences binned using virsorter ... | reverse complement strand
AGCCGCGCGTTTTTCGCGCTAGTTTTCAGGTATGTAAGCTTTTGTCCGGGGTTGTAAAATGGGGAGACGAGGTCCAATTAAAGGCAAAGGCGGCGCGCCGACGCTGACAGAACAAGCACGCAAAAAAAACACGCGACAGGTGCCGAAAGTCGAGCGGAAGAAACGTTTCGCACGCGACCTGACGAAGTTGACGTATCCGGAATTGTGCCGGCGGTGCTCCGTGTTTCGACCCATCGACGACAAAGACGAAACCACCGTCATCATGCTCTGGCAGGCCCTGCAGCGTTATAAGAAATTGCAGGAATTCTGTGAGACGATACCTGTCGAGCAGTGGGGTGACGGGCCACGCGGGTCGATCCCACAATTGACCCAAATGAACAAGGCTTTCGACCAGGTGGTCCTATTGTCCGGAAAGTTTGGACTCTCGACTGCGGATGCGTTGCGAATGGGGGAATCGGTCGTTGCCGGGGACGAGTCATTTGATTCGCCATTCGCGGAGCGGGCCGAGCTGATTAAGTCAATCAATGAGCAAAACGCCAAGAATGCTCGAAACAAAAATTGATGCATTCAGCACCGAGGTCGACGCATATTGCGACTCGGTGTTATGCGGCGCCACGATTGCCGGAAAATCCGAGGTGCAGGCAATCAAGCGGCACCGGCGCGACCTGAAAAAGCTCGACGGATACGCGTTCAGCTGGTGGTACGCTTACGCCGCGTGTGACTGGTTCGGTCAATTGACGTTTCCGCGTGGCGTAGGTGCCGGGCTGCGGTTCAAGCTGCTGCCCAGCCAGAAGACGATGATCGCGTTGCTTTTCGGCTGGCGGCACGCGGATGACCCCGAACGGCGGCGATTCTCGAAAGCTTATATCTCGATGGCTCGAGGAAACGGGAAAAGCCCGCTGGCCGCCGGTCTGGCAACAATGCTGTTCTGTTCTGATTTGCCGTTCCAGCCGGGCGCTGAAGTTGTGAGCGTTGCGACTACTCGGAAGCAATCGAAAGAATACGTGTGGATTCCATCGGGTGAATTCCTGATGTCGATTCCTGAGCTGGCCAAATACATTTCTGTTCGACGCGGTGATTCTGAGATTGAGTTCCGTCAGGGCGGTACGGTTGGCAAGTTCTATCCGCTGGGTTCCGATTCATCGAACCTGGACGGCGGCAGTTATCACGCGGCGATTGTCGATGAATTGCATTCGATGCGTGAAAAGCATCGCGAAATGGTCGAAAAAGTCGAGACGGCGATGAAAGGTGAAACCAGCCTGCTCGTCTACATCACAACGGCGGGTAGTGATTCGTCTGTGCTGTGGAAGCCAGAATACGACTATGCGAAAAAGGTACTCCGCGGCATCGTCGAGCATCCCGGATATTTCTCATACATCTTTGAAATGGACCAGGACGACGACCCGTATGACGAGACGGCCTGGCAGAAATCTAATCCACTACTTGGCACGGCTGTTTCAATTGACCGGCTGCGTGAGATGGCAACCAGTTCACGTCACAATCCAGTCAAGCGAAACCAGTGGGAACGCTACTACTGCAACCGGCCGGTGAGCAGCCGGGAAAAGCTCATCGTTCCGGAGCTGTGGGCACGCGGGAACGAGGAACCTGAGATACCGGCCGGCGCGGCGTGTTTCGGCGGATTAGATAAAGGCTGGCGTGATGACCTGGCTGCTGTTGCGTGGGTTTTCCCGCTGGAGAATCCTGACGACGACGAAAAGCCATTGTATGGCATCAAGGTCAGGGCGTGGATTCCATCAGACACGAAACGCGACCTGACTAAGCCGCCGTTTCCCGAATTGATCCGAACGGGCGAGCTGGTAGTCACTGACGGGGACGTGACCGACCACCGGGCGATTATTAAATATGCCGCCGAGTGGGCAAAGCGGTTCGACGTGCGGAGCGTGGCAGCCGATCCGGCGAACGCGAGGAGCGAGCTGACGGAACTGGTCGACACGCACGGGATCCCCGTTTTCGAGTTCCGGCAGTCGTGCGACAAATATAACGAGCCGACGAATGCACTGCTCGACCTTCTGGCCGAGGGACGTATTCGGCATGGTGGCAGTAAGCTCCTGGCGTGGGCTGCTGATAACGTGGTACCGAAGTTCAACGCGGCGGGAAACATTATGCCGGATAAACAAAAATGCGCGGAGAAGATTGACCCGATTGTAGCCACGGTCATGGCGTTATCAGAGTCGTTATTTGAGCCAGCTCCTGAAATCAGCGTTTATGAGAATCGGGGTGTTCGGTCGCTATGAACGATCCGCGCAACCGGACCACCAGTATTATCCGGGACCATTGGGAAGACATTCTCTATGTGCTCGGGTGCGTGCTGGTCACCGTAGGCGTTTGGCAGGTCTTCCCCCCAGCGGGACTGATTGCCGCAGGCTGTTCGGTGCTCGGCTATCTCGCCATTGCACTACGAGCCGCCACAGGTTCCGCCGATGGGCTTACTGCGACCGGTCAACCAGCGCGCCAGCCTGGAAAATCCAAACCTGCCACTGAATGACCCGGATATCTGGGCTGAGGTGTTCGGCGAGTCGTACGGCACATCATCAAGCGGCGTATCGATTACGCACCGCACAGCGTTGACGATTTCCGGCATCTGGCGCGGCGTCAACTTGATTGCCAACACTGTCGGGAAAGTTCCGTTGTTTGTTTACGCGCGGCTCAGCGGCGGTGAAAAAAAGCGCGATACGAATCATCCGGCGTTCCACGCGTTGAGGCGTCAATCGTCTCCGTGGCATGATGCGTTTCAGTTCAAGCGTACATTGACTGCTCAGGCCATTCTGCGCGGAAACGGTTACGCGGCCATCATTCGGCCCGAGGTTGGTTCCGTCCTGCCAGTCGACCAGGGTGGCGGATTACTGCCGTTGATGCCGGACAGGACATTTCCCGTCAGGGCGAATGGGAAGCTGTACTACGTCACGAGCGTCGGCGGCGTCATGGACGATGACAACGCAGCCATCGTGCGTCTGGAAGCGATGGACGTGCTGCATATTCGCGGCCTCGGTGCTGACGGCTTGACCGGTTATCCGTTGCTGGACCTGGCTCGCGAGGATCTGGGTCTGGACCTGGCTCAGACGAAATACAGCGGAACATTCTTCAAGAACGCGGCAACACCTAAAGTTGTGCTCGAAGTTCCGAACGAACTGAGTCCAACTGCTTACAAGCGGCTGCAAAGTTCCTGGCAAAAACTCAGCACCGGCCTTGAGAATGCCCACAAAACCGCATTGCTCGAACAGGGAATTCAGGCCAAGCCGCTCGGCGTCAACGCAAAGGATGCACAGCTCATTGAAGGTCGTAAATTCAGCCTGACAAGTATTGCAAACTGGCTGCAGTTACCACCGCACAAAGTCGGTGCCGAGGGCCGAACGAGTTACAACAGCCTGACCGAAGAAAACCAGGCGACACTTGACGAGTCCTATGAGCCCTGGCTGGCCGCGTGGGAATACGAGTGTGAATGCAAACTACTGACCGAGTCAGAAAAGCGGGCCGATTCGCACTTCATCGAGTTCGAACGCAAAGCGTTGTTGAAAAGCGATCCGGCAAAGCGGGCTGCGTTTTATCAACAGGCTGTTGGTGCTCCGTACATGCTGCGTGATGAAGCACGCAGAGCGGAAAACTTACCGCCCATCGATGGCGGTGGCACGCTGCTGGAACCGCTCAACATGGCGGCGCCCGGCGAAGATAAGAAACCGGCACCCGAGGCGGCCCGCACTGGCCTGGCAACCGATCAAATGCGGTCAATTCGCAAACTGGCTAAGTCAACGGCCCGTCGTATTTGTAAACGCATCTTATTAAGCCTGAAACGTGGGAAGCCTGCTATTGATGGCACGGTGACCGAGGCTCTAGTGCCGTTTGACGCGTTGGCTGGTGCTCATGGTATCGAGGATGGCGTCCGATTCGCGGGATTCGTGGCCGAGCGTGCTCAGGCTGCGTATGTGGACGAGATGAGTGACGAGGCAATGGATACGGCCGCCGAATCTATCGCGGCCGAGTCTATACACGGTTTCACATGGGAGTCAGACCAATGATGACGCCTGGATTATGTCGACGCGGGTTGCATGTGCTGGAACGCGGCGAATCAGAGGAACAAGTACCCGAAATCACCGGGTATGGTGCGGTTTTCTATGACGCTAATGATAGTGGTACGGAATACCGATTATGGGATGACGTTTTCGAACGCATTATGCCTGGTGCATTCGAACAATTGGATCACGCGGATGTGCGGTCGTTCTTTAATCACAATCCTGACGTCGTGCTGGGCCGGACTGTGGCCGGCACACTGACCTTGTCGGTTGACTCGGTGGGCCTGCGTTATGCGGTTACACCTATTGACGCGCATGGTCACATAGTGGAATCCGTCAAACGTGGTGACGTGGATGGTTCGTCATTCATGTTTGTACCAACAGAAACCACCTGGCGAGACGAAACACATGACGAACGCACAATTACCATTCGAGAGATAAATCAGGTGGAACTGTTCGAGGTTGGTCCGGTGACGTTTCCAGCCTATGAGGCAACGTCTGCACGTTCGAGTGATAACGGCCCGGAATGTCGATTTACCGAATGGTTATCACAGCACATTGCCCGTGCTCGTGGCGAATTTACCGATCACCGTGAACTCGTGGCCTTGAACACACCAGAAGCTCGAACGAAGCGGTCGGCCGCCATGCAATCACGTCTGTCGTAAGCCGCGCAACCAGATTCCCGACAGTGACGGAAAAACTGCGCCCAGTCGCAGATTTTTCCAGACTGCCCCTCAGCGGGTGGCGAGTTTTTACAAAAACACGCCTCAGGAATCAGGGATTTTGTCATGGCTGACTGTAAAGGAAAATCGCTCAAAGAGCTGCGAGAACTGGCAGGTTCGACGAGTGCGACAATTAACGAACTTCGTGAACTCAATGACACTGAGGGCCGCGAGTGGTCCGGCGAAGACGAAACCGCCTGGCAGGCCGCCAACGCGGATTACAACCAGATTGAGCGGTCGATCCGAGCGGCTGAAGTTGACGCCAAGCGGTTCAAGCCGGCACCGAATGACGGGCCGGAACATCACATTGACCCGGTTTTCGGGCCGAAAAGTTGTACTGAGGAGGATCGGTGCGTAGGGCTCCAGTCGTGGATGCGTACGCAATCCGGCCTCGATATCACGAACGACCAGCGGGAAGCCTGCCAGCGTGTAGGCGTTAATCCGAATTCGCGAGAGTTCCGGATTCGTACGAGACCGATGAGCCCTGAGCCGGTGTGGGTTGGCCGGTCGGGTAATACTCGTGAATCACGGTATATGAGCGTTGGCACCAACGCAGATGGCGGGTTTACAGTTCCCGAAGGATTTCAGGCCGAGCTGGAACGCACCTTACTGGCGTTCGGCGGTGTTCGGCGGGTTGCTCGAATCCTACGAACAGATTCGGGGAATGACATGCCGTTGCCGACCGAGGACGACACCGGAAACACCGGTGCCATCCTGGCCGAAAATACTACGTTCGGCGCGAGTGTCGAGGCGACTTTTGCGGCTGTCACGTTCAACGCGTACAAATACTCAAGCACGCCCGTGATTGTCTCGCAGGAGCTGCTCGATGATTCCGCGTTCAACCTGGCTCCGGTCATTGCTGGTCAAGTGGGCACGCGTATCGGCAGAATTACTAATACGCATTTTACCACCGGCGACGCCTCAAGCAAGCCGAATGGAGTGGTGACTGCATCAGGACTCGGCGTCACGCCTGCCGGAGCTGCTGCGATCACGTTCGATGAGGTGTTCGACCTGTATCACAGTGTTGACCCGGCCTATCGGTCGGCGCCTGGGTTCGGTTGGATGATGAATGACGGGATTCTCGTCTACATCAGAAAACTGAAGGACTCGAATAATAATTACCTATGGTCCGAAGGATTGACGGCCAGCGAGCCGAATACGCTGCTCGGCAAGCCGTACACCATTAACCAGGACATGCAGGCGACTGTTGCCACGGCAACAAAAACCATGCTGGTCGGCGATTTCTCGAAGTATATCATTCGAGACGTGGCTGACATGCGGATGTACCGCCTGGACGAGAGATATCGAGACCTTGACCAGACGGCATTCGTGGCGTTCAGCCGCCATGACGGCGATTGCATTAATACTGGTGCCATTAAGCACATGTTGCAGGCATAGTTGAGTTTCACGTGCCCCTGGTCGCGGGTTACTACTGGCCCGGTTCCCCGGCCGGGGGTTCTTTTCAGGAAAGATCACATGCGCGTTCGTCTCAGACACCGTTCGTCATTTCCCGGATCTGAAGGTGGACCGGGTGAAGTGGTCGACGTCAATGACGAACTGGGGCAAAGGTGGCTGGATTCGAAAGGCGCGGTGCCCTGTGACGATGAACCAGCACGATCAGAACCAGTTGGAAACGTCGAGCCTGTCGATGAGGCACCGGCACCAGAAGCCCCGAAGCCAGCAACAAGACCACGCCGCAAGAAGTCCGCAAAACGCCGAGGCGAATAATGCCAGTACGGGTGACGACAGCACCGGCAGCGGAACCAATCAGCACGGCAGATGCAAAACTACATCTGAGAGTTGATGCGTCTGACGATGATGCGTTGATTGACGACCTCATCAAAACCGCTCGGCGGCATGTTGAACAGCGAATCTGGCGGTCACTGATTGATACGACGCTGGAATTAACGCTGGAGTGCCTGCCGGGTGGTGCTGGTGAAATCTATCTACCATTCGGCCCGGTCGATTCAATTGCGACGTTCGCTTACGTCGACACGGATGGAAGCGGTCAAACGCTCAACGTTACGACTCAAATTCAGAAATCGTTATACACTGATCCGCCTTTCCTGGTGCCGGCATATAATACAAACTGGCCGAGCACGCGAAACCAGGTAGCGGCAGCAACGATTACATATGTGGCTGGCTATGGAACAGCCGGAACGGACGTTCCGCAAGATATCCTGGCCGCGTTGTATTTGCTCATCGGGAACCTGTACGAGAACCGTGAAAATCATCCCCTGGTTCCGGTCGGTTCTGTCACTGAATCCACGGCAATTGACGCGCTGCTGCGTCCGTATGCTCACCATGACCCCCTATTGATGACCTCGGTGTGATGCAATTGACAGCCGGCAAAATGCGCGAGCGAATCGTATTTGAAACACCGGCCACGGCGCCCACGCGTGACGTCTACGGCCATAAAGACGACTCGGACGACAATTGGGATGACAATATCACGGTATGGTCACATTGCACGGTGAAGGGCTCAGAGCACACGTTGCTGCTGCGTCACACGGCGGGCACAGCGGCAATCACATCGGGACATCGAGCGACGCGTGAGGACGGCACGGTTCTACATGTCCTCAACGCATACGATCCGGACGGCACCCGGGCGGTAATTCGGGTGGATGCGGAGCCGGCGTGATGGGTGACTTCCAGGAATTCACTGACGCTGACGGCGGGCTTGATACAGCAATTGTGCTGGAACAAATCGCGAGTGCGACGGGCGTGCAGGAAGAGGATGACGGGCCTGAGACGTGCGTCGTGACGCTCAAAAACGGCGCCGAGCATCATCTAGCAATCAGTTATGTGGAATTCATGCACGCGGTGAACTGAAATGGCAAAATCCTTCAAGCGCTCAGGTGGACAGGCTTCGCGCGTGACGGGTATCGCGGAGATTGACGCCCGATTGAACCTGCTGTCCAGTAAGTCGGCCAGAGCTATCACCAGATCGTCAACGAACGCAGGAATGTCGGCGTTTGCTCGCGTGGTTCGAACGCAGGTCAGTGCGGAATCAGGAATCAGTAGCGACCTGAAACGGGCACTCAAACGGACAATAGGAAAACGTTTCAAGCGTCGTCGCGGTGAAGATGCTATGGAGGCTAAAGTTGGTCTCGGTGTTGGCAAGAAAAACAAACCAGTCAGATCGGATAAAAACAAAGGCGGCAAAGGCGTTGCAAAGTCGAACGTTCACTGGTTCGCGTTGGGAACGAAAGTCAGGACAACTAAACGCGGCAGGGACACCGGAAGAATAACGAAACTGAGAATCATGCAGCGTGCGTATGCTCCAGGTGTGGCTGCCTCACGAACTGCTATGATTCGGATTGCAAAAGTCAAACTGGATGCCGAGGTCAAAGCGGTCAGGAAGGCAATATGAGTCTCGATACTGCATTGCGTGCCCACCTGGTGGGCAAAGCCGCGATCACCGCAATCACTGATAATCGCGTACTTTTCGGTTCGGTAGACCCAAGCCGTGAGGAGTTGCCGCACATCGTCATTTCAATTGAGGACCACGATATCAGTCATACGCTTGATGTGGCGGTTGACTTACAGTTCCCGACCGCCGTCGTTGAAATCCGGTCTGACGATTTCTCGGATATCGACACCTTGTCTGACCTTGTGCGGCGTTCGTTGCTGGAATTGGAGTTTGGCGCAACTGTCGGGGCTGAAACGATTGAGTGCTTGACGTTGGTTGATGGCGGCACGGACGAAACACCGGTCACGATCCGAGACGATGATGACACGGTGCGAGTTTATCGGCGGCTGCTCATGGCTGAGGTTGGTTACAAATACGATCTGTCCGCAGTGACCTGATGAGGTGAATCAATGGCGTTTTCAAAATGCAAGGGCACCATCTTACAAATTGATATTGCGTCCACGATGACGACTATCGCGCAGCTCATCGAAGTCGAGCCGCCTAGCATGTCGTCGTCATCTTTCGAGAATCTGACGCTTGATCAGGCGGGCGTCGGGGTGGCTCGTGAACTGACCGGATACACGGATGCCGACCCGTTCACTGCAATGATCTTTTGGGATTCGGCACTGGCGCCGCACATCAAACTCAGCGACGACATTGCTACACCGGCAAAAACGACATGGCAGGTAGTCTTTCCTGACGCGGGCGCATCTGAGATTGACTGGGTGACGGCGGGGCTGAAATTTAAGGCCACGGTAGCCGCCCTTGACGGGATGAAAGCCGAAATTGAAGGTGATATCGATGGCGTTCCGGTTGTCACTGCGTAGCTGGGTTTGGGGGGAGTCATGAAAGCTCGGCTGATTCGCTCGCAGGAAATCACGCATCCTGATTTGATGATTACACGTGGCGGCGTGTTGGACCAGGACGCGTCACTACGAGCGCGGCAAGTGCAGATGAATTTGTGCGCGTCACGACGAATCACGTTTGACGAGTACAAAAAACGCACCAGCATCCGTGCCCAGGAAGGGCACGTCGTCGACCATCCGTCAGCCTACCTGCTGGTAATGATGGGCGCCGCTGAGCCGTTCGACGACGAATGCCGGCGTGTGTGCGGCATGACGGAACCCAAAATTGAGGCGGCATTGATTGCGGGGGAGAAACTGAACCGGGCGCAGGCGACCGGTCAGAAACGATACGATGCGGCTGACGGGGATGCTGCACGCGCAGAGGCTAAACGATTGGAGCGACTTGACGGATGAGCGCACTACGAGAGGCACTGAAGAAGCTCGACTGGCGAAGGGTCGAACAGGTCAAGGGCGTCGAGGAATACGGGGCGCAACTGTTCGTTCGTAATTTGAGCGAGTACGAAAACGGGGAACTGATCCAATCCTGGATGCTCGATGCCAACGGCGATCCGGACGCATCGAAGCGGCGACTGTTTCAGGCGCGACTGATTCAAATCTGCCTGACCGACGAAGACGGCAACGCGGTCTACGAAGAAAGCGACGGGTTCCCGGATTCTGGCCTCGATGAAATCGTTGCGATGCCAGCACGTTTGTGCGAACTCATCGGCAATCATTGCCTGACGATGTTAGGCATGAAGAAGACGGCGGAGAACGCGGAGGGAAACTGACCCCCCGGAGGCGGCTGGCGTGGAGATTCGCCCTTCGCTCCGGATTTCCGTCAGCCGCCTCATTTCTTCGGTCGATCTCAACTGAGGATTGGCAGGAAGCGGTTGAGTTCTTCAATGCGTGCCCGTTCGGCCCGGACGTCGAGGCGCGGCAGCGTGCCGACATACTCGCCGCTCTACATGCTATCGCCGGCCAGAACGGTGCTGAAGGCGTCACGCTCGACCCCGAACGCATTCTTGAGTCGTGGGGTTATTGTGACGACGCGTGGCAGGACCTGACTGACGAGGAATTGTACGATCAAACGCAACGAGGAGTGTTCGCGGCGTTCGGTCGTTAGTTGCGCAACATGTCGCTCAATGGCATGGCTTCCATCGGCGATATCGTTGCTTACCTGCGCATGGATTCAAAGAACTTCACCAAGAATGCGCGCGCGGCGTCTGGCCAAATGAAGTCGATGAACAAAGGATTCGGGGGAATGGCTGCGGCCGCATCTCGGGGCGGGCTGGCGGTTACCGGTATCGGCAGTGCTGTTGGCCTGGCATCAAAGGCGTTCGGTGATACGGTTGGATTTGATAGAGCAATGGCGAGAAGTTTAGCTATTCAGGATGTATCTGACAGTACCAGTAAGTCAATGATAGAAGCGGCCAGGAAGACCAGTGAGTCTACACAGTTTTCAGCGACCGAAGCCGCTGAAGCGTACTTTTTCCTGGCGTCCGCAGGGTTATCTGCCGAGGAACAGATTAACTCGATGGAAACGGTTGCTAAATTCGCTCAGGCCGGAAACTTTGATCTGGCCCTGGCCACTGACCTTGTCACGGACGCACAATCTGCTCTCGGTTTATCTGCCGGCACGGCTGCTCAGAAGCTTCAGGGAATGAAGCAGGTAGCAGGAACGCTGATCAAGGCTAACAGCATCGCTAACGCTTCAGTTCAGGAGTTCTCGACATCCCTGACCAATCAGGCAGCGGTGATGGGGACGCAGTTCGGCGAGAGCATCAGTGAGATTCTTGCCGTGATGAGTGTATTCGCGGATCAGGGGTTCGCGAAGGGCGCAGAAGCCGGTACTAAATACTCAATGGTACTAAGAGACCTGACAACGAAGGCCATCACATCAGGCGATGCGTTCAAACAGTCCGGAATCAAGGTATTCGACAGTAATGGAAAATTCGTTGGCGTTCGCAAATCCGTTGAACAACTCACTGATCGACTGGCTGGAATGTCAGACGAAGCCAAGAAAGCAGAACTACTGCGGCTGGGATTCACCGACAAGGCCATTGGCGGCATAGCAGCGTTGCTCGGAAAGACAAACGAGCTGACAGCAGCAGCGGAAAAACTTAATTTGACATGGGAGCAAGGTGGTAACGTACTCGATGCCGTGGCGGATAAGTCGATCACGAAATTTGATAAGCAGTTGAATCGGCTGAACGCACAATGGGAGCGGTTCAGCGCAAACACTGTAGGCCCAGTTGTAGATTGGGGAATCACACCACTGCTGGACGGCACCAATCAGTGGATTGAGTCAGCAGTTGACGGCACTAAGCAATGGTACGACGCGATCACAACGGGCTGGATGATGACCGGCCGCGCTATGGAAGCGGCTCTG
>VTLG01000393.1_pt1 | contig 11396 bp, 27 predicted proteins | sample 4694571 | NCBI WGS metagenome assembly VTLG01 (sample SAMN12604809, study PRJNA352737) | marine metagenome | biome: ENVO:00000447; feature: ENVO:00000209|ENVO:00000569|ENVO:01000036; material: ENVO:00002151; isolation source: viral sequences binned using virsorter ... | reverse complement strand
ATATATATATATATATATTAAATATTTACTTACTTATATTATATTTCTTTTTCTTTTGGTTCTTTTCTTTTTCTTTAAACGACATTCATTACCTGGGAATTTCCATTCATTACTTGTAAAATATCTATGTGCTAGTATTATAATATAAGTTTGCTATTCATTATGTCTGAAAATGTTACTGAGGAAAAAAGAGAAACTTTAAAAAGGATTAGTGTGTCTGTAAATCCAGAAGATTATCAGCATTTAAAAGACCTATCAAGAGCAGGACTCTCAATAGGTTTTTTAATTCGTGAAGCTATACACGATTTTGTTATTAAAACTAAAAAATAATTAAAGTTTAGAGTGTTTACCTTTCTCTATTAACCAATCAAACTTTTCAATCGTATTTTGACAATGTTGACAATATAAAAATGACCAAGATAAATGATATATCTGATGTAATTCATGGCATCTAGGACATTTTATAGTTGCTCCAGAGTATCTTTTACATCTTGAATAACGTGTTACTGGTACAAATTCAATCATGTTAAATAAGGTGTTTTAGTTTCATATAAATCTTTATTATGATCCCACCAGCAATCAATAATATATTTATCATCAGAAAAAAAATAACCTCTATCTGATTCTCTACATTCTTCAATATAGAACTCTATAAAAGGTTCATAATAATCTGGATTAAGGTTATTATTTTCAGCTAATTCTTTAGCTCTAATGGGTTATCAATCATTTTTATACTCCTTTACTTCTAATATTTTTACTGGATCAGTAAAAAATCTATCTTCAACAACGTTTACTACACAATTTTCTAATATTGGATCTCCTGATGGACAAGTAAATTCATCTTCAGTATCAACCTCTACCAGTAAAGTAACTTGAATTTTTTTAATCATTTTTAAAATCCTCCTCTTCCCACTCATCAAAACCATTTTCTTTAGCTTCATCCTCATCTACTTCGTGAATATCATCATATTCCCAATCTCCACAACCTCCCCATCCATTATCCATAGCTTTGAATCTAGAACCCTCTAATATTTCATCCCCACGTTGCATCCATATATCATCGGTTGTAATTGAATCAGGAACTTTCATATAAAGTTCATAACTGGTCATTGAGTTAGCAGTAACTCGATAGTATTTGTGTTTAGCCATTGATAGCCCTCTCACATAAATCTAACTTCATTAATTCATCAGTTATAGGCTCATTTTTTTTAATAAGCTCTATATCTTTTTTAGTGAGTTTAACTTTTCTTTTAAACTCTCCTAAATTCATTGAATCCTTACTACAAACTGATGTTGTATCAGGATAATCTGCTCTAATCATTTTTATCACTATTGATACTAATGATTGAAGTTGTTGAATTTCAGTTTTCATTTTCGTTACCGAATTTTCGTATTTGGAAAGTACTGGGCTTACTTAATTAATTAATGCCAGTAAATTATTCTACCCTTTTAAGAAAGTGAGATAATAATATATTCATTGCTTTTTCCTTTTCTTCTATAATTTTTGAAGTCTTATAAATCTTTTTTTGATCTAAATATATTTTATATTTTAAATCAATTTTATCTTGTCTTTTATCATGTATTTCTATCTTATTTTCCTTTTCCCATTCTTCTATATCTGATTCAACTATTACAATGTCATACCAATCATAAAAGGTACTAGGATGCACATTCTCAAAACCTTTTTTACATTCTTCTATAACTTCACTTTTAGATAATTTCTTTCTAATTAATTCTTTCATGTATTCCATACATGATTCTCTATTTGGATTTACATTTACCATTATTCAATCTCCTTTATAGAGTCATAAACATCAAACATTATGTGTTCAACTAATTCTTCTTGTCTTTGAATATCTCCACAGTTACTACTCTCTTCAATTAATTCAATTCTTGTATCAATCCATTTTTCACAAAATTCTTTAAATAATTTAAAGTTTTTATTAGATAATTTAATTATTTTCATTATTCTCCCTCCTCCCATTTAAGTGCATTATCAGAAAATTCTTGTATCTTCTCTATCACTTCATCTAAATCATATCCACGTTCAATAGCATTTTCTCCAAAAGCTATTTCTGCAATCTCATTAATAAATCTTTCTCTATCTTTTTCAATAGTCCATGATTCATCAATAGGCATATCTTCATACATTTGTTTATATTTCATTCTTCAATTCTCCTACTAGTAATTTGTATCTCTCTAACTAAATATCTAACTGACTCTTCATAATCTATTTCGTTACCTTTTTGTGGTAAAAAGAATGTAGCATCCCTTTCTGCTAACTCACATAATACTGAAAGTATATTGAGTAATATATTTACTTTGTTTTTAATATCCATTAGTCAACATCCATAGCTTTTTTGTATTCTTTCTCTAATTCTTTAGATATTTCTGCATACTCTTTAGGCCATCCTAAATAAGGTGTATTTATCTCACATACCTCATTAAAAATCCACTCAAAACCTTCATGTAAGACCATTTGTAACATTTGTTCTACTGGTCTTGCATCTGCTTTTGCTAAACATTTAATAGCTTTTGTTTGTACGTCTGATAAACGTAAATTTGATTCATTCATGTTTTTTGTTTATGTGAGATTAATATTAGTATGATATCATAAATATAGTTTATGTACATACATTCATGTCGAGAGTTAAACAATTTATTCAAGATCATTCAGACTTGCCCATTCAAGACATTCAAGACTTACTTCATTCAAAACATTCAATTAATTCTAAAAAAGTAAAATTTCAAAATTTTGATTTTTTATTTCAATTTTTGATTTTTTACTTTTTAAAAATTAAATAAATTATTTTAAATTTTTAAAGTATCCCTTCTTTTGAGTTCCATGTATCAACAATGCAAAGGGATAAGGTTTGAAACAATGTGAGTCGTCTTTATCGATTTCATACGGCTTACCTATATGCTCTATACCTTTTTTTATTGCTTCGGCTTCGCTATTTACTACAATAGCCCATCTTTTAAAATATCCCTTATGGATTAAGTCATCCCTTAAACCACCCATTGAAGCAGTTAAATAAAAGTTATCAGGTATTGAAACATTAGTCCCGAATAAATGTAAACTTTTTGAATAACAATAAAACTTCATTAATGGGTTAAGTCTAGCTACTGCGAACCAGCATCTTAAATATTCTCCATTAAAGAAATCTCCCGAACTATGTATTCTAACTTTATTTATATTTCTAGTTTTATGCTTTTGAATAGAATCATTTATTAATTCATAAGTTCTATAAAAACCGTATTCTCCTTTTAATGATTCGAGGATTAAATCTAAATTGTATTTTCTAGCTTTATATACGTTTTTATATTGTGCCTCTTGGCTTGCCGCATAACATCGAAAAATACTATTTTCGCCATCTTTTATTGAAGTCTTGCCATTATCATTCATAAAAACATAAGACTTGCATTCATTAGCCATAGGACAAGTACGTCCTGCTGGTAGGTCAAAAATTAAAGTGTTTTTTAATTTTTTATTACCTTTTGACATTTTTAAAAGTTCATTCATGATCTTTTTAAATTAGTTGGAAGGTTAAAAGCATTTAAAAAAAATACTTTTATTTAAGGATGTTTAAAACATCCCTAAATGAAAGTATTATTTTAAAATTGCTTAATATTTCTAACTTCAAATAATTCTTTAAATATTATATCTTCTGTCTCAATATCTGCTAACCCGTTTTTGATTATTGATTTTAAATATTCAGTTTTAAACTTTTGTATTTTATTAAGTGTTAATTTCATTTTTTTAAATCTCCTATTTTTATATTTGTAATTTTTCTTTGCTGATCATATCGAACATTAAAAGAGCTAATATTTAGCTCTTTAAATTGTTGCTTATTGATAGCTTTTAAACTGGTAGATTCTAAAAAGTCCTTATTATTGTTTAAATCATCAATAATAACTCTTTTGCTTTTGTAGTCTCTACCATAGGCAGGTAATAAAGTTAAAAACATTTTTAATAATCCTCTGGGAACATTATGCAAGTATTGTTATAATCCATTCTTGTATAATTTTTTAAGTCCATTTTATCCTCTGTTAATCCATAACCTACTGTCATAATCCAAATTTTACGGCCAGTAGATAATAGATAAACACCTAATAAACCACCACCATTTTGATTCTTAATAGTGTGGTTATTAGTTTTAATTGAATCACTCTCAACGATTCCCCAATCTGCACAAAAATATTTATTTTCTAAAATTGAGTAAACTTCAAATAATAGTTTACTATCTTTTTCTAAGTAATTATATAAATTACTTGAATAGTGAATAAAGCCAAAATTTGACTCCTTTAATTTTTTTGTTGGCGTGGTGGTCATAGTGTAAAAATAAATTAGTTTACATTAATATGATATCAAATAATAGTTTATATGTAAGGTATTATTTAAAACATTCAATAAAAAAACATTCAATTTTAACATTCAATTTTTACATTCAATTTTTACATTCAGTTTATAAGCTTATTTTTTTTTAAAATTTTTTAATTTTTTTTTTTTGAAAAATTTTTTATTCTCAATTATAAAAATTATTGAGAATGAAAAATTAAAGAAAATACCTACTATTTTTTTAGTAGGTATAAATACTTATTAAAAAGGTTCCTCTGTATCGGTTAAGTCAGCATCTAAGAAATTTAATTCTTGAGTTGCTTTTGCTAACTCATACTTATTAATTATTTCTTCTTTTAATTCTCTGAATGTTTCTATGTGTTGTAAGTCTTGGATATTCTCCAAGACTTCAGCAACTTCTGAATCAGATAAATTAAGAAATAATTTAAGTTGTAGACTGTTTAATTGAGACATTTTTTTAATGGAAGGTTTAAGGTTTTTTGAACTTCTAAACAGCGTCTAAAAGTTGCTAGTTGATAATCTGAATTTTTAGAATTTTGAATATCCACATAAGAATTTGTAAATATTAAAATTAAGAATCCTAGACCATAAAAAAATAAGTTGAATTTCATTTTTTTTAATCCTCGAAAACTTGGACAAATTCAAAACCCGCATTTTTTAAATTGCGGATATGTCTGGGAAGTAAGGTTAATGTATTAGTTAACCCTAGAATCCAAAAGTCAACTTCATTTTTTAAATAAATGTTTTCGTTACCGTAAACATTTTTTTTATAAAATTGAATTTCTTTTTTAATCATTTTTTTTAGGAAGGTAAAAAGGAAGGAAAGGAAAGGAGTAATAAAATTACTCCTGATGCAATTTTTTAGAATGTCCAAACTTCATAAGCTTGCTTATCTTTAAAAGTAGTCTCTTCTACTTTTGGTGTGTATTCTTCCCAATAGTAGGAATAAGTAACACCAGCAAAAGAATCTCTTAAAGCATGTAAGTAAGCTTTTGTTTGATCAAAATAAATGTATCTCTTAAGGTTAGTACCGATAAAAGAATTATCTGGTTCTAATCCTTTTGGATAATGTTTTTTAGTAAATAAACTAACTGTAGCTAGTTTATCTTTTGAACTAATTAAAAGCTTTTGTAAGTCTAAGAGCTTTTGATCATATGCTTTTGACATAAGAAGGAAGGAATGAATTTTCTAGGTTCTTTTTAGAGATTTCCTTTTGTTGTTTTCAGGATGTCAATTTTAAAAAATTGATTTACTGGAAACGGATTTCTAAAAAGTGTTAAGTTAAAAATTGGCAATAGTACTTGCCCATTCTTTAACCTAATAGCACATTAACATCTATCTGATATTAAATCAATGTTTATTACAAATATTACAAAGTCCGCTTAGGATCGATTTTAAGAGGCGATATTTTCTAAGGTACTATCACACCTAAATGATATTAGAGTGCTATTAGAGAGGCACAGAGAGTCCTTAGAAGGTATTGGGGTGGTGTTGCAGATATTAAAATTTTTTTGGCCTAGGCGGGCAACTTAAATATATTCTCGAAATCTTCGTTACTTTGACTCAACTTTAATTGAAAGCTCTGGAGCTTGGATGTTTACAGTTTCTACGGATTCACCTATTACTTTGCCGAGGGAGTCTAGGATCTGTGCTGCTGTTTGGAGTTGACCTTTTTTAACTGCTTTGTTGAATAGACGTACTCTCATTGCTTGTAGACGAGGAAGCATATTTTCTCTATCTTTATCCCAATCTTCAGTATTCCAATGTTTTACTCTATTCCAATCTTCCCAGGCAGTTGTTATAGAAATTTGTTCTATTTTGGAATGTTCTATTACGAGTTGTCTAGTAGTTTGACCTTCAAGTTGGCGTGAGTAGAGTCGTTGAGCACGTTCTTGAACCTTTTCTGCTGTAGAGCGAGCTACGAATCTAGGTCTGCGAGTTTTATTCGCTTGAGCTATAGGAGGAGTAATATCGTTAGGGAAAGTAGAAGAAGCCACGGACTTGATCTGAGAGGGGTTAATAATCGAACTATAACCTAAAAAAGCAGGAATAGGCTATAAATAGGGGGTATTAGTTGAAATTTCTGTTATTTTAAAGTGTATGGCGGTAAAAAACAAACCAGAAGTAAGTTTAAGGTATGCACAGGGTGAGGTATTTAATTGTGATAAAAGATTTCGGGTGTTGGTTGCAGGGCGAAGGTTTGGGAAGTCATATTTATCCTGTATTGAACTGCTCAGAGGAGCAATCAATCGACCTGGTGAGGTATATTTCTATTGTGCTCCTACTTATAGGATGGCAAAGGATATTGCGTGGAAGGAGTTAAAGAAATTAGTACCTAAAGTGTGGGTGCAGAGTAAGAATGAGACTGATTTAAGGTTGGAATTGATTAATGGTTCGACTATTGAGTTAAAAGGAACAGAAAATGCAATGGCATTGAGGGGAAGAAGTTTAGCTGGTGTTGTATTGGATGAGGCTGCATTTATGGATCGAGATGTGTGGGCGGAGGTAATTAGACCTGCATTAGCTGATAAACAGGGTTGGGCTTTGTTTATTAGCACTCCTGATGGTACTGCCAGTTGGTTTTATGATATGTGGTGTTATTGTGGCGAGCAGGAATGGGAGGATTGGCAGAGATGGAGTTTTACTACGATACAGGGGGGTAATGTAGCAGCAGAGGAGGTTGAAGCTGCTAGGAGTCAATTAGATGCGAGGACATTTAGGCAAGAATTTGAGGCTAGTTTTGAGAATCTTACTGGTTTGGTTGCTGTTAGTTTCAGTGATGACAATATTGATAAGGAAGTGCAGGATTTACATATGCTGCCATTGTTGTTGGGTTTAGACTTTAACGTTGATCCTATGGCTGGAATCTGTGCGTATAAGCATGACAACAATTTGTATGTCTTTGATGAGATCATGCTGACAGGAGGTGCTACTACATGGGATTTTGCAGAGGAAGTTGTTAGAAGGTATGGGGTAGATCGAAGAATTATTGCCTGTCCTGATCCTACGGGTAGTGCAAGAAAAACAAGTGGGGTTGGTGTTACAGATCATACGATCTTAAGAAGGTCAGGTTTTACTGTTTTAAGTCCTAAAAGTCCGTGGAAGATAAGAGATAAGATAACTGCTGTTAATACGGCTCTATTAGACGCAAATGGAGATCAGAGAACTTTTATACACCCAAGATGTAAAGAATTAATAAAAGCACTACGAACTTTAACTTATGCACCAAATACGGGTTTACCAAATAAAAATCTAGGAGTTGACCATGCTTTTGATGCTTTTGGTTATCTTTGTCTTCAACAATTTAACCTTGCAAAACCAGAGACATTAGGCCAAACTTCGTTTAGAATATACTAAGAACTACCTAATTCTTACAATGCCTGGACATTATAGCTCGATGAAGCCGAAAGGAAAAAAGAAGAAGAAGAAAGGAACTAAGAAAAAGAGGTGTAATTGTGCCTAAAAAAGGACTTTATGCTAACATTCACGCAAAAAAGAAGCGTATTAAAGCTGGTAGCGGAGAAAAGATGAGAAAGCCTGGAAGTAAAGGTGCTCCTACTGCTGCGGCTTTCAAAAAAGCTGCTAAAACAGCTAAAAAACGTACTAAAAGGAGTTAGAATGGCTAAATCTGCTGCAATGGCAAGATGTCAAGGTTATATTGCTTCGGTTAGTAAGAGTAAGAAGAAAAAAAGTGCCAAGAAATCAACTAAAAAGAAAAAATAACTGTGAAAAACGCAGTTTCAAGGTAAGATAGTCGTATAAGTAAAATTTTTCTCGAATCATGGCATTTTTTCGTGGTGAAGAAGGCTCTGTTGCTTTTGCAGCAGCAGGAGGCACACCTGCAGCTATTACTTCAACAACAGCATGGAGTATGGATCTCACTAAAGATACTTTAGAGTGTACTGCTCATGGCGATACAGCTAGAAAGTATGTAGGATCTCTTCTTTCTGGTTCTGGTACAGCCGATATTTTATACACTGCTGCATCAGGAGATGAAACAGCAAACATTCTTTCAGATATAACAACAACTGAAGATCCAGCAGATGCAAAATTTAGTTTATTTCTAGATACTTCTGGTAACAAAAAATTAGCCTTTAACGGAATTGTTACAGGTGCATCATTAAGTTCTACTGTTGGAGATGTTTCTACAGTATCTATAAGTTTTCAAATGAGTGGTCCTGTTGATGCCTTCGACATCTAATGCCTAGAAAAAAAGGGGTAAGTTTGTCCGTTGGGCGAGGCGAAAAGTCTCGCAAGGGAGGACTTACTGCTAAAGGTAGAGCAAAATATAATCGTGCTACGGGTAGTAATTTACAAGCACCTGTAACAGAGAAAAGTCCAACAGGAAAAAGGGCAGCTAGACGAAAATCATTTTGTGCCAGAATGAAAGGAGTCAAAGGTCCAACAAGTAAAGGCGGTAAATTAACTCGAAAAGGATTAGCATTAAAGAGATGGAGGTGTTGACATGACTTTTGCAATTCCAGGCAAAATAAAAACAAAAATTATAACTTCAACAACTCTTGGAGGAACTGATAGTCCTTTTACTAGAACTAGAGCAGTTCTAGATATGATGAAAGGTTGGGAAATAATGAAGGCTGTTACTGAAGGCACTGAATATCTTAGAGAAAATAGTGAGGCGTTTTTGCCATTAGAACCTAGAGAAGATTATGACGCTTATATGGCTAGAGTTAATCGTGCTGTTTTCAGTCCTTTCACTCAAAGATTAATAAGAGCAGCTACAGGTCTTGTATTAAGAAAACCAATAACTTTAATTGGCGATCCTTATTGGACAGAAATGTTTAAAATGGATGTTGATGGTTGCAAATCAGATTTAGATGAATATGCAAGAAGAGTATTAATGTGTTCTCTTATTTACGGTCAAAGTCATATCCTTGTTGATTATCCTGCTCCATCTGGTGCATTAAGTCTTGCAGAAGAAAGGCAGCAAAATCGTAGACCTTATTGGATCGAAGTAGATCCTACTAATCTTTATGGATGGAGATTAGATAGAGAGTCAAATTATGGAAATCTTATACAAGCTCGTATTGCAGAAAAGGCTGTATTGCCTGACGGAGATTTTGGTGAAAAAGTATATGACCAGGTAAGGGTAATCGAACCAGGGAATTATAGAGTATTCCGAAAGAAAAACCAGATTGATGAAATGTATGATGTTGCTGATAATTCTTATGCAGGGGAATTTGATACTCAGACTGCTGAAGAAGAATTTGAATTAACTGAATCTGGTAATTTTTCTCTTGGCGAAATACCATTAGTAACAATTTATGCGGGTAAAACAGATAATTTAGTAAGCAAACCACCCTTACTTGATATTGCATATTTGAACCTTGCACATTTTCAAAGACAGGCTGATTTAATACATAGTTTGCACGTTGCATCTCAACCATTATTGGTAATGGAAGGTTATGACGATCAAACTAAAGACCTTGCTGTATCTGTAAACTATGCAATGGCTACTCAACCTGGCAATAAAATCTACTATGTAGAGCCAGCTAGTAGTGCTTTTGATGCTCAATCAGCAGAAATTAAAGAGTTACAAATGCAAATGGCTACTCTTGGTATTAGTACACTTAGTCAGCAAAAATTTGTAGCTGAATCTGCTGATGCTAGAAGATTAGATCGTGTTGATACTAATTCTATGCTTGCAATGGTTTCTATGGAATTAGAACAAAAGTTACAGAAAGCATTTAATTTATCTGCTCAATATGTTGGAATCGAACCACCAGAAGTAAAAATTAGTAGAGATTTTGATATAGAAAGATTAATTGGACAGGATATTACAGCTTTAACATCATTATTCGATCAACAAGTTATTGATAGAGATGAATTTAGAGATATTTTAGTACAAGGTGAAGTGTTACCTTCAGCAAATGAAGCTAAAACTGAATAGTTTGTTAAGATGATATATAAGTACATACATTTTTATGGCTAAATCTATAGACCATGTTCTGCAACCTGACGGAACCTACAAATGGGAAGTAGTGGAATCTAAAACTGAAGCACAAGAAGCTGCTGAAGTCTCTACTGCTCCAAAAGCAACCAAGAAAAAAGTTGCTAAAAAGAAAACTGATAGTCCTATTTCTGAATAATTAATGGCAATCGAAGAAAAAGTAATTCAGCCTGAGTCTGTGACCAACGCTGAACAGCCTGTGGCTGAAACTACTTCACAACCACAAGCACCAAATCTAGATTCTGTAAAAGCAGAGTATGAAGCACAAGTAGCTGCTGCACGAAAAGAAGCTGCTGAAGCACAAGAAAAATTTAAAGGCATCAAAACAAAACTTGATGATGTTTATAAACAAAGAGAAGAAAAACGCACCAAAGACTTAGAAGATCAAGGTCAATGGAAAACTCTTTGGGAAGAAGCAAATAAAACAGCCCAAGAAAAAGAGCAACAGATAATGACTTTATCTCAACAGTTAGAGGAAATGAAAACTTCTAATGAGGTAGCGTCTACAAAAACTACAGCCCTTGCAGCTATAAGTAATCTTGGAGCGATAAACGCAGAGCAAACTCTGTCATTGTTACAGGGTAAGTTACAAAAAAATACCGAAGGTAAAGTTGTTGTTCTTAATGGTGGAGTTGAACAAGATTTAGATTCTTATCTCACGAGTCTTAAAAATCCTGGTAGTGGTTGGGAACATCATTTTAAGCCTAGTAGTGCTGCTGGAATGGGTGCAAAACCAAGCCCTACAGCGAATGCTTCTGGAGGTCAATCAAACCCCTGGAAGACGGGCAATATAACTCAACAAATGCTAATATCAGAACAGAACCCTCAACTTGCAGCCGTGCTCAAGCAAGAGGCTCAAAAGTAGTTAGTTTCCGTGAAACTAATGCCCTTGTCTGTGACTAGGGGATCGCAAAAAACTTAAACTGGTAAATCTGAATGGCTGCTCCGTTTCAGAATTACTCTGGCGGTGTCCTATTAGCGGACATTGTTAAGAGAAATAACTTTGCTGCATACGTTTCCGAAGCAATTAAAGAGCGTAGTGCATTTATACAGTCTGGTGCTGTTGTT
>VTLG01014320.1_pt1 | contig 11398 bp, 16 predicted proteins | sample 4694571 | NCBI WGS metagenome assembly VTLG01 (sample SAMN12604809, study PRJNA352737) | marine metagenome | biome: ENVO:00000447; feature: ENVO:00000209|ENVO:00000569|ENVO:01000036; material: ENVO:00002151; isolation source: viral sequences binned using virsorter ... | reverse complement strand
CTCTGTAATGAAGTTCTGATGAAAAGTTTGAGCTAGGCACAGGAGCCAAGACAAAGCTTTCATCGCTGAACAAACCATAAAAACGGGGCACCCCGGTTTCACTTGCCGGAAATGCCTCATCTAAAAAGTTTACGTCTTTCTGAAGCATAAACGATTTCGTACTGTCTGATGTCACGCTAAATGACAAAACAGAAAGCAAGTCATTCGGCATATCCAGAAACCGGTTTGCAGCTAATACATTGCCACTCACATTTTTCCGAAAGTCCGGAATTGTAACGAGACGTAAGATTCGCTCTTCAGCTTGTTTAATAATGTCATCAAGATCCGCGACAAATGTCGTTTCCGAATTATCGCAGTAATCTTGGATAAGCTGTTTTAATTTAGTGAGGTTCATATTGTTACACTCACTACACCGACATTGGATCTCAAAATAAATCCGGCAGCTTGACCGTTGTTAATCTGCCCAGACCCAACTGGATCAAAGCTTGAAAGCCCTCGGCTTATTGGATTTCCAGTATCCGGTCTGGGGTTGCGAAGAGCCTCTGGGTCATCGAAGCGAAGGCGTCCCAGAAGCAGTTGTGGGTTGTCAGCATCATCACATTCCGGGCACACCAAAAGTCCGGTTTCTAATCCCGCTCGAACTTGGTCGATTAAATCATTGAGTGGGTATTCCCAGCCACAACGGTCACAAATCCCAAGGGCATGTCTCCCAGAAGCAAACATCAGAACGGCGCTCCCGGTGTAAGTGTTATTGAAGAGCGGTCACGGTCTTCCGCCGCCGCCAGATCAAATGCTTCGTCAGCAAACGTCTTTAGTATTTGCGTCCGCTGTGCCGTTTCGGGACGCTTCATAGAGATATGATAAGCAAGGGCGGCACAAAGCGCGGGCATAAAGCGGATCGGAACATCGACATTGTTAGAAGCGGGAGATCCAGCGTCTTCAATTCGGCGTAATCGATGAAATACCAGTGTTCGCGCAGTGCTATCGGGAACCGGATAAAGTGAAAACTTTGGAATGATCTGTCGATCAACCCAAATTTGTGTTGGTCGGCCTTTGGTTAACTTATTTGGTATTGCGGAGAATTGGCTAACCGATATGCGTGTTACAGTTAAATCGGTTTGTGAATTAACATTTCCTGCATTTTCACGGACAACATGCTCAATAAGATCGACCGTGTCTGCTGGCAGCGTGTAAGTTGCGGTTCCATCTACAAGAGTAACCGTACCCTCTTCCACCGTCCAAAGGTTCAGCCCTTTGTTTGCCCATTCCGAACAAATAAGGTTAATCGAACGCCTAGCCGTCTTATAATCATAACCAGATCGCAACTCCAACCCGGCTCGCTCATACGCTTCCTCGATAATGTCCGCAAGGTCGAGGTTAAAGGTGGCAGTACCGCTAGTTGCCATTTATTATTTTTTACCCCGAACCTTTCCCCCACCTTTCATTTTGCGAATAGTGGGTTTCTTTTTATTTCTTTTGGCGCGAGCCTTGGCAGCATCGGCTTTTCCTTTTGCTGTATAAGGATAGTGAACATTTCCAACGCGGGGCACTGGCTTCTCCTAAGTAAGTTTATCGCAGATTGTTTTGACTTTGGTTTTCATCCACTCAACGTCTTTTTGAATCGACGCAATCGTCGTCCAATGTTCTTTTAAGGCTGTTGGTGAATTAATGTCAGAAAGAACATTTGTTCTTTGCTCAACCATCGAAGTTTTCTGATCGTTTACGTCCATTCTCTTGTCCAAGTCGGATAGAGAACGGCGCAACGCCTCATAGTCTTCTATAAGGTTTTTTATTTGAATTTTTGCAATGGCGGCTGCGCTGACGATAGACACAAGACAAGTGCCAATCGTCAGCATTAGCCGAAGATCAATTTCCATTAGCCGTCGTGGAATACCGTAACAGAGGTTACATTGGTCAGCGTGGCGTGAACATCTGTCCTAAACCGAACACCACCCTCGGGAATGTAAACCACTTCAGTCGCCGTGGCAGAGGCCGGGGTGGCAATCGTCATAAGTGTTGTACCACTAGATCCACCATCTTTCAGCACGATGGAGCCAGCCGTTCCCGAAGCAACGTAATAGATTGTCTTTACCCGTGCTGGCTGTGCATTACTAGACGATCCAGTTACAAAACCGGTAGAGGTTATGGTCTTAGCTGTGAGGTCATTTACAGCCATCGTTACCTCCTTTTACGAGAGGTTGTTATTCTGGAGGTAAAGAACTGTAACGGTCGCAGCACCAGCCGAAGCAGCGGAGCCAGACTGGTTGTAGGTTGTCGTTATCGCAACGTCACTCGTTCCAATGTCGATGAGGTTACCGATTTGACTGACATCCGAGGTCGCCAGAACACGGGCGAGAGAGCCGAGCGCGAGAGCATCGGCATATTTATCCGCTGTCGTACCATCACCAATGTCAAGCGTGTTTGCGCTGCCCGCATCAAAGGCAGTGGTCACGTCTACAGTGATTTGGAAAATCTGGCTGTTAGCTGGAAGCCGAGCAACTACAGTTGTCGTTCCATTGGCAGCAAAGGTTACCTTGGCACTCTGTGCCATGAGAGCGAAACCAACATTGGCGCTCGCACCTTCGCGAATAGATCCCGCTTTAACGGGACCACTAAAGGTTGTTGTACCCATAAATCTTGCTCCTTATTAATGCCAGTCTGGAGAGGTCCGCTTATGCGGTCTGGCAATCACAATTGGGATTGTCACAGCCACTGCACTTGCAGCGAAGCAGTTTACAAATGAGATTTCTTATCCACCGCAATAGGGAGAGACCCCAGCCGCAGATCGTTTTACACACAGCAATCGCTTTGTCTTTGATCCAAGACATTGAGGTCTCTCCTATTGTGTAGAGGGTTAAGCTCCGGGCGAACCGTAGACACCGAGCGGGTCAGACACACCGAACGAATATCGCTCACGCGCCTTGTACCTTACGTTGCCGGTATCAAAATCACCGTCCATGCCAGTCGCAATCGGGGTGCGAACGAAATACTTCATCCCATCAGAACTGTTAACGGACGTGATGATGATGTAGGCATCGGCATCAGTGAAGAAGTGGTTCACACGATACCCTTGCGGAATCGAACCCATGTTCTTGATGGAATTAATGTCGTTATCGGCAGTGCCGGTACGAAGTTCCGTCTGCAAGAGACGGTTCGCAACGAACATTAACTCCGGTGGAACAATAAGCTTTTCGGGCCGTGCCGCAATCAGAAGGCCACGCTCATCAGTAAATTCGGAAATCGCAATGATATCCGCTTCGAGCGAGGTCTCGTTGAGGTCGTGTGCCGTTGATGGCGTATTGGAGTTCGTACCGCCAGATACCAATGGGTGTGCGGTGTTGAACAGCGTAACGCCATCACCAGAGGTGAACGAACCACCGGGCATTCCGTTGTTGACGGGCGAAGCGGCTTTAACTTGCTTCGTGTGCGCCATAGAACGGGCAAGGGCTTTTGTGTACCGAGCGGAGAGACTGTCGTAGAGGTTATCTTCGACTGCCTCTTCCGTGATGGAAAAGCCAAGCGCAATGGTTTCATGGTTGTAGCGAGCGACATAATGCTCTTGGGCATTGTCATAACTAATCGCTTCGCCTTCGTCTTTGACAACGGCAGCGCCGAAGCCAGACAGTTTCAGTTCTTCCTCGAACGCACGATCTGACGTGTTTGTCTCGTAGATCTCTTCGTGCTCGTTCTCGTAAGAATCATATTCCAGACCGAACAGCGCGTTCAATCCGGGGACCAACTCTTTAAGGAGTTGTGCGCGACTGATAGCCATTTTGCGTTACTCCCTTAGATGCCGGTTGTGTTGAGGTACTGGTGACCGACGTTCCACTTAACAATGCAGTCAGTGAAGGCGTCACCAATGGAAGATTCCGGACCATTCCAGAAATCGATCAAGCGCATCGGTAGCGTGTTCGTTGTCGCTGATGTCGAAGCATCTAAGCTAACACCCGACACACCAGTTCCGGTCGATCCAGAGCCTTGAACAACAGCAAAGTTCGATCCAAGTTCCGTTTGAGCAACGGCACCATCCGCTTGGATGAGGAAGAGAACATCCGGATCGTCCACAACATATGCAAACGCATCTGACGCAACAGTCGATGCGGGCCAGTGGTTTTTGAACGTCATCTGTTCAGAGTTAGGGTCTGTAAATTTACAGCCCACAAAAACTCCAACGGGGGTCAAAGCCGTTGTGCCAGTGTCCTTTTCGACAGTACCACCAGCAACTAGCTTAACGACATCGCCGTTGAAGATGTTGGTCCCAAAGCCAGAGGCAATCTTGATCTGACGTGTCGAGCCAGCATAGACTCGACCACCAATAAGATTGACTGGCTTTAGTCCAAAGGCAGCAGCAGTTGCAGCCATTTAGCCATCTCCTTATTTTTTGAAGGAGCCAGTTACCTTAGTAGACCTCTCCGGTCGGAGGAGCGGCATACGCGGGTCTTGTTCCCTCATAAGATTGTTATCAACGCTATCCATCTGCGTCTGAGCTTTCTGGCCGTAGTACTCTTCGCGGGCTTCCTTGTTTTCCACGGAAGTCTTGCAAAGCACCAACCCACCAACCTCGATGTTGTCTGCAAACTCGCTGCCCTTATCGGAGAGGATTTGAAGATCCTTGTGGTCTTCAGCCCTCACCGGGACATACCCTTCACGAAAACGACTGGAGACATTCCGGTTGTCGGACTCTCCCATTGTTCTCGCTCGTATCCAGCGATAGTGGTAACCCGGTTCCGGAGTTGGGTCCGGTAAAACCGAAGGTGGTTTCCATGTCGCCTTTCGGGCGGTTGCTTCTCTCGTCTCGGTCTCTCGTCCGTTTCTGGATAAGCTACTATCTTCCTTTGCGCGGTCGCTCATTGCTGCATATCCTTAATTAGCTGTTGAGCGTATAGCTCTGGCGTAATTCCAAGTCTCTTCGCGAGAGCGACTTGGGTCGTTGTTAAGCTGACTTTGCGCGGTCCTTTTCCGGTCCCTCGGGTTGCCGGGGCGACCACGTTTCCCACTGAAGCGCCATTCCCAGACGAGGATGCACCCCCAAACTTTTCGGGGAACCTCTGCCTCATCTCGCTATCTATGCGCTCGTAATAGGCATCGGTTCGCGGATCGATGCCTTCTTGAGTTACGAGTTGTTCGTGTAGACCATAGGCGTAACCAGTCATTGTCCGGTCTTCGCCAAACCAAGAATTTTCCTTCAACCATCCCTGCGCTTTCGGGTCCACCACAGGAGCCGGTTGGGGCTGGGGCTGGGGCGGGGCCGGAGGAGTTTCCAAACGCCGTGGAGGCGGTATCGACGAAACACGTTCATGGCTCGCAACCGCTCTGCTTAAATCTTCTTGAGCGGATGCAAGCTCTTCCGAATCGCCCGACTCATAGGCATCCTTATATCGCCGCCGTTGTGCGGCAACCTCGGACGCTAAACGTTCAGACTGACTCTTCTGAAGAACTTCTTGGTGCTGTTGGAGAACTTCCTTAATCTGATTGTTCTCTGCGAGCAATTTTTGAGCGTAATTAAACGCTTCAACGTTTTCACGCGCTATTTTTTCTTTTGCACGGCGCTCTTCGTGAAACTCAAAGCGAAGCTTTTTTATTCGCTTTTGAACTCCTTCAGAATACTCTTCGATCTCCTCATCGGAAGGATCGTAGGGTTCGCCGGATCGTTCTGGTCTACCTTTATCCTCTTCGGGCGTATCATCGACAATATCAATTTCAACATTGCTGTCGTCAGCCTCGTCTGGGGATAACGCTTCTTTTGCTTCTTCACTCATGCTCGTTCAAACCCCCTTGGATCATCGACCACGGCTTCCACCGTGTCGTCGTTAATTAACCGAAACTCCTTACCCTTCACCTTGAAACGGGTTCCGGAATAAGAGCGGAAAACAACAAAGTCGCCTTCCTTGCAGTAAGGGCCGGTTGGGAATTTATCCTCGTCGCCATAAGCGAGAGGTCCGAGTTTTAATACAAAGCCGACAATAGATGCCGTCTCTTCAGCCGTCTTGAAACGGTCTGGAAGGAAAACACCCCCATCGGTTTTCTCCTCATGCTCTGGTATGGAGATGAGAATCTTATAGCCGGAAGGTTCCGGCAGCATTTTTGGCGCTGGTTCAGCGTTCATTCGTCTCTCTTTTGTTTTAGCCACCATCACGGCTGGTGTGTGCCGTTATTCCTCGTCCTTGTAGTAACGATCTCTAAGGTCGAGGATTTCTCTTTCAGCAAGGGCAAAGCCCTCGATCTGGCCTACCATTCTCTGGTACTGGCCGAAGTCATGCGCCCCTCCGGTCGAGACTGAATCGGAGACGGCATTCATATTTTCGCGGATCTTTGACAGGAGTATGTCAAAAACCGTTTGTGGTTCTGAACTAATGCTAAATACTTTCTGTTTTGCCGAAGCAAGCAATGCTTTGAACAGGATACTTCTTGTCAAAATAATGAAAGGCAAAACTCTTTAGTGCGAAAAAGTTTTTCGATATATGCCCTTGGCAAGATTCTCGGCTGTCAAAAACTAACGGCTTATCATTAAAAGCTTCTATTCTTACCGCATTTTCTTCGATACCTATGGGCACCATCATTAAAACAACGATTACCCAATTCATTCTTTATTCTGCTGTTCAGCCAGAACGCGCCCCACCTCAACGCCAAGACGAACACCTTCTATTTTTTCCTTACTTTCGCGGCTTGCGTTGTCCCTAGCTATCTCAACACCGAGACGAGCGCCTTCCATCTTTTCCTTACTTTCGCGGCTCGCGTTGTCCTTGGCCATATCTAAGCCAAACTTCAGTCCATCGCGTTTCTTATCCGCTTCGAGTTTTTCTTTTGCCTTGGCAATCTCAACGCCAACTTGCAATCCAGTACGCTTGTCTTCAGTTGCAATCTCCGCTGCCTTGACAGCAGCATTAGTCTGAATACGTTCGCGCTCAAGCTCCGTTCGACTCCTGTCCGAAAGTGCCTTGCGCTGAACTTCGGCTTCCTTAATCGCCAATTCGCGCTGCTGCATTTGCACAACAGGATCTTGTTCCATCTGATGGCGCTTCTGCATTTCCGCAAGCGCCTTATCTTTAGCGAGCACCTTGTCGGCTGCATCCGCAACCAGCTTGGAATATTTAAACTCGATATCCTCTGGCAAAGGTTTCTCTGCTTCGGGAAGTTGTGCACCCATCGCCTTTTCAATTTCGCGGCGATACTGGAAGGCAACGTGGTCCGCAACATGAGATGCGAGACCGGCTTCCATAGACTTCGCCATTGGAGAACCAGCAACCAGTTGACGAATAAGCGGGTCTTGAGCGGCTGCGAGGTGTGCTTTGATGTGACTTTCGTGATCTTGATAGACAAATGCCTTAACGGGTTTGCCTTTCATAATCGCCATGTTTTCGGAGACCGGGTCCATCGGCTCCATCTCGTCTGGCGATTTTACGATCTCATCGGCATTCGGTATGCCAAGCGTCTCCATCATTTGTCTATGCAGCAACGGCATGTCGTAGAGGGTAGGGTTCGATTGTGCTAGCTGGAAAGCCGCTTGATATTGCATGACTCTCTGTGACATCGAAGCTGCGTTGGGGTCTGATACGGGAATTATGTCAACGCGGGAATCAAAATCCTCCTTGCGGGAATAACTCTGATCTTCACCAAAATCGTAATCGTAAGCTTCTGCCATCGACGTTGAGATAACATCTGAAAGCAAGTGAAGCTCCGAGCGTAAGCTCGCGTGAACTCTTGCTTGAACCGCGCTCATAACCTTCATGGCGCGTTCCATAATTGCGAGTGTCGTTCCTACCGGCGCTTCCTTGCCGGTCTGTCCCATACCTACTTGCAGATCCGCGACCGAACCTATGCGCCTACCCTCCTCTACTATATTGCCCAGTAGCTGGTAGAGAACGTTCGACGGTTCTTTATAGGGAAGGAACGAAATGTTATCGCGGATGCTACCGCCCGGTATGTCAACATCTCGGAACTCACCCGGCATAATCGGGCTATCGTCACCTTTAATTCGGAGACCCCTCGCCTTTAATCCGGCTGGTAAATTCGAGAGCGTTCCAGCATCAACCAGTTGACGTAAGATGCTGGTCGCGGATTTTGCCAAGCCGCCAATTAAATGAATAAGGCCGGTGCCGTAGAACCCAAGACCGGGAAGGTACTGGTAGTGGACAAAGTGCTGACGCTTGAGTTTAAGCGGATCGTCCTCGCGATAGTTGCGATAGATCGAAAGGATCTCGCCAGTGCCCCGGATCATTGTTACCACATAAGGCAACTCTATTCCGGTTGGCTCCATATCTGGACCGAGATCCTCAAAACCGGGGAGGTCGAGATCAACGTGCATTTCGAGGAGGACTAATCGCCCGTCAGTCTCGACCTCCGCTGACCCATCAAGATCGTCAATTTTATTTTGGATTTTACTATAATCGGGGGAAGGATCTGGAAGTTCCACATCCCGGTAAAATCCCGCCACTTGCAGTTTACGAACGTCATTCTTTATTCGACGCATGACGTGCGTGTATCTGGGGCTAGTCATTAGATCTGACGCCCCGTGGCTGACGACAAAATCCTCGGCGGGCACAAACATGGCACATGCCCTATCGAGGGACGGGTCGAAATACACTTTTTTAAAGGCAGACCCAGCTAGTGGAAGATGGAACAAAAGCTGTTCCATTTCTGGTCGATACTCTGTCATAACTTCCAGTAGCTGATAGTTAAGCTCGTTTTGAACTCTCTCCGCTTGCTTAACTTTTTCTTTCGTCTCCTTACCAAGAATAGAAGTTCTAACCGGACCACTGGCCGGGAACACCTCTGTAATGGTTTGACTTTGGAAACGGACCACTGCTTCGGTTAAGAGCGGGTGGTAAACACCGCACGCTCCCGGCCAAGGTTGGGTTCTGTCTTCGACCTTTAATCCAAGAAGGTCTAATCCTTTAATGTACGACTCTTCCCAGTCTTCCCTCGAAGACTTGTCGCTTTCAAACTGTCCGGATAAGTCAGAGGAAAGCGAGTCTAGATCGCCGTCCTCCATAAACTCTGCAAGATTTGAATTGAAGTCCGGAACCTCAACCACAACGGCTGGCCCCTCGAACTCAATTATTGTCTCCTCAATTTCAATCTCGATAGGAGCTTCACCTTGTGCGGCTTCCTCCAAGGGAACCACATCAGCAATGTTTCTTAAAAGCTCGCTTATCGGTCTTCTCCTATTCTAGGTTTACACCAAAATCCGGTTCAGAATTTTTATCCCCTTCAGCACAAGGGTCACAAAAATCCTCAATGATTTTGCCGCAAACCTCACAACGCACTTCCGTATCATCTAAGTTCATTGAGTTGCACCTTAGTAATATGCCACGGACCTTGACGGGACTTTCATCCAAGACGGCTCGTCCTCAAAATCTGTTGCAAGCGGAATAAACCCGCCTTGCCGAAACCTTAGAAGTGCCAACGTTGTGCTATCAACAAGGTCGTCGTGCGCTCCGTTTGGAAAGGCAGCGCATTGCTCTATAACCTCTTCAGCCCATCTGGTGCCCGGTGCCCAGACAACTCCACTCGCGAAGATGTCCGACACGGCGTTAACTCTCGACAGCTTGTCTTGACCTCTCGACGGGGAATATTCCGATACCGGAAGTCCCACCGCCCTCATCTCTTGAATGAGGGGAAAGCCAGCCGCCTTTGCTTCCACTAGGAAAGCATCTGGCTGGTAATCTTCGTAAAGCTCAAAACATTTTCTTTTTAATTCTGGAAACTCCAGTTTCTCGTTTACCGCATCGAGAAGAATGATATTAGGAACTAGGTTTCCACTCTCATCTGGCTGATCAAAAATGCCCCACGTTGTGATCGCGGAGTAATCGCTTCGTGCATTCTTCGTGTGCGCCGTGTCAACCGTTTGCAAAATAAACTGGCATGGCGGCGGTTTTGTTTTATCCCACGTCTTCCAGTACTCACGCTTTATCAAAGCGCCTTCTTCGGATGTAGGGTCTTGCTGGTACTGGGCGCTCCACTTCGAGATCGGGATTGTGGCGCGAAGGGCGTCCAGTTCTTCCTTTTTCCAGAACTCTGGCCAGAGCGGGGACTCATATTCATCGACAGCGGGTAACGTTATAACTTCCCACTGATCGCCGCCTCGTACTTCCGAGGCTTTTACAACACGCCCCGTTAAGTCAAGTTGGTGCCAGCGGGTCATTACAATAATGATTGCACCACCCGGCTGAAGTCTTTGCCGTGGACCCGACGAGTACCATTCATAGACTGAGTCAAAATACTCAACGGATGGATTTATACCGGCAGCTTCCGAATGCGGATCGTCTATTATCAACAAGTCGGCACCGCGACCGGTCATGGCCGCGCCAACTCCGCAAGCGAAGTACTCACCTCCACCGCTTACATCCCATCGACCGGCAGCTTTACTGTCGGCCTTTAGGGAAGTCTCGGGGAAGATCGCCTTAAAGTCTTCACCTTCAATTAAGTTCCGGACCTTTCGTCCAAACCTCTGGCTAAATTCAGTTGTGTGCGTAGCGCAAATAACCTTGCGCGACGGGTCTTGTCCGAGAAGCCAAGCCGGAAGCATGTAACTCGTAAGTTCCGACTTACCGTGGCGCGGTGCAATGTTAATGCACAGCCGTTTAAGCTCCCCACGGGAGACGCGCTCGAAAGCATCCGCCATAATTCGGTGGTGCCTACCCTCAATAAAATCTGGCCAGACGCTTTTCACGAAAGGCAAGAAGTCCTTTCGCGCTGCTTCCTTCTGGCTAATTTTCGTAAGGGCGTTGAGCGCCTTTGCAATGCGAAGCTGGTGCTCCGGGGGAAGCTCGTCTAGCCGACTAAGTATGTCGGCAGTCTGCATACGGTTTTCCTCTCGCGTAGCAAACTAGCACTAAAAGTGGATAAACTTCAGTCGTACTCCTGTATTTCCGCTCGCTCTATTAATCTGTCCAAATATTTTCGAGCCTTTTTCAAATCCTCGATGGGTTTATTTTTAAACGGCCACCGCCACAAATACTTAAAAACATTACCCCAGCAGTATGCCATGTGGGGCGTGACCACGATGTTCGCCTCGCGGTCGGGATCGTCTTGCATGGCTTCCATTGCATCCCAGCACTGGATCGACTGCTTGTAATGTTTTGGCGTCTCAACGGGGTTCATTCTGTTATTACCTTTGATTGCGTCTCGATCCACACCCGCGCACCACAGCTAAGTCCCTTCGGATCGTACTTAACAGTGGCTGGTCCCTCGATCTGAACGGACTTGCAATAAGTATTCGACTTGTAGGTCTTGACGGTAATAGGCGGGTTGTCCTCCCCGTTCTTCTTGTTCGCCCGAATAACATGCTGATTCACATGAATGACCTTCTTCATAGTTCTTTCTCAAAATCTATATGCAGAACGGTTCTTGGTTGATCCGTCCTGTTCCACGCCATGTGCGGGAGGGAGTCATCAAA
>VTLG01013752.1_pt1 | contig 11398 bp, 5 predicted proteins | sample 4694571 | NCBI WGS metagenome assembly VTLG01 (sample SAMN12604809, study PRJNA352737) | marine metagenome | biome: ENVO:00000447; feature: ENVO:00000209|ENVO:00000569|ENVO:01000036; material: ENVO:00002151; isolation source: viral sequences binned using virsorter ... | reverse complement strand
ATCCTCGTGGTGTCTTTAATAAATAAGTAAAAAACTCTGTGTAAACAATGGCTGCAATCATAACTGATCAAATTAGAATATTAAACGCCAAGAACTTTGTTTCAGGAGTTTCTAGTTCGGTCAATTCTTACTACGCTTTTGTAGGTCTTCCTAATCCTACATCTATTAAAGATGATTGGAATGATAGTCCTCCAAGTCCAACTGATAATTTGGATAGGCATAATGCTGCTTGGGATACTATTATTGGTATGAAAAAAATCACATCTAGTGATGTAAAGCAGGTTGTAAGAAAAGTTACTTGGTCTTCTGGTTCTACATACGATTATTATAGACCAGATTATAGTATTTCTAATGTTCCAAAGAATTCTAACGGTGTTTCATTATATTCAGCAAATTATTATATTTTAAATAGTGACTACAGAGTTTATATTTGTCTACAAAATGGTACAACACCAGAAACCCCTGATGGAAAACCATCTTTAGATGAACCAACATTTACTGATTTAGAACCAAGAGCAGCTGGAACTAGTGGAGATGGATATATTTGGAAGTATCTTTATACTATTAAACCATCAGATTTAATTAAATTTGATTCAACTGATTATATGCCTGTTCCTGCTGATTGGGAAACAAATACCGATCATGCTGGAGTTAGAGATAATGCAGTTGATGGTGGAATTAAAGTTGTTGTTATTAAAGATAGAGGAACAGGTATTGGAACTGCAAACAGAACTTATACTAGAGTTCCAATTAAGGGTGATGGTAGTGGAGCAGAATGTACTGTTGTAATTAACTCAGACCAAGCAATAGAAAGTGTAACTCTTTCCAATGAAGGATCTGGTTATACTTACGGTAATGTTGACTTGACTGCTGGTTCAGTTCCAACTCCTGATACTTGGCCAACGCTTGATGTAATTGTTTCCCCACAAGGTGGACACGGAAAAGATATTTACAAAGAGTTGGGTGCTACTAATGCATTAATGTATGCCAGAATTGAAAATGATGCAGAAAACCCAGATTTCATAACTGGTAATGAGATTGCAAGAATAGGTGTTCTTGAGAATCCAAAAGCATACGGTTCTTCTTCAATACTTACTATTGATAAAGCAAGTGCTTCTTATGCTATGCGTCTAGTAGGTACTGGTTATAGTTCTGCTACTTTTACTGCAGATTCTATTATTACTCAAACTGTTGGAACTGGTGTTACTGCAATAGGTAAGGTTATTAATTATGATCAAACTACTGGAGTTCTAAAGTATTGGCAAGATAGAACTATGGCTGGATTTACCACTACTACAGCAACAACTGCTGGAGTTGCGGTTACTGACCCCCAGTATGGTTATGAGATAACAAGATTTAGTGCAAGCATTTCTGATGGTGGAACCTTTGCTATTGTTGGTACTACTTCTGGGTTGACGATTTCTACTTCGTTTAGCGGTCTCTCAACCTCAATAAATAATAAAACATATTATCTTGGTCAATCTTTCACCAAAGGTTTGTCAAATCCAGAAGTTAAAAAGTATTCTGGAAACATCATTTATCTTGATAATCGACCAGCTATTAAGCGATCTTCTAATCAAAAAGAAGACATTAAAGTTATATTGCAGTTCTAACTAACTATGGCCCAGCAAACCAATCTAAACGTCTCTCCGTATTTCGACGATTTTAATGCGGATGACAATTACCATAGAGTTCTCTTTAAACCAGGTTATCCTGTTCAGGCGAGGGAATTGACTGGTTTGCAGTCAATTTTACAGAATCAAGTAGATAAGTTTGGTCAACATTTTTTCAAAGAAGGTGCAAAGGTAATTCCTGGTAATACTGCATATACTAGGAATTATCATGCTATAGAAGTAAATAATACTCATTTAGGATTTCCAGTAGATTTTTATGTTGAACAGTTATATCAGAGAAAGATAGTTGGACTACAATCTGGTGTAACTGCAATTATTGATAAGATAATAAAGTCAGCAGATTCTGAGCACGGTAATTTAACACTTTATATCTCATATATCTCTACAGGTAGCGTAGAAGGTAATGAAGTAAAAGAGTTTCAAAATGGAGAACTCTTAACAGCAGATACAGATATTCTTACAGGCCCTCAAAATAATCCATTTATACCTTCAGGTGAATCTTTTGCTTCTTGTATTGCAACAGGTGCTGCATCCAAAGGATCTGCATTTTCAATATCAAATGGTGTTTATTTTGTAAGGGGAACTTTTGTAAATGTAGAAGATGAAACTATTGTTATAAGTCAGTATGACAATAATGCAAATTGTAGAGTTGGATTAAGGGTTAGTGAAGAAATAGTTAACTCCGATGAAGATGAGACTTTAACTGATAACTCAAAAGGTTTTAATAACTATTCTGCTCCAGGTGCAGATCGTCTTAGGATTAAATGTAATCTATTTTCAAAACCAATAGATGATTTTAATGATGCAAATTTTGTTGAATTGGCAGAAATTAGAGATGGTGTATTAAAATCACAAGTAAAAACCACTCAGTATGGGATGATAGGGGATGAACTTGCCCGTAGAACTTATGAGGAGTCTGGTGATTATACAATTAATTCCTTCTCTATAAGTGTAAAGGAATCTTTAAATAATGGATTGGCAAATAATGGTGTATATGAAGAAGGTGAATTTTCATATCAGGGTACATTAGCATCTGAAGATCTTGCACAGTATGTAATTTCTCCAGGAAAAGCATTTATAAAAGGTTATGAAGTAGAGACACTTAGTACTACATACCTAGATTGTCCAAAACCAAGAACATCAAAAACATTACATCATCAAGGTATAAATTATAATACTGGAAGACAATTAGTAGTTAAATCGATTTATGGTTTACCTGAAGTTGGAATAGGTAATACTTATATTGTAAGTTTAAGAGATCGAAAAATTGGTGCTACTAGAAAAGATGCAAATGGTCAAGAGATTGGTGTTGCTAGAGTTTATGACCACTCATTAAATGGAGGTTCATTTAACACTTTAGTGAAGAATTCAAACGAATGGGATCTTACTCTTTATGATGTTCAGACATTTACTAGAATGACTCTGAATTCAGCAACTACACTTTCTGTACCTACATTTGTAAAAGGAAAGTATAGTAGTGCTACTGCTTTCTTGCATTCTGCTGTTAGTAATTCTACTTCATTAGTTCTTTATCAGGTAGAAGGAAAGTTTGTACCAAATGAACCAATTATTTTTGATGGTATAGAAAATTCTCGTGTATCCGTTGCAATAACTTCTTATGGATTAGAGAATGTTAAATCAGTTTATGGTGGACCTGATTTGGGTAATGTTGGATTTGCTAGAACATTTAATGGAGATACAGTTCAGGAGGAAGTACTTTCTATAGGAGATGCTAAGATTGGTCCAAGAGATCCAGCAAGTGGAATTAGTACAGTAACATCAAGTAATCCATTTTTCCCAGGTAAAGATCTTATCAATATAAATGATCTTCTTACTTTTAGTGGACCTGCTATAAACTCAACTCTTGGAGCAGGAAATACTGCCTCAACTGTAAGAGTTACTGGTATTAGTACAAATTATATTAATGTAACTGGTATTACTACTGTAGCTGGAGTAAGTGAGGGTTATTTACCACAAGTTGGAGTCGCTACAATTAGTGTTCCAGATTTAGCACTCATACAGACTAAAATGGGTGGTGAATTTGATAATACTTTATATACTCCAATGCCAAGACAGTTGATTTCTAATGTAGATCTAACTGATGCTTCATTGGTTATTAGGAAACCCTTCCCAGTTGTTATTAATGCATCAACTAATGAATTATCAGAAACAATTACTGCTGGACCAAATGAACTATTCCAACCATTCCGTAATGATAGGTATACCTTAATAAGGGCAGATGGTACATATGAAATATTAACAGCAGATAAATTTACATTTACTAATTCAAATAATAAACTTTTAGTTAGTAATGTTGGTATAGATTTAAGTAATAATGAAGATGCAACTTTAGTTACAACTATTTTAAAAACCAAACCAACAGCAAAGGTAAAGAGAAAGAATAAAGTTAATACTGTTGTTATTAATAAATCAATTCTTGTTGGATCTGGTGTTGGTGCAACAACATTAAATGATGGACTAAGTTATGGTAATTTCCCATATGGTACAAGAGTTCAAGATGCTGAAATAGCATTAAATTGTGGAGATATTATACAAATTCATGGTGTCTATGAATCTGCTGATACTTCAGAACCATCTGCTCCAAAACTTACTTTGGCATCTATCACTGGACCTAGTGGAAAGACTTCGGATTTATCTGTAGGTGAGGATATTGTTGGTGCTACGTCTGGTGCTATTGCAGTATATGCAGAAAAAGTTAATGATACTCAAATTTCATATATTCCTAAGAATGGAGTTGATTTTGTTGTAGGAGAAAAACTTACATTTAAAGATTCAAAACTAGAAGCAATTGCATCCGTATTAACAATAGGAAGTCCTAATGTGTCTTCAAATTATACTTTTGATAGTGGACAAAGAGGAACTTTTTATGATTATGGAAGTATTAAAAGAAAGAACAATGCTAGAAGACCAACCAAGAGTTTAAAAATATACTTTGCAAATGGTTATTATGAATCATCAGATAAGGGTGATATTACTATAAAGAACTCTTATGACAATATGCATTATATCAATGATATAATGAAGGTAAATGGGCATAGAAATACAGATATAATTGATATTAGACCAAAAGTGTCTAATTATACTGTTGCTGAAGGTGCAAGATCTCCATTAGAATTTTACGGTAGAACTTTTAATGCAGATGGAAATTCAGCTTCTAATATTTTAGCTTCAGATGAAGTAATTCTTACTGATTTAGATTACTATGTTGGACGAGTTGATAGGATTTTCTTAACTAAAGAAGGCAAATTCCAAATTCAATATGGTGATCCATCTGATAAGATGGTAACACCTGTAGTAATTGATGATGCACTAGAAATTGGTAGTGCTGAATTGCTACCATATATGCTTGATGTAAAAGGTGGTTCTAAATTAGAGTTCTTGAATCATAAGAGATATCGAATGTCTGATATCAAGAAACTTGAAGAAAGAATTAAGAATTTAGAATATTATACTAACTTATCTCTTCTTGAGACAGACACTGCAAATATGTTTATTCCTGATGCAAATGGACTTAATGCATTCAAGTCAGGATTCTTTGTTGATAATTTCACTACCTTCTTACCCCAAGAAAGTGGTGTAGATATCAAGAATAGTATCGATATACAAAACAAAGAGTTAAGACCACAGCATTATACAAATTCTCTAGATTTGATGACAGGTCCAGTTGAGGGTGTTGCTGATTCAGAGGATAGAACATTTTTACAACCAGAAGGAACTAATATTAAAAAATCTGGAGATGTTGTTACTTTAGATTATACTGAAGTTGAATGGTTAAAACAATCCTTTGCTACCAGAGCAGAAAGTATTACTCCTTTCTTGGTAAGTTTCTGGCAGATGTCTATGGAGTTAACTCCTGCATCTGATACATGGGTAGATACTGCAAGAATTGAAGCAAAGATTATCCAAACTGAAGGTAATTATGCCCAGACAATGGCAGATAATCCTAATGTTGACCCTCAGACTGGTTTGGGTCCAATGTTATGGAATTCTTGGGAAACTGTTTGGACTGGTCAAGAAGTTAGTACTGTTACGAGGACTAGAAATGTAAGGACAACTCAGAGACAGGATACTGTTAATGCAAATGCATTGAAAGGGATGGGATTCCCTGCTGGATCACAAGGTCAAGAATGGTTTAGATCAAATATTGAACAGTTCCTTGGAATGGGTCCAGAAATTGATAGAAATAATAATACTAATCAGAAGAGATGGAATACTGGTCCTCACCCAATACACCATAGAGCACCTGTAAACTTCTGGGGAAATGATGATGCTGCTAGAGAAAGATTTACTGCAGCAGCTGCTGAAAATGGTATTGTTAATAGACAAGGGCCAGGTGGAGCTCATGTACAAAGACTCTATCTAGAAGTCACTACTAATCGAACTATTGAGGAAACATTTAGAGAAGTTGTAGATGTTGGAACAAAAACTAGAACTGGACAAAGAACTGTTATTACAGAACAGTTTGATATGGAATCTCAAGGAGATAAGGTTGTAAACAGAGAAGTTATTCCTATTATGCGTTCTAGGAATATTCAATTTGTTGCTAAGAAGTGTAAGCCTTTAACGAGGATGTATCCTTTCTTTGATGGTGTTAAGGTACACAAATATTGTACTCCTAAGTTATTAGAGATTAAAATGACCTCTGGTGTATTCCAAGTTGGAGAAAAGGTTGTTGGACATATGGAGGGTGATCCGTCTATAAGATTCCGAGTTGCACAGTCTAACCATAAGGAAGGACCATATAATGCACCAACATCTATATTCACAAATAATCCATATACATCACAGACTGCTGCAAGTTCTATTGAGAGTTTCTTAGGAACTCCTGGAGTTGTGCAACTTCAAGGAAGTGCTACTCGTAATGATATTCCAGCATCTTATTCTTCTACTTCTACAATATTAAATGTTGATTGTGCTTCTTTAGCACAACAAGCAGAAGGAGATTACTATGGTTGGGTTGAAGAAGGAATGAAACTTACTGGACAAACAAGCGGTGCTATTGCAGAAGTTACTAATAAGAGATTAACATCTGATTTAGGTGCTACTTTAATTGGAAGTTTCTTTATTCCTGATCCTAATAAAGCAATTCATCCAAGATTTGAAACAGGAACAAAGACTTTCACTTTGATTGATAATAGTACTAATAATCAAGATCAAACAGAAACAATTGGTGAAGAAAAATATACTGCTAGTGGAACTCTTGAAACTGTACAGGAAAATATTATTTCTGTAAGAAATGCAAGAGTTGAAATAAAGAATGAAACTCAAACAGAAAGAGTACAGAGAGAAAGAGGTGATGGGCGTGGTGAATTAATTAGTACTAATGTAATTGCTACAAATACAACTTCACAGGCAGTTAGAGAGTGGTATGATCCACTTGCTCAGTCATATCAGGTTCTTGATGAAACTGGTTGTTTCCTTACAAGTTGTGATGTCTTCTTCAAGAGTAAGGATGACATGAATATTCCTATGACATTCCAGTTGAGGACAATGAAAGGTGGAGTACCTACACAAAAGATTCTACCATTCTCTGAAGTTATTGTTACTCCAGATGAGATTAATGTTTCTGCAGATGGAACTGTTCCAACGAGAATTACATTTAAAGCACCTGTCTATATGGAACCAGGAATGGATTATGCAATAACTCTTGCTTCTTGGTCAACAAAATATCAGGTCTTTATCTCTAGGATTGGAGAAGCAGATTTGGTAACTGATGAATACATTTCACAGCAACCATATTTGGGTTCATTGTTTAAGTCTCAGAACGCTTCTACTTGGGATGCAAGTCAGTGGGAAGATCTTAAGTTTACTCTTTATAGAGCAGAGTTTGAGACTGAAGGTACATTAGAACTTTATAACCCAGTTTTGAGTGAAGGAAACGCTCAGATTCCAGTACTACAACCAAATTCAATTAATCTAAACTCAAGAAAAGTTAGAGTTGGTTTAGGAACAACATTAGGTCGTAATATTGATCTTGATTTTGGTAATACAATCTATCAAGATGGAACTGAAGCAACGGGTAATTATGTTGGTAATGCTGGTGTTGCAACAGGTTCTATGGCAGTTGTAAATGCTGGATTTGGATATACTCCTGCAAGTGGTACTCATGTAATGGTTGGTGTTGCTCTTTCAACTATAACTGGTAATGGTAAAGATGCTACTGCTGTTGTTACTGTGACAAATGGTAATGTAACTGGAGCAGCAGTATCAACCTCTGGTTATGGATATCAAGTTGGAGATATTGTTGGTGTAACTACTAACTTAGGAATCAATTGTAGATTATCGATTGTTTCTATTGCCAGCACAAATGAATTAATATTAGATAATGTTCAAGGTGATTTTGCTACTGGTGTTGGTAAGACAATGATGTATACCAGCAGCGTTGGTGTTGGAACAACGATGAATGGATTTGGTGGTAATGTTCTACCTACTAATATTGAAATAGTTGATGACGATGATACTGGTTATCATGATGGAACTCATTTCATTGTTGACCATAAGAATCATGGTATGTATCATGAGACAAATTATGTAACTCTTTCTGATATAGATTCTGATGTTTTACCGACTAGATTAAGTTCACCTTATAAAGAAGATTCTACTGCATCAATATCTGTTGATAGTAGTAGTAACTTTGGTACTTTTGAAAATGTTGGTGTTGCCGTATCCAACCCAGGATATATTAAGATCGGAGAGGAAATTATTAAGTATACTGGTACATCTGGTAATACTTTAACTGGAATTACAAGAGAACAAGATACAACTGTTGCGGAAAATCATTTAGAAGGAGCATTTGTATACAAGTATGAGTTGGGTGGGGTATCTTTAAGAAGATTCAATACAACTCACAACTTTGAACATGTTGATGATAATGTGATGAATGCTAGAGGATTTGCTCCTATATCATATGATCGTTACACTCTTAAATTAGATTTCACATCAAATACTGGAGTTGCTAGAACTACAAGTGAAAGTTTCCCAATATTATATGTTAATGATACCAAATCTACTGGTGGATTTAATGCTAGGGCAACTCAAAATATGCCATTTGAGATTATTTCTCCAATGGTTCATAACATAACTGTTCCTGGAACAACTGTTACTGCAGAAATGAAGACTGTTACTGGAACAAGTCTTGCGGACGGTGCTGGTGACGGAGAAGATGTTCCATTTGCTGCTGAACCTTGGGAAAGTATTACTTTGAATAAGAGTAATTACTTGGATAGTCCAAGATTGATTGCATCAAGAATTAATGAAACATCAAGTCATACTGGAGGTCATGGTTCAAGTTCAAATATTACTGGTGCTGGTCAAAGATCATTTAATTTAAGAGTTAAGTTAAATTCTACTGATAGTAGATTATCACCAATAATTGACACTCAAAGATTGAATGCTATTTTAGTTTCTAATAGAATAGATGCACCTGTTAGTAACTATGCAGGTGATAGTAGAGTAGGTAGTATCTTCACTGATCCTAATGCATGTCAATATATTTCTAAAGAAAATATATTGGCTAATGGTGCAACTTCTATAAAGATTATACTTGGTGCTCATATTAACGTCTATAGTGATATTAGATGTTTCTATGCAATATCTGATACGCCAAATGGTATACCACAATTCATTCCTTTCCCAGGTTATTTGAATAGGGATACTCGTGGCGAATTATTGTTACCTGAATTAAGTGATGGACGTTCAGATATCTTTACACCACCATCTGCTACAAGTGGATTTGATTCTGCAGAATTGAGTTTTAGGGAACTTACATTCTCAGCAGATAATCTTCCTAAGTTTAATTGCTATAGAATTAAAATTGTTCTTGCTTCAATGAATCAGGTTTTCTGCCCTCGAATAAACAATCTTAGAGTTCTTACCTTAGCATAATATGGAATTTGTAAAAGTAAAAGATCATGAAAATCTTTTTAGAGATCCTACATCAAATGGTATAATCAATACTAATGTAGGAGAATATGATGAGTATATTGCTCGTCGTGAATCTGCTGAAAAAGCAAAAGAAAGTGAAGTTACTATGAAAGAAGATCTTGATAATCTCAAAGGTGAGATCAATGAAATCAAATCTCTATTAAAGGAGTTAGTACGTGGCAACTAAGAAATTTACTTTTGACCCAGATGCTGGTGTTGCTTATGGTGCTAATCTAGTAATTACTACTGGTGCGGACTTTAGACAGCATTTTGAAGTAGAGAATCTTTCTAATGGCAACTTTGATTTCTATACTGGTTCTGCTGGTGTAGGTAATACTTGGACTGGTACTGGTGCAATGGTTAAGAGTGTTGCTATTGGTGCATCCTATAGTACTGCTGATGCAACATTTACAGTTGGATTTACAAGTGCTACTGAAGGTAAATTTATTGCTTCCTTAACTGCTGCTCAAACAAGAAATTTAAACGAAGGAAGATATGTATATGATATTAATGTTAGTTCAGGAGCAACTGTCTATAGAATTCTTAGTGGAAATGTAATGGTTAACCAAGGCATTTCTACTGCTCTATAAATATTAAAACAGAGGAACCGTCTAGATGCAACCATCCACTCGCCAAGAATTAGTAACTTACTGCAAAAGACAGTTGGGTGCTCCCGTGCTGGAGATTAATGTTGCAGACGAACAAGTAGATGATATAATTGATGATTCAATTCAGTATTTTCAAGAAAGACACTTTGATGGTGTCATGCATATGTTCTTGAAGTATAAGATAACTGAAAATGATATTAAGAGAGGTAGGTCAAGAGGTGGTAGTGAATCTGTAGGAATAGTTACCACAACAGCAAGTTCAACAATAGATGGACAATCGATTGATTTTGATTGGGAGGAAAATAGTAACTATTTGCAAGTTCCACCATCAGTCATTGGTGTGACAAAAGTAATGCATTTTGATGGTAGTAATACTATTACTAACAATATGTTCAGTGTTAAGTATCAGTTATTCTTGAATGATATTTACTACTGGGGTTCTACTGAAATATTATCTTATGCAATGGTTAAAACTTTCCTTGAAGACCTTGATTTTGCATTAACTACACAAAAGCAAATAAGATTTAATCAGAGACAAGATCGATTATATATGGATATTGATTGGTCAAGTCTTACCAAGGATGATTATCTGATAATGGAATGTTATAGAGCATTGCATCCAGATGATTATGCAAGAGTTTGGAATGATTCATTCTTAAAGAGATATACTACTGCTAGAATTAAAAAGCAGTGGGGACAAAATTTACTAAAATTCCAAGGGGTTAAATTACCTGGTGGGGTCGAGTTAAATGGTAGGCAAATCTATGATGATGCTGAAAAAGATTTAGAAATCATTAGAGAACAAATGTCTAACATGTACGAACTTCCACCATTAGATATGATAGGTTAATGATATGGTGCTTAACCCGTTTTTTCAACAAGGATCAAAGAGTGAACAAAGTTTAGTTCAATCGCTCATTAATGAGCAGTTGAAAATTTATGGTGTTGATGTACATTATATGCCAAGGAAGTATGTATCTTCCGATTCAGTATTAAGAGAAGTAAGTGCATCTTCATTTGAGGATGCTTATCCTATAGAAGCATATATTGATAACTTTGATGGATATGGAGATAATCCTACTCTTCTTTCTAAATTTGGTATTGAGCAAACTAATGAAGTTACCTTAATCATTTCAAAGGAAAGATTTGAAACTTATATCTCTCCTTTAATGAAGAATGAGTCTAATATAAAACTTTCAACTAGACCAAAGG
>VTLG01009127.1_pt1 | contig 11399 bp, 13 predicted proteins | sample 4694571 | NCBI WGS metagenome assembly VTLG01 (sample SAMN12604809, study PRJNA352737) | marine metagenome | biome: ENVO:00000447; feature: ENVO:00000209|ENVO:00000569|ENVO:01000036; material: ENVO:00002151; isolation source: viral sequences binned using virsorter ... | reverse complement strand
GTCATGTCCATGACCTTCAGTAATTTCTCTGTAGTCATCTGGTAGTAAATTGGAAGCCACTGCAATAGCAGCCTCCAATGTTGCTGGGTGAATGTATTTAGACACGTGTATAATTTTTATTAGTGTACTTACCTTCCCACTGATACGAAACTATCGTAGCTGGTGAGGGGTGTTTAGATTTTACAGTAATTATTAAATTCTTATTTCTTTCATAACAAGGTACTACTCCTGTTACATCTGGTACAAAACCTACATTGTTTGCATTGTAAACATCTGCGGGAGTTGATTCTACTTGTTGAGTAAATAAAGGTTTACCTATTCTATTTACTTCCATATTGTAAAACCCAACTTGTCCAAAATTAAATTTAACTCTATGTACTATTAGATCAGATCTTGTATCTCTTCTAGTAGCAGTACCAGATCTGTAAGTAAAGAAAATTTTAGGTAACTCTACTTGCATCTCAAACTGATATCCAATAAGAAATGTCTCTCCAGACCAGTTTCCTGTTATTTCTAAGTTAGAACCATTTATAGTTACATCCGCAAATCTACCTAAGTTAGTACCAGAATCAGTATCGTAAGCTGCAATATCATTAGAGCTTTCAAATCCTGTAGGTTTTGGAAAAGTAGTTTTATTAGTTGTACTATTATAAGTACCACTACCTGTAGTAACACTTGTGCAGTGATCTAAATGTATAGGATAATCTTCTCCGGCAGTCACAAAATGACCGTTATCATCTAACTTAATAGAGTATTTTAATAACTGATCTTTGTTGTTATTTCTTACTACTACATATAATGCATCGTCTAACATACAATGATATTGAATAGTGCCTGTTAAAGTCCACTGAAACCACGCTTGTAGTATTCTTTCATTACCTGAAACAAAATATCTGTAACCATATAAAGTAGATGTATTTTCTTCACTAAATAATATCAATCCATTTTCTCTAGAATTAGATATAATTTTTAAATCTTTTTCAAATAGCTGAGATACTACTTTACTTTGTTCTACAACGTCTGGCTCTCCTTCTCGTCTAACCTGTGACATTTCAAAGAATCTACTATATTTATTAGCATTATCTAAAAAACCTATAGTAGTTCCTAAATTAACTGGATTAGTTTTATGATTAAAGTTGTAAGAGGAAAGTCGGTTTATCTTTGCTGTATTAGGATTAAGTACATCACTGTCTGTGGTCAACATAAACTGTTGATTTTTTGTAAATATAACTAAACCTGTATTAACTTGTATTGCATCAAAAACAATAGCTGGGTATGTAGAGCTACATGATAAATCTATAGGGTCTACATTAGAAAAAGTTGTAGCAGTCTTAGCCCAAAAATTAAAAAAGTTTCCGGGACGAGACATTATTACATTCTCATCACTAAGCATTACTAATCTATTTCTAAAGAATACCATTTTATTGATAGTCTTTCCTACAAAAGAAGATTGTGGGTTTGTACCATCAGGATCAGTATTACCTACTTGTGCACCTTCCCATGCTACCTCTGACACAGTAAATGTCGTAGAGTCAGTTCTAACTAACTGTATTGGCATAGTAGTAGCATCAAAGTTAGTTTTATCTCCCGGTCTTACACATTCTTCCCATACACCCTCACCATCAAATCCGTTGTTAGCAAAAAATTTTAAATAATAATCATCTTCATCATTAGCACTATTAGCTACCTTTACAACAAATCCATGTTTTGATTGGCGTGGTAGGTCATCTACAGTAAGAACCTCACCAGCTACTACATTTATTAAATCGCTAACTGGTGTAGAAGCGTTAAAGGTATTTTGCTCAACACCACCTACTACATTAGATGTTCTACTAATATATAGACCATTACCTATTTGTTGTACATTGTCAAAATTACCTGTAGCTAGTATATCTGCTCTAAGGCTACCAAGTATAGATTCTGCTGTTACTGTTGTTTTAGTGTCAAAAGCAGTAGGGTTAGGTCTAATTAATCCAAGGTTAGCTTGTACTTGTGACGTACTTATTTCATCAATATTTATCTTGTAATAACCATCTTTCATAAACACATAGAAATGGTCGCCTTGCTGCCATCCCTCGCCGCCGTAAAGGAGGTCGTTTGTCGTGTTATATCTTGTCCTATACACTACGTCTGAACCAGATCCTACGGGCGTAGACTGCCCTGTGGTAGTAATTCTAAAATATAAATTAGACCTTCCGGGCATATAAGCTTTACTAATAGAAGCACTATGAGCCGCAACGTCTGCTGAATTTGAGTAATTAACAAAAATGATATCAGTACCACTTAATGACGATACTTGGTAAAGACCGTTTGGAATATTGGCAGCGTCTAAATTAAAAGAATCCCCAACTGAATAATCGTGATTAGCTAAAGTAATTTTTATAACTTGACTGCTATTAATAACTTCAGCCTGAACAGTCTCAGGGTTACGATAAACATTTACACTATAAGAAAAATTAGTATCACTTAATGGATCTCCACTTGCATCTAAAGTACCACCTACAGCATCATTATCTACTAAAGTAGCTCCACTTGTTACTTCAAATATTCTAGTTCCTACGTTAGGACCTAAATCATCTGAACCGGGTCCTGCATTACTTCCACATCTAGTAGTATTATTTACTCTATTTACATGAGTATCCATGTGACCATTTTCATCACCGGCAGTAGTACAGTAGTTATTACTAGATCTCACCATGTCTACACTAATTCTAGTTGCTGTGGAAACTGTTTGAGTAGCTGTAGAGTCAAATAAATTTACAGAATATTGAGCTGCATACCTTACTGTTTTTAGTTCTATAAATACCTCTGGAGGTCTCAAAGGTTCTATAGTATCAGCCATAGCAACAGTTTTAGTTCTGTTAGTTAAAAATGTAAAATCATTAATAGTTAATGTTTGTACATCTTCATCATTACCATGTTTTAAATAAAAATGTAATTCTGGATAAGCTGTTAAAACTGCATTAGAACCTCCTCCTCCTGATACTGTTACAGTTGGATAGGAGGTGTAGCCAGTTCCACCATTTGTAATAGTAACAGCTGTAATTTTTCCACCACTAACAGTAGCAGTAGCGGTAGCATTAGAACCTCCACCTCCAGAAATACTTATGGTAGGTGCAGATGAATAATTTGTTCCTTCGTTATCAATGCTAATGTGTGCAATTTTTCCAGCAGTATAGTTTACAGTCATTTCTGAACCATCACTACACTTCCACATATTGATATCGCCAACTCTGCTAACTTGACCTATATACTGTTCGTCTTCATCTCTGTAATAATGAAACCATTTACCATTATCAGTTGAGTTGTTAGTCCCATCACTAAGAGAATCTATTAATTTTCCACCGGGACGCTTAAGTAAACCATGTGTTACATCAGGTAAAACATTGTTTGCAACATTAACCTGTCCCGGAACTTTAAGTTCATCTGGCTGTTGAGAAACGCCACCGGTTAATGTAGGTACTAATTGTGTAACACTTGCCATTATCTAATTAATGCTTTGTAAGGTTGATAGGCGTCGTAGCCTTGTTCTTCTCGGAATCCGAAGAAGCTATGATCTCCTTGTTGAGTATCATATTCTAGAACATTTGCTCTGTTCTGTGCTTCCTGAGTTTGTAATAATCTAGCTAGGTTAGCATCACCAACTAACTGTGTAGCTGCTCTAGTAGATGCTTTAGCTATTATGTATCTTTGGAATGCAGAAGGTATATCTTCAAAATCATACAAGTATGTAGCGTCTACAAGCACGTCGTTAGAAAACTCAAATGTATGATTTACTTTGTCATATAGTTTTCCTTCTCTTTTTACAACATCAAGATTTCTAGTTATCTGCCCATCATGTATGTCGTAACGTAACATATTAGTCGGAATATTAATATGTTTATTTGCATCAGGAACAATCTTAATATGTTCCTCAGTGTTAAAATGCCACCCTTCATTTAATACATCTTTAGTAACTTCTACTAATAGATTATATATAAATGCTATTTCTGGGTTTGTACTAATCAATGCACCTGAACTGTTTTTTAATTGTGTAATAGGTGATTGACCTATGCTACCCAAGATAGAATTAACTGCGGATAGTTCGGTATCGGTTGCTATTGGTGTAGTCATAAGTAAAAAAAAGGGAGCCGAAGCTCCCGTATAAAAAAATAAATTAAGCGTTTGTTGGGTAGTTATCACCGAACGCAGCGTTACCAGTAGAACCAGCATCTGCACCAGCAAGAAACTCAACACAAGCAGCAGGGTTTAAGAAGTCTGCCCCCATTGCTAGACGTCCCAGAATCACATCACCTTGGTATACCACTGACACGTCTCCTGAAGTTACCTGAACCTGTGGTCCGATAGCTTCTACAACACCAGCAGCTTCTCTTTGGAAGACAAGTCCGCAAGAGTTAGCGAAGTCAGAAACGTTACCGTAGTTATTATTAATTCCAGTTTGGTTAGATCTAGCATCTTCTGTGCTTTCTCCAACGAATGAACCTACATTACCGGGTGATGTTACACCGGGGTTTGCAGCTCCAGCAGTTCCGTACTTAGTACCATAAGCACCAAAGAAAGGAATGTTCATTGACTTGTAGATCTTGATGCCTGCAATTTCAATGATACCTTCGCCACCTTGTAATGCTGTACCTTGTACGTCTCTGTTTACAAGACCACTAGAACCAACAGCTTGTATAAGTTCGTAGTACTGTCTTGGGTTTAGTACAGCTACTCTACCTTCAGTAGATACGCCTTTCTCGTCTAGTGCAGCAGCAGCATCATAGAAGCCTGCTATTAGACACTGAGAGTCGTATGCTGCTGTAGCATTAGTAACTCCAGATCTTGTTAATCTGATTTGTGTACCACCGGGTTCAACGAAACCGGATTTTGTGATTGGTGAAGCAAGACGTGCTCCCTTCGCGATTGCACGGAAGATAAGTCTGTCATACTTCTGAGCTAGAGCATATCCAATCTTCTTAGATATTTCTCCTCTCAATTCATAGTGAGCAAGTGTCTCGTCTAATTCATAAACGAATGCACTTGAGATTAGAAGGTCATCACATGTGATAGTCTTCTCAGCTACTGGAGGTGCGCCATCGTCGTTACCTAGTATGCTGTTGCCGGGTGTGTGGAACTCGGCTTTTGTGTGTCCAGTGTAGATGAACTGTAAAGATTTTCCATTCTTAAGAGTTCTCTTCATAACGAGATCTCTTGCGATTGCATTGTGCTGGAAGCCTTTAAACATCTCTCCGCTGAACAATTTAAGGTAGAGTGCTCTTGCGTCACCTGTGCTATTGGATTGACCAGCACGGGTTAATGAAGAGGTCATACCTGAACTCTGTTGAGCCATGATTATGTCCTATTTTGAGGGGTATATTGTATCGTTCCTAACGTTAGAATTGTAGCAGTCTTAATTGGTCTTACGTGAGACTGGCACGTTTGTGGTCTATCCCACCGTATATACGGCTGATGGTATCCTCCTTAGAGGGCAAAAGCCAGATTGAGTAGGGAGGAATTGAACCTCCCCAAGATCGCCTAACCGATTACTCTTGTGTAAGCAACGCCACGATATACGAAAGTAACTTTCATTGCTATCTCCATATACCTAAGCCCCGTTCCATGCTTAGGATTCATGCGTCCCATCAGGGATGAACGGACGTGTGACTTCTACATTAAAGGCTAAAGAAATTCTGTAACCTTCATGTTTTTCTTTTGCTCTAGGTACCAGATGTTTAGTATCTGGTGTAAATAATATCAGATCACCTTCTTTAATTTCTAAAACCTTAGCAGAGGTTAATGCCAAATCTTTATGGTCATAGGTAATACCCATGTTATTTAAATACAGTTGATAATATCTTTGATGTGGTACAAATATCGCAGGGCGATCTTTTTCACTTAACTGTAAATAATAAATACCACAAAGTACAACAGGACCATTCATATGGTCGTGTGTTTCTTGGTACATATCACTTGTATGTATATTAAACCAATAGAAAATACTGTAATCAAAAGCTGAAAATTTGTAACGCTTAAACCACTTATGTATATGTGGTGTTATGGCATCTTCTATTGGATTTATTTTACTAGGATCATCTACAAAAAACTCACGGTCTTGCCATGTGTGGCAATATGTTGCCCACGGGGCTTTTTGAAAAGGATGTTGTTTAAATGATTCTACAAGTTCTGGAACATATTTTTTCTTTAGTTCCTCATGCTCTGGTAAAGCATCTTTATAAATTATTGTTGGAAATAGGGTGAATAGATCTGACATTATTCTTCAGATTTTTTTTTTGAAGATTTTTTCTTCTTAGCTTCTTCAGCAGCTTTAGCTTCAGCAGCAATTCTTTCTTCTCGCTGCCAAGTTAGTGTACTTTTAAAAACCATTTTTATTTACGTTTCTTAGCTGTTTTAGCTGCACGTTTAAAGTTAGCAGCAGTAGGTGCTCCGGCAGCTCCGGGCTTTCTCATCTTCTCACCAGAGCCAGCAGCTATGCGCTTTCTCTTGGCATGGATGTTGGCGTATAAGCCACGCTTACTTGCCATACTTTTTACCTCCTTTTTTCATGCCCCCTTTACAGGAGCCTTTGCCTTTGTGTGCCATTACTTTTTCTTCATGTTTTTAGAAATAGCCCTAGCTACCTTAGCAGGCATTTTAGGGTTTTTAGCCATTAGTTTTTTGGCTGTGCCATTTTTCTTGGCTGGTTTTTTTCCGTAGTGTCCGGGCATAATTAACATTTCCATCGGCGCATGGCAAGCGCCTTACGAGTAGGTTTGCCATTTGGTTTTTTCATAGGACCTTTCATGCCCCTAAATCGGGCACAGAAAGATCTTTTGCGTGGACCACCTCCGGGCTGTGGAGCCTTGAGGTTTGAACCGGTTGCTCTATTGTACTTCGCTCTCCCGGCTGCCGTTAGTCCTCCCTTCCGGCTTTTGTGCTTGCCCATCCGCAAGCTCACGTTCTTTGCCATTGCTATTACAAAATTCAAATCGAGTTGGACTCGCTTTCATCTTATCGTTTTGATGAGACATATTATTCCAGTGGCGTGTAACTCCTGAGATGATAAACAAATTAGTTATTAAAGTTAAAATTAATACAAATTTATTAAGCAATTTCTGGAGCTGTTAGTGCTATTTGTGTAGACTCAGCATTAGCTAAATCAAGTGGGAAGTTGTGAGCGTTACGCTCGTGCATGACCTCAAAACCGAGGTTGGCTCTATTTAATACATCTGCCCATGTAGGGATTACCTTTCCGTTGACATCAACTACTGATTGGTTAAAATTAAAACCGTTAAGGTTGAAAGCCATAGTGCAAATTCCCATGGAGGTAAGCCATATGCCAACCACGGGGAAAGTACCAAGAAAGAAATGTAGAGCACGAGAATTATTGAAAGAAGCATATTGAAATATTAATCTCCCAAAGTACCCGTGTGCAGCGACAATATTATATGTCTCTTCATCCTGCCCGAACTTATAGCCATAGTTCTGCGATACGTCCTCTGTTGTTTCTTTAATGATAGAGGAAGTAACGAGACTTCCGTGCATAGCAGCGAACAAAGCTCCACCGAATACCCCAGCAACACCGAGCATGTGGAACGGATGCATAAGGATATTGTGCTCTGCCTGAAATACAAACATGAAGTTAAAAGTACCAGAAATACCAAGAGGCATACCATCACTAAAACTCCCTTGTCCGAAAGGGTACACTAAAAATACTGCTAGAGCTGCTGAGACTGGAGCTGTGTATGCCACAAATATCCATGGTCTCATACCTAGTCTGTATGATAGTTCCCATTGTCTGCCTGCGTATGCAAGCACGCCTATCAAAAAATGAAAGACGATAAGTTGGTATGGTCCACCGTTGTATAACCATTCGTCTAAGGTTCCGGCTTCCCATATAGGGTAGAAATGTAGTCCGATTGCGTTCGAGGAGGGGACGACTGCTCCTGATATAATATTGTTTCCGTATAATAACGAGCCGGAAACTGGCTCACGTATGCCATCTATATCGACAGGCGGTGCTGCGATAAAGGCGAGTATGAAACATGTGGAAGCTGCTAGTAAACATGGAATCATTAGCACACCAAACCAACCTACGTATAGGCGGTTGTCGGTGCTAGTGACCCAGTTACAAAACTTCTCCCAGTTGGTAGTAGTGTCTCTTTGTAATGAGATTGCTGCCATTTGTGATTAGCTTGAATGTATGTTGTCGCATTCCTCTTCGACTTTAGAGAGGAAAAATTGGATGACTTTATATTTTTCCACCATAGGAAGGTCCGCATCCAGAAGAACTTTGTGCCTTGCTTGCATAAAATCAAAGCAAGTCATCTTCCACTTATATGGAGGAATTTGCCTCGGCTTAGAGTACGCCGGGGATAATCTGACCAGTGGTAATGTAGGCACCAAGAGCAGCAACAAAACCAAGCATCGCTGCCCAGCCGTTAAAACGTTCTGCTTCATGTGTAAAAATTGGGTTGGTGTTGTGGTGTGACATTTCGATTAATTGAATAGGTGGTTCGTAAGGATACTCGTTTTCGAGTAAGGTGTCTAGATCTCTTGTTTTCATTTATATTGATCTAGAATTTTTTGTTTTTTCTTAGCAGTATTTTTTATTTTTTTCCAGTTACTGCCAAATTCGGCAACGATTTGTCCAAATTTTTTATAAGAATTTTTTGTTTGTTTGTTCATTAGAACTGAAGATTTGATTGATCTAATTTTCTGAGAACATCATCTCTGTATGCCTCATCTGTATCATAACGTGGGTCATTCATAGCTGACATTAATTCTGCCTGCGATCTAAATACACCATCGTTACTACGAGGTGCTCTACCTTGTAGAGTTCTACCCTCGTTACCAAAGGCATCATCGTACTCTGCTTTTAGACCTTTCAAAGCTAAGTTAATAGCTTCTACATTTCCTGATGCAACTAAATTGTCATAAGCAAGTACTTGTTTTTCAGGTAGATTGTTAGCAGCCCAAGATACAATATTAGTATATTGTTTCTCGCCACCAACAGAGTTCTGAATTTGATTTACCTGTGCATCAGGTATGTCTACTTCCTGCTGTTGTTGTGCAGGGGAATTTTTAATTGACTCAACATAAGCATTGACTAAATCAGTGCTGCTCATTGCTGAAAATTTTTCAATAGTTTCTGGTGAGAGAGTGTTTTCGTTTCCGTAATACTCCTCTGAAGCTTGCATTATTAAGTCGTATGCTGGTGAAGTTTCAGTAGCTTCTTCAGATAATTCCGAATCATCTGCTTCTCCTTCTCCTTCGTCAACTTCTGTTTCTCCTTGTCCAAGTTTACTTTGTAACTCTAAGTATGCTTTTTCCAGCTCTTGTGGGCTGTTATATTTTCCTGCTAGTAACCCTTCTTGTTCTGCTACTAACTTTTCTCCAACCTCCAAAGAGTTCTGTTCTTCTGCTGAAAGAACTTCTGTTTGTGGAGTGTTATCATACGATAGTGTTTCTGCCATTATTCTTCAATAGGTGGTTCTTCTTCTTCTTGCATAGCTGCTTGTATGTCTGGATTCTTAGTTGGGTCCATCAAAGGAGTACCAGCAAATTTACCAGCTTGTTGCACTAAAGCTTGTTGCTGTTGTGCTTGCATCTGTGCTTGCATCTCTTGGTCTATCTGTTCCTGAGTCTTAATAAGATTTAGTACATCAATACCTTGAGCTGCTGCTAATCTCTTGATTGCTTCAAGAGGTTCTACAAACTTCATTAAAGCTTCCGGTCCTAATGTTTGTGCAATAGTACCAATAAACTGTGTCAATGATTCTCTATCCTGTCCTCTACCTAATGCATTTATACCAGCTACGATTGTAGGTCTGACTATATCTTTAGGTAACTTAGGTATTTCATTGCTACGTTGTAGAACTAAGAGTGTACGATTTAAATAAGGTATTAGAAACTCAATAGTTAACAAACTAAATATACCACCTAGCTGTTGTTCAAGTTCTAATTGAGTGAGTCGTACTTCTTCTGCTGTTACTCGTTCAGCTTGTCTTATATTCATCACTAAGAATGCTTCGAGTAATCTTTTCTCTATCTGATTAGCCATGTTTGCAGCAGTAGAGAAATCGGCTGTTTTGCCCACTTGTACTACCTGTACGTCTTCTGCACGTCCAGATACAATGGCACCATTGCCAGCCTTAGCAATAGTCTGTGGCTTAGTTGTGGATGATGGGCTGACTAAAAATATTACTTTGGACGCCGCAGCCGCTCCTTCAACAAGAGCTTGAGATAATCCCTCAACTGTTTTAAGGTCTCCGAGGAACTCCTCGACTCTGCCTCTGCCATAATCTTCTCCGTCAACTGTATTGAACCTGAGCACTAACCAAGGACTTGCATTTTTAGGTGCGGTACTACGACTACCGGGAATAATTTTATCAAATGCTTCCTGATACCATACCCACCTACCATCAATTAATTTGACACAAGTGTATACTTCTATGTCATCCTTGTCCGTAGCTTTTGTCTCATCTACTACCCCTTGTTTTGGTGATGAATTTGGGATATCTATATCCATCACTTTTTTATTGATTAGTTCTTTAGTAACTATCTCTAAAACGTTGCCGTTCCCATCACGAGAAACAACGTATCTTGAAAGAGGATAATTTTTTAGACCATCTTTACCCATAAATATAAGGGCGTTACCGCCGACGATCAAATGCTTGAGTGCTTGATGAATAGTTACTCTGTCATTTGAGGCTGCGATGTATTCCATTATCATTCTCTCCATCTTGGAGAAGGATAGGTCTAACTCTCCTTTTACCTCTGGCGTAAATTCTTCGCCCAGTTTATCTTCTCGTAGCTGTAGCTTAAAGAAACTGGTCTGGGGAGGAAGTATAGCAAGCATAAGTTTTGCTGCAAGAGTTACAACACACTTACTACCTATGCTTTGCCATGGTACTTTCAAAGATTCGTGGTTTGGTCTAGACGATAGATCGTCTTGAATTAGATAAGGCAACGTAAGTTCTGAACACTCAACTGCTTTGTCTAGAAATTCTCTACGACTTGTAGCTAACTGTTCGTATCTCTCACGTGCTGTTATCATTGATTAATTCCTCCAGCTGGACCTGATTGTCCAGTGTTAACTTTTGATCCAAGAGGTACTCTAAGTTGTGAAGTGCCTGAAGCAAATTCACCTTTAGCTTTCTTGGATTTAGCTCTCCTTATCTGTGGGTTTACTGCTTTCTCTGTTGGTTCAGGAGCTGGTAACGGTGCAGGAGGTGCTGGTGGCACTGGTGGTGGTGGAGGTAATGGAGTTGGTGGTGGTGGTGCGGGGTTGCCGCCTCCGAATATACACATTAAATTTCGTCCTCTTGTATGGATTTTATGTAATCAATCACACTCGCTTGTCCAGCTCTGTACATGATTGATTGTATATCTTCTTTTGGGTGAATAGGTTTCCACCC
>VTLG01016023.1_pt1 | contig 11400 bp, 11 predicted proteins | sample 4694571 | NCBI WGS metagenome assembly VTLG01 (sample SAMN12604809, study PRJNA352737) | marine metagenome | biome: ENVO:00000447; feature: ENVO:00000209|ENVO:00000569|ENVO:01000036; material: ENVO:00002151; isolation source: viral sequences binned using virsorter ... | reverse complement strand
CAAGATTAATTTGAACAGGTGTATCGTTTGTATCTGATACGATTGCTTCGTTAACGATATCTTCAATAGCACTATCAGCTTCTGGTTGAAGTGCTAGTTCACGATATCTTTTTATCATATCATATTCAGTTCTGTAGATACCTTCCATATCTACATAAGAACCAAAAAAACCACTACTCATATAGTGATCATTCCCATCCTCATTATTTGGAGGAACGGGAGAGACCGCAGTAGGAGATAGTGGTTCGGAATCCTCTATCGAGAATCCAAATAATTTAGCCATAATAGAGTTACTCTATATGAATTATAGTTTCTTTCTTCTATTTAGTCAACTTAATTAACCTTCTGTTCCAGCACCAGTAACGTTGTAAGACTGAACTGCAAATTCAACAGTATACTCTTCAATAGTATCAGTTGATTCGTAAGATAGATCAATAGGCCCTACAGATACTGGGAATATGTCAATAAACTCATATTCTTTTAGAACTACGTTTGTATCACCAGCATTATTTGTGCTTGCAACTGTAGATCCTCTACCTAATTGATAAACTTTTGCATTTACCATATATGATGCAGGGTTTGTTGAACCCATGTTATCATCTAAGGCTGCAATCTGTTGTGTCCACTCTTCAAATGCATTTCTGAATAAGAAGTCTTCATCGTTGATTATTGTGATTGACCAGTTTTCAATTGTTCTGTCACCAGCAACTTTAAAAATACGACCTCTAAATGGAACGTCTATGTTAGCGATGGTCATTGCTGGCATGTTTGCTGCCTTGCATAGAAAACCAAATCTTTCTGCTTGCCATGGGAATGTTACACTCGCTGGCAAAGTTGTTAATTCAACTTCAAATAGATTCGGTCTAGCACCGCCACCCAGTAATCTGGATTTAAATTCTGAGATTGTTCGATTGTCTCTTGATGTGGCCATTTTGTTAGTTTCCTCCGATAGTTATATTTATAAAGTTAAACGCGGCCAGCGACTTCTTCAAAACTGATTCCTGTTCTAGTCGCAACGAACGTTAGAGTAACGTAGTTGATTGACTTCGCAGGTTTCAAGAAGATATCAGCTCTGAACTCATTATTATCAATAACATCAGGGGTGTTATTTGTAGTGTCGCAAACAACTAAGAATCCGTAGATACCTCGTTTTGCTTCGACATCTCTCAAGTATGGTTCAACGATGTTTCTGAAGTTTGCTCTTGTTAATTCATCATTTAACTCAAAGAGTTGTGCTTCAGCAGCACTCTCAAGAGCTTGTTCAACTGTTAAGAATAAACGACGAACGTTGATTCTATCAAATGCAGATGCAAATGCAAGTGCAGTCTTATCACCAAAGAGTAATGTTCCTACACCAGGTTTGGTGATAACAGAGTTAATTCTCTGAGGATAAAGTTGATCTCTTTGATCTTTAGTTGGGTTGTATGCTAGTTTGATAGCATTATTAATCAAACCTCTTTGTTGCCCTGCTGGTGAGAACCAAGGATAAGCAACAAGACTTGTTCTTGCCATTAATCCAGCAATGTCTCCGTTTGTTGGAACAAACACAAATTCATTGTTGAATCTATCATACATGTATTTGTATCCACTATCAAATACTGCATAAGAAGAACTTGTTAGTGGGCTGAAATACTCAATTAAGTTACTAGTTTGAGTTGTTGTATTTGTTATGTTCACTAGATCTGCTCTATGTGGCCCAACAGTAGCGATACAATCTTTTCTTGCAGTAGCAAGGGCAATCAGTTTATTTGCCTTTGTTTGTGATTGATCTTTAGAACTGCATCCTGGCCCCATGATGAGGAAGTCTACTTCCTCCTCGTCTTTATTAGCGAATTTATCATAGGATGTCATGAGATCACCTAATGTTGCTCTCATACCACCATTACTACCAAGTGCGGGAACTCCTGCTTGATAATCTTCACCACCACCAAGTTCGTATGTTACGTTACCAATAGCAGCGAATGTGTTACCTTGTGCATTTTGACCCCACAATCCTTGTGCGATTGTGAATTTAGTAAATCCTGTTCCAAATCCAGTTGCAACTGGAACAGTGCTATGATAAGTATCTTCTGCTTGTGAAGGATTATATCCAGCGTAGATATTATCAGAGAAGTCTGCGATATAGTTCTTGTAGTATATCTTCTGAGGTGAATTTACAGATGAAACTGCATCAACTGCTTTTGATAGACTTAAATGTTTTTCAAGAATATTACCTTTAATACCAGTAACAACCCCAAGATCATCTACAACTGCAACGTGAATTCCATCACCTTCACCAGATCTATCTGTTGCATATACACTAGATGTTGGTTTTGGTGCTAGTGATTTCCAAGTTATAGATGCATTTTCTAAATCTAAAGTCTGTGAGTTATACCAGTCAACTGCTGTTTGAGCAGTCATTGCCTGTGCTGTAATACTGTTACCTTGTAAACTGGTATTAATACCAGAGCTATTCACAAAGAATATGCTATCAGCAGCTTTGATTGATCCGAATCTTGTTCCCTCAGAGTAATCAATTCTAGTTACAGCATAATCTCCAGAAGCACCTGCTACGTTACCTCTTCCTGTAACACGAGAAACAATCTTAACATCGAATGTCGATGCACTATTAGTTGAGTCTGTTGATACTCCAGTAATTATACCTTTCAAATATCCGTTGAATGTCGAAGTCGTTCCTGCACCAGGTATCACCACATCATTTAATGCAACCGTGACACCATTACCAACTATAGCACCTGCTTTAAACAAGTTATCAGTTGTAATACCAATCGTCTGATCTGCAAGGTCGTCAATAACACAAACCTTTAATCCATTACCCCATGAGCCAGGTGTTTTTGCTGCCCAAGAATAAACAACACTGTCAGTATAACTTGCATTATAATCGTCGTAATTCTTAATTTTTAATACTGAAGTTGACGCTACACCAACACCAGCGTTTGCTTGATTTAAGTTTGTACTATCTGTTCTACAAACTTTTAAAACACCACCATATGATAAGAATGATGATGCACTATGCCAATATTCGTATTGAGCATCAGTTGAAAGTGGTTTACCAAAGACATTTATTAAGTCTTCTTCTGTCGATACTTGTATAGGTTCATCGATGGGGCCTATTCTAAATGGGCCTGCTATCGCACCAATGTTGTCTAATACATTCTCTGCTCTTCCTACTGTGAGATCAACCTCCCTGACTAATACGCCAGGAGATAATTGAGGAGTCGCCATGCTTTTGTCTCCGTACCATTCTGTTTTAACTAGAAATTATTTATTAAAATGACCTTTTACATGTATTCCCACATAAAAGACCTGTCTCCATACTCATCAGCCTTGTTCCAACGATCACCTTCAGCATCAACAAAACTACTATCATCTAACCCATCAATCATAAAACCAAAAGGAGCCATATCCTGTTCTATTTGATTTTTTTGTTCTTCATATAATCGTTTTCTTACGTCTTGATCTGTAAGTTCTTTAAAATAATCATTCTGAACTAACCATGCATATATGACTAAACACATGGCAAGATCATCGTTTGCACCCTCTTCTGCCTCAAATGAATTGTTTTTTTGTATGAATGTTGTCAGTTCAGATATAATTTCATAGTCTTTGAATATAATTTTATCTGATTCAATTAATGTTTTTAGATTCAGAGATCCTACCTTTTTGACAGTCTTTGACATCTTAACTCCCATTTGAGTCTTCTTACCAGAGAATCCTTGACCAATAACTTGACCTGCTCTTCCTCTCATTGATGCCATGAGTAGATTGTCATATTCGAGATCATAATGAATGATTGATGCTACCTGATCACCAATGTCATTTACTTCACACAATATAAAAGCCTTATTGTATTTTGTTGCCACCTCATATATTACACTTGGAAATAGCATTGGTTTGATTTGATTATTTCTATACTTACCAACAATTCTATGAGGAAACGTGGTAATATCAACTAAAACAAATGCTGAATAATCTTTCTCAACACCACGAGCAACATCAACTGTTATCAAATAATCATGACCCATCATAGGGCATTCATAGATATCTAATCCAGCATTTCGTTGTGCAGGTTCTTCATATACCATCGTTCTTAGTTTAGATGGTGCGATCAATGTATCAACAGATCCTAAGAACTCACACTCAAACTCAACTTTAAACTGTTGTTCTGATGTGTTCGCAATAGTCTGCTCTTTCCATACCTCATCTCTACCTGGTACTTCAGACCAGTGAACATCTGTTGGTTTATATTCATTCTTACCTCTCTCCGCATCATGCCACAATCGGTAGAAGTGATTCATACCTCGTGGTGTAGATACAATTATTACTTTCGTATTTTGACCAGAAGAAATAGTAGGATAAACAGAGGCAAAGAACTGATCAGCAATGTGATTTGGAATGAATGCAAACTCATCCAAAAAGATAACATTATATGACCCACCTCGTACAGCTGATGCAGAAGTTGAAGCAGCCAAGATTTTAGAACCATTTTCTAACTCCAGTGATCCTTTGTTCCATGCGATAATACCTTGCTGCATCCATTTAGGTAAGTTTTCATATGCAAGTTGTAATCTACTTAATAAGTCTCTTGCAGTGGATGCTTTGTTTGCTAATATTGCTATATTTACATTATCATTAAAAACTGCATAATGCAACAAATAAGATACACAAGTCGTTGACTTTCCAGTCTGACGAGGCATCTTACAAATATTAAACCTTTCTTTATGAAAGTTTTTAATTAATTTCTCTTGGAAAGGGTATAAGTTAAACGGCACTAAGCCCTCATCAAGAGAAACAATCTTTATATACTTCTTTGCAAAATAAACAGGATCTGCCTTACATGCCATAAACTCAAGAATTTGTTCTTGAGTAAATTCAATATCGGTATTCGCTTTCTTTAGATTCGGATTACCGAGATAAATGTCGTCAATGGAAGGCATAGTTTAGATCATGAATTTTTTGTCGTGGTCAATTGTTTTTTGTTGTAATTCTAATACTTTCTCTAATTTTTCTATTTTCTTTTTTAAGTCTTTGTTATCCTCTTGTCTGGAGGATTGGTTCTCCTGAGTCATAATCCGATACTTTGTAATTCACGATCTTAGCACCAGGATACACTTTTGTCACTTGATCCTGAACTTCTTTTCGTGAGGGTAATACCACTGTAGGGAAAAACATTTTAATCATATATGTTGTTCCCCTCCATCTTAAAATTACTTTGAGTATATTTCCTACTTTATTATAATCTGGTAAACGAGTTGCTTCGTATTGAATGTTTGATTTAGGTGATTTGATTGGTTCTGGTTTGATAATGTCAACCGTTTCAAATTCTCTCCACTTTATATCTCCAGTGGCATCTTCGACCTTAATGCCACAATTTTCTAATGCACCAACTTGTGCTGGAGACCATCCCATATGAGTAACAATACTGTATTATTTAGTATGTGGAATATCTACATCATCACATCCTGCGTATGAAGTAGATAGATCTGCACCTATATCGCCACCCTTATCTGCACCGAACATAGTGACAAATCCAGCAGCAACCCAACCTACAAATGGTATGTTTGAGAGTGCAGGAGCAGCTTGAGCACCGACAGCACCACCTACCATTCTACCAGTTCCTCTTCCAGATCCAGCAGCTTCGATACATGCAACTGTCTTTGCACTGATTGTTGGAGTTTCTCCTTTTGCATTCTGTGCGGATGGATCTATCCATGCACTAGTGCTACTAACTGGCCCACCATGATGAATTGCTCCATCCATTGTATACATTTCTGTTGTCTTTATATTCTCTTTCTTCATTCCTAAGAATCCACCTTTCTTCTCTATATCCTTTACATTTGACATTACCAGAGGATCATTCGCTCTGTATAACATATCATATGAACCATCTGCATTGCTTACAACTCTATATGATGTGTATGGGCCAACAGGCAGTTCGGGAAACCGACTTTCCTCTGCACTCTTTCTAGCGATCATGCCAACTAATCCAACTTGAGTCAATGCAAATATAGCACCAAAACCCAGTGCGAACAGTTTACCAGGCGATTTTATAGTCATTTTTTGTCATTGTATGCTGACTTATATATGTCAACCACCATTTCCACCGCCACCGTTTCCACCTCCACCGTTGCCACCGCCACCGTTTCCACCACCGTTTCCACCGTTGCCGTTACCACCGTTTCCATTGCCACCATTACCATTTCCGTTGCCATTACCATTACCAGAGTCAGAGCGATTATCTCCTCTAGCTAGATATCCACCTCTTCCTATGTGATATCCGTTAGGTATTTTTTTGCATTTCTTTTCATCAAAGCAATAGTATTTGCCTGGTGGGCATCTCTTGGCTGCTGCTTCTTCGATAAATTTGTTGAAGTCTTTCATGTTCATACTCTGGTTAAAACTTTAGATAATTTAAAAACTGTTGAATTGGAAGTGGTAGGAGTTCCTCTCACTCTCACACTTCCTGAACTTATATCAGCGTCAAATGTCGCAAGAGCAACACCTGTTCTTATCGTTCCGAATTCCATAATATAAACTTGAGAACCGTCATGAACTACGTTTAAAGTAGTGACATGATATTGAGATCCTTGTGTAATTTGTATTTGATATTGAGCAGATCTGTAAGTAGCAGCAGTAAAACTATCAATAGTGGCTTGACTAGTGCTAGTTGTGGTTTCAGTCGCTGCTTCAAAAGAGATGACTGGAGTTATACTTCCAGCACCAAGTTCGATTCCAGTTCTTGCTGTAACAACACCAATTGAATCTACAAAAGTTACATCATCATAAGTAACTGTGCCCGCACAGGATATATTACCTGTGACTTCTAAATTACCTGTAACTACATTTATAAGAGCTGTACTTGCAATACCAACCCATTGATTACCACCATCTGCATTATATACTAATATTTTATTAGTTCCTGTTGTTTGATCAAAATCTACATCATCAAGATCTTTGATTGTTCCAGAACCACCGCCACCGATTGTATATAATTGTTGTTGGATTCTGTTTATGAATAATTTATAATGCTTTGCTAAATCTTCATGTGTAGCAAAATTTTGATCAGTTGGAGTGAGAGGATCTGGATTATCTTCACTTGGATCTGGTTGAATAGGTCTACGATTAACCTCTTCCTTTAAAACTTCTTGTTTGCCTTTAATTTCTTCAACTAAAATTTTAAGGAATTTTAATTCCTCTTTAAATTCATATCTAAGTTGTCTTTTTGTATCTTCAATTTCATCATCATAGTATTTTACTTTAGGAAGATTGTTAATCTCATCAGTTAATGATTCAAAGTATCCAGAATATAAATCCTTATTCTCTTCGTTTTCTTTATTGAATTTTTTAATATGTTCATCAACATTTTGTTTTAAGAAATTATATTTACTCATGATTTGTTTTTTCAACAATCTATCATCATTCTTATATGAATGACGAGTATCATTAATTCGTAATGCTGCTTCTTTTAACTCATCATATATCTTTTTCTTTGTTTCTGTAAAATTTTGAGTTAATTCATTTATTTCTGTTTTAGATTCAAATCTTTTAGTTTCAAGATCCTCTGAAAGTTGACGAACCTCCTCTGTAATTCTATTTCGGATAGAGTCTGCATTATCTGCAACTTTGATGAAATCATCGTCAATTACACTAAACTGTTTACCTATCCATGAGAAATCAGGAACCTCATTTACTTCGTTTACCCATTTAGGAAACTTAGGAATAGATTCTCTTAATAGCTCAATTTCATCTCTTACAGATGCTAAATCACCTTCATAGTGACGAATTTCTGGAAGACTTTTGAGACTCGTTTCGAGACGTTCAATTTGGTCGTCATAATACCGTATCTCTGGTATCTCCGCAGCGTTTGTACGTACTTCTTCCTTTAATTCGTCAATCAATCCACATATTGCTTCTATTTCTTCATCATATGTTTTCTGTTCAGGAACTTCAGGAATACTTCCTTTAACTTCTTCAATATACTCGGTTAGTTCTTCTAACTGTTTATCATAATATTTTATTTCTGGTATCTCTGGTATATCTTCTCTAACGTCATTTACTAGACGCACAAATTCTGTATATTGTTCTTCAATAGAACAGGGTGCAGTATCTACAGGTTCTTCTTTATCACTTTGTCTTATTGCATCTGCTATCTCTTCCTCAGGCCTCGGAGGTTCTATAAACTCATCCACGGAGGGTAATTTTTCTTCAGTTATAAGGTCATCTACAGATGGTAATTCTGGATAGAATTCATCTATAGACGGTAGTTTCTCCGTCATGGTATGAGTAAAATATTACTTCGGGATTCCTCTCCCTGATTTATTTATCTTCTTTTTTACTCTGGGCTTTTAATAGTTTTGATAACTCAGATGTTGACCCTACAAATAATGCATTATTAACTGTAGATGGGCCTTTTGCCTTCTCTTCTTCATTCACATCTTTTAATTTCTTTTGAAGATCCATTAACTTATCAGTCGCATCAGCAACGTTTTTTATTAATTGACCTGCAACTTCATATGCTCTTGGCATTTCACTTTCTTGAGCAAGTTCAAGAATACCGTTGATTGCTTCTTGACCTTTCTCTATGATACTATAAAGATTTCCACGAGTATACTCGTAATCTTTACTTATATGATCAGAACTTGGTTTTTCTTTTTTCTGAACCTTTTCAACTTCTGCAGGAACAATACTTGTTTCTACATTGAAAGCATCATCTAATCCGTCAGTTTTCATGAGTAAGAACCGTCAAATCCAAAATCATCACCGAGTTCGACGATATTACTATCCTCTCTTCCAGTGTAATCAATACCTTTGACTCCAGTTCCTCTAACATGTTCTTTAGCGATTGTGCTATCTTGACCTCTCTTAACAGTAAGTTTATTACCTGTAATCTTAGTGACTTTCATTTCCTCACCTTCAACATCAATAAACTTATTAACTGTAATTGCAGTTCCATCAGCAACATTAATTGTCTCTTGAGATGCACTTACATCTTCACTTAAAGTAGTTACAACATCATCAGTATAATCTTTGATTGCTCTTGGTTGAACAGAGAATGTAACATCTCTTTGTGTGCTTTGTGAACCACCAGCAAGATAACGAACAGAAGCAGTTTTGATGATATCTTTGGATGCAGCAGTAACAGGGCCAAATAGATATGTCTTTGCAGTAAATCTTAAAGTATAAAGTAAAACTCTTCTAGATGCAAAGTCTCCCTCATACTGATCATCCATTGTAATATTTTCTAATACAACTGGAACATCTTTCTTTTCGTTTATTAAACTTACAAGATTGATTGTCAAATTATATTGTGGTTGGAAAAATGGTAATATCTGTTCTACTAACTGTAATGCATCATCATTTAGTTTACACATAATTGCAAGTTCAAACTGCATATTATATGGAACTGGCATGAATACTTTTTTAATATCTGTTCCGTCGTCTGGATTCTTAACTGCTATTGTTTGAGTTGTAGTTACCTTTCTAGATGAGTCATATGTAAGACCAGTAAACTCAAAAGACATTCTAGGTAAACTAATTTGTGTCGCTTGACTTAGATTTGGTGCTTGCTCTAATCTTGCTAAAAACTTTTGTGTTGGGCCGTACGCCAATGGAACTTTTACAGTCGATCCCTCTTGCTTAATAGTAAGACCATTAAACAGTGTTCCAAAACTGATAATTGTTTTTCTTAGGATTTCGTTGTAAAAATATTCAAACATTGTTATATCCTGTTACATGTATTTAGGGTGTTCCAAACGGATTGTTCTCTGAGAAGTCTAAAATAGCATCCGCTTGTAGTTCAAACTCATCATTTTCACCAAATCCAGCATCATCGAAATTGGTTAAATCAATTAGTCTAATTAAGTGTGATGCACCTGAAGATGATCCTGTAATTGTTTCTCCCCTTACGAATGTTCCCGTGATATTATATATCTCTAATTCATTTGTAACAGCATCCCAAGTTCTAATTCTTGCTGTAGCACCACTTGTTCCACCTGTAATAGTTTCATTAAATTCATAGTTCCCTGAACCAGAACTACCTGGTGATGCGATAGAAATGGTAGGTGCTACCGTGTAGCCTACACCAGCATTTCTAATGTGTATTGCAGAGATTGTTCCAGCAGCACTAACAGTCGCAGTCGCAGCAGCAGAAACAGTTGATAATCCTGCAAATGTAATTGTTGGTGAGGTAGTATATCCTGAACCACCTGAAGTAATTGTAACAATACCAACTACACCATTTTCTATTTTAGATGTTGCAGCAACACCTGCTCCATCACCAATCACCTGTATCGTAGGATTCGATGTATATCCAAAGCCAGGATTTACTAGATCGATAAACTGAACAACAGACTTTTTACTATCACTAATATTACCTTCGATAGCAACTCCACTCAATAACTTTGATGTAGCGATACCAGATAACCCTCCTGCTGGTGCAGAAGATATAGCGACTCTTGGTGCAAAAGTAAATCCTTTACCTCTATTTGAAAGAAATATCTGTTGAATACCACCGTTGATAATGCCAACTGATGCAGTTGCTTGAGATGCTGTTCCCACAAGAGTTAGTTTTTGTGTTCCACCTGAACCAATAAGAATCTCTTCTCCATCTGCTCCTTCAATACCACCTAAAGTATCATCAATCTCCTCGACACCAGTATCAATAACCTCATCTTCATAACGGAATAGTTCACAAGTTAATTTGTAAACATAGTTCTCTCTTAACTGATAAAATGGTTTCTCATGTTCTACATATTTGATTTCAAACAAACGATCACCTAGTGGAAAATAAATTAAGTCTCCCTCTTTTGGCCTTGTAGAGAGTTTAACATTAGATTCATTTTTCATTAGGGGAGATATGTATGTCTCAAACCTTTCTCTTGATATAATTAATGTTACCTCATTAGTTGCTTGTATACCAAACTTTGATAATGTGGATGGCATATCATCATAACCATCAAAGTTATCAATGTATGCTTCTATTGGATATGCATCATCAAATTTTGATTGAACTACTTCTTTTAATATTGATTTCTCAGTTAGATATTTTCTTGGCATGTAGTGTATTTCTACACCGTACATTTTCAACTGCTCGTTAATCAAAGACTGAACGAGACTTTGTTCCCCAGAAGAGCCTTGTTGAAAAAACGGATTTAGTGCCATTATATTAACCTATAAAGTCAAGAGGTGGTAGTTCGTAAGTGTTAGACATTTGCTCTCTGATGAGTGTTATATCATTTATTGCATCATCATAGATTTGTCTACCATTTAATTCGACTCCACCAGGTAATTTAACTCCTTGGAATTTCATTAAGTTTTGACCCCACTGCTTTTTAAGATGTGCAGTAAAGTATCTTTTTAAGAATGAATCATTAAAAACTCTAGCATAATCATTAGGATCTA
>VTLG01015449.1_pt1 | contig 11400 bp, 15 predicted proteins | sample 4694571 | NCBI WGS metagenome assembly VTLG01 (sample SAMN12604809, study PRJNA352737) | marine metagenome | biome: ENVO:00000447; feature: ENVO:00000209|ENVO:00000569|ENVO:01000036; material: ENVO:00002151; isolation source: viral sequences binned using virsorter ... | reverse complement strand
GGTGTCCATTCCCGACTTTTGTTTTTCTATTCGTGGGGATTTGGGGCTTTTGGCCGCCAGGGAGGCCGTCACGGCATTATTTTTGATTAATCGCATGGCCACAGCCCAGGAAACTAAACGAGCTTAAAACGCAAATATGGCGCAGAAAATCAAGGCACTTTCCGGCGTGGCCAAGGTTCTAAACTTTAGCCCCCAACGGCTCTATCACCTGGCCAAAAATCCGAACTTTCCGGCGAAAGGCCCGAAAGGTTACGACGTCCAGCAAATATTTGAACATCTGACGGCCGAGGGCATCGACATGGCGCCCAGCGTTGGCACGCCGGCAGCCAAGGACAACCGCAACCTGACCGAGTTGAAGGCCGACCTTCTCAAGGAACAGATTGCCAAGCTGAAATTCCAGAACCAGGTCGAGCAGCGGCAGTTTATAGCCAAGGAAGAAATCGCACGCGAACTGACCCGCATCGTCCACCAATTCAAAAGCGTACTTTACGGCGCCCTGGAGAACGAACTGCCGCCAATCCTTGAAGGCATGAAGGCCGCCGACATTCAGGTGAAGATGCGCGAAGCGTTGGCCGAGGCATTCAGAACAATTGAAACAGACAAGTGGCAAAAATAAATTTAGCTTCGCTTGAGAAAACGTCGCCGTGCGTGAGTGTTGTCGGCGCTCATGGCAAGGGGGGGATTTACTTTGGTTGAACTGTTGGTAGTGATTGCGATTATTGCAATTTTGGCGGCGCTGTTGTTGCCGTCGCTGGCTTCAGCCAAGCAAACAGGCTGGCAGGCCCAATGCCTGAACAATCACCGGCAGTTGAATCTGGCCGTGCGCGAGTTTGCCGGCGACCATGATAGCCGGTTTCCCTACGCAAGCGCCTGGCCAAATGAACCGACTGCCCGCTGGGCCTGGGTTGCCGGCTCGATGAGTGGCGGCGGCAACTGGGCGCAGACTGACCGGCCGCTGTTCTGGTCACCGCTCAAGCCTTACGCGGGAATGAAAATTTTCAAATGTCCAGGCGACAAATCGACTGTGACCTGGAAAAGGTCAGCGGCAACATCATCCAACCTCGTTGACCGCATAGAGCAGCGTCCACGTTCTTATTCCATGAATATATTTGTGGGCGGCTGGAGTGGGTGGCCGTTCATGTACGACAACCAGGTAAAAGTGCATCACAAATACGACGACGTTGATGCGCCGAGCCATTTGTTCAGCTTCATCGAGATGCCGGCCGCGAGCATCAACGCCGGAAATTTTCGCGTGGTGCCAAAAAAGGGAAGCAACAAGGATGCCTTCTCGATGGATTGGCCAGGTGTCTACCATAATGGCGGCAGCGTGGTTTCATTTGTTGACGGCCATGCCGAGTTCCGGCGCTGGTTGGAGTTTGACACAAAGAATATCCCCCTTGAGGCAGGCGACCCGACGACGATTGGCAAGGTTGTGGAGTCGGAGGGCAACCGCGACCTGGCCTGGCTGCGGGCGCGGGCGATTGTACCCGACCCGAACAACCACAATTGGCAGGGATGGTTCAGCGGAATTGGCCGGTATAACAGGGAATGGAACGCACGCGAGATTGATGGCAAAAGATATGATTCATGGGGATGGTTTTGGAATGAAACCTGGTGACATACGTTGAAGAAATAGCACGGCAAGCGATTGCGCCCAGGAGTACCGACGCGCCATGGCTGTGGGCCGAAAAAAATCTGATTGTAGACAAGACAAGCCCTTTCCCTGGCCGGTTCAATTCCAATATCGCGCCCTGGACAAAGGAACCCATGGAGGCGTTTGCCGACAATCGAGTCAAAGACCTGTCCATTATGTGCAGCGCCCAATCCGGCAAAACCCAAATGGTGATGACCCTGCTGGCCTGGTGTATCGCCGAGGACGCCGGCCCTGCCATGTGGGTGATGGCCGCCCAGGATGAGGCCAAGACGTTTGCCAGGACAAGGTTGATGCCGACGCTGGAGAACTGCGAACCTGTGGCGCGACTGTTCCCTGCCGACCGACACGCCAAGACAACGCTTGAAATCAACTTTGCCTCGATGCCGCTTGTCATCAACGGCGCCAACAGCCAGAGCAAGCTGCAAAGCAAGCCGGTGCGCTGGTTATTCCTTGACGAGGTGCGGAACTATCCCCCTGGGGCGTATGAAATGGTTTTGAAACGCACGCGGGCATTCTGGAACGCTCGCCGGATAATGATTTCGACGCCTGACCACGAAAACGACCACGTTCACCGTGCATACCTGGAGGGCGACCAACGCATTTACAAGGTTGAATGCCCCGAATGCCAGGGCCGGCATGAAATGGCTTTTGAAAATATCAAGTGGGACACGAACGCCGACACGTTCAAGAACGACGAGTGGGATTTTGATGAACTGACAAAAACGATTCGGTACGAATGCCCCGAATGCCAGGCGCCGTTCATCGACCGGCAGGACATACGCAAGGCATTTGCGACGTCAGGCGTTTGGGAAGTTACCAACCCCCAGGCGCCAAGCGAGAAGGTTTCATTTCGCTGGTCGGCCGTGTTACCGCCCTGGGTTGCCTGGCGCGACCTGGTGCAGGAATTTTTGCAGGCCAAGGCTGCGCTGCGAGTCGGAACAACTGTTCCCTTGAAGGCGTTCAAATGCGAAAGCCTGGGCGTGCCCTGGATTGAAGAAATGGAGAGTGACGACGAACTGCGGGAGTTGACGGTTCACGACGCCGCCTGGCCATGGGTGGATGAGGATTTTCGATTTGCAACGGTGGACGTTCAGCGCGATTTGTTTTACCTGGTCGTGCGTGCCTGGTCGAAGGACGGCCGCAGCAGGTTGGTGCATTGGTCAAAACCGTTGACCTTTGAGAGCATCGAGGATTTGCGGATTGAACACGAAGTAAAACCGCATCTGTTGTTTATCGACTCGGCCTACAATACGCAGAAGGTTTACGCGGCGTGCAAACGGTTTGGCTACACTTGTATGCGTGGCAGCAAACTCCGCGACTTCGCGCACAAGATGAAGGGCAACGAAAACGTGCGCCGTGCCTACTCGCCCAGGGTGTACGTTGACCCTGCCGTCGGAACCAAGAGCCAGGGAAGGGTGCGACCCGTGTCGCTGTTCCATTGGAGCAACCCGACCGTGAAGGATGTTTTGTGTAACCTGCGCGACGGCAAGGGCGCCAGTTGGACGGCGTTGCCCGATGCCGGCCAGGAGTACGAACTGCAAATGTTCAGCGAACGCCGGAAGGAGCGGCACGACAAAGCGGGGCAGGTTGTTTACGAGTGGCACAGGGTGGGCAAGCGGGCCAACCACATTTGGGATTGCGAAGGGATGCAGGTTGCGGCGGCCATGATGGCCAAGTGTCTGGCCGAAGTCGCTTGACGATTCCAAGGATTGCCGTTAGATTGTCAACGGTTTGGTTCTTGTTATTATTGGTTGATAACAAAAAATTAGTTCACAACACACGGCCGCCAGGTTTTTTAGCTTTTCCTGGCGGCCGCTTCTTTTCCTTCGCTTGAGATTTCCCCGACTGCCCCGACTATCTTCACCAAATGCGGGCAGAGGGCTTATTTCTTAACTTTAGCACCAGCGAAATTGTTACCATCCAGACAAAGGCCAAGACGCTTTTGACTGAAGGCAAAACAATGATGAGCTACGGCATTGGCGGCCGGAATGCCACCAAGCAATTCACCCTGCCCATCGACCAAGTGCTGCGTGAGTGTATTTTTGCGCTGAAGAAAAAAGACCCAGCAACATACGGCTACCTGTCAACCCGCACTTACGCCAAGTTCCGCAATGCTTAAAGGATTCCTAAAAAAACTCGGTTCACTTTGGGAGCCACAATACCAGAGCAACCGCTACCGGCGCCCGCTTCGCTACCTGAACAAGGACACAAGGCAGCTTGTTCCGACCGGCACGCACCAGCAATTAGTAAGCGCCGGCCGCTGGTTGTTTGGCAACTTTGCCCCAGTACGCGGCGCCCTGCTTGAGCAATGCACCTACAGCGTGCAGCCCTTCATTCCGCAATATGTCGGCAAGGACTTGGACTGGGGCGTGCGTGCTGAATCCTGGTTGAACGATTGGCATAAGATAATGGACGTCCAGGGGCGTTGCGATTTTGAAGAATTTCTTTACCTGTCGCTGTTGTCGATAAAACGCGACGGCGACGTCGGCGTCATGCTGACAAACATGGCCGGCGGTTATCCCGCTGTGCAACTTATACCCGCTCACCGCATAGCCAGCCGAACCCAGGGCGCAAACGAACACAACGGCGTAATCACGAACAGGCAAGGCCGTGCGGTGTCCTATATGATTGACGGCGAGCGCAAGGTTTCGGCGCGTGATATGGCGCTTTGCTTTTTTCCTGAATGGAGCGACCAGGGGCGCGGCGTGACGCCGTTGTCGAGCGTAACCGGCGACCTTCAGGATATAAAGGAGTTGCGCGAATACGAACTGAACGCGCAGAAGGCAGCCAGCAGCATCGCCCTTATTGAACACAACGAGGACGGTTACGCTGACGACTCCGAGGCATTCATTGACCAGACAATCGACAGCGGCAACCTGGAAACAACGCTTGAAACCCTGGAGGGCGGCGCCATCCGATATTTCCGCGCAGGCACAGGCTCCAAGATTGAAGTTATGGACAGGAACCGACCCAGCGCAAACGCCCAGGACTTTGAAAACACAATCCTGCGCTCTGCATTCCAGGCGCTCGAATGGCCGTTCGACCTGTCCCTCGACCCGACCAAGATTGGTGGGGCTGTGGTTCGCCTGGTAACAGCCAAGGCACAGCGCACGGTTGAGAAGAACCAGCGCCTTGTCCGAAAGATTGCCCGCCGAATTGACGGTTACGCACTAGCCAAGGCGATGAAACTTGGCCTGCTGCCAAGCCCCAAGGGCGGCGACTGGTATTCCTGGCACTACCAGGGGCCGAGAAAGATTTCAGTTGATGGGGGAAGGGATGCCGCAGCCGGTCGAGAGGATTACAAGCTGGGGCTGACGACCTTGCAGGAACTATATGCAGACAGGGGTTTGCATTGGGAGGATGAGGTCGAGAAACGAATTTCAGAGCAGCGGTTTGTGTTAGACCTGGCCGACAAGTACGGCATCGACCCGAACCGCGTTCAATTATTAACGCCAAACGGTTTACCAAATGAGTCAGAAAATAAAACAGGAGTTTGAAAAATGGGCAATCCTGCCGGCAGCCATCGAGGCGGCGCAGGCTACGCTTGGAGCAACGCTGATTGCGGTTGATGACGACGACGCGCCAAACGATGAAATGGACGACTACACGTTTGCCGAGTCTGCCGGCGTGGCAATCATTCCTGTGGCCGGAGTCATAGGCCACAAACTTGGCCCAGTTGCCAAGATGCTTGGCGCCGTCGATGCGCTCGACGTCATGGCAGCCGTCGAATTGGCGGCCGAGGATGACGACGTTGATACAATCATTTTAGACATAGACAGCCCAGGCGGGACAGTTGCCGGCGTGCCGGAGTTGGCCGAGACAGTCGAGGCTGTGCAGTCGTCCGGCACCAAGAAAATTTACGCCTACACCGACAGTCAGATGGCCAGCGCGGCCTATTGGTTGGCGGCCGGTGCAAACGGTATATTTGCCGCACCGTCGGCAGACGTCGGCAGTATCGGCGTTTATCTGCCTGTGGTGGATTCAAGCGCGGCGCTTGCCGAGCAGGGCGTTCAGATTGAGATATTCAAGAGCGGCAAATATAAGGCCGCCGGATTCCCTGGTGTGGCCCTGGATGAGGAAGTGCGGAAGCACCTGCAACTTGAAGTAATGGAAACTTACAACGAGTTCGCCGGCTTTGTTAAAAAATTCCGGCCGGAGTTAAGTTACGACAGTTTGCAGGGCCAGACATTCACCGGCCGGCGTGCTGCTGACATTGGAATGATTGATGGCGAGGCTAAAAGTCTCGATATTCTCTTGCAAAAGCTGGGGAAGGCTTAAACTGGATTCACATTTTGTTTTTTTTGACATGACTATTGCAGAAGAAAACGCCGACCTTAAAGCCCAGCTTGACGCTGCGACTGCCGGCACAAGCGAGGCCCAGGCCAAATTTGAAGCCCTGGGGGAGCAGACTGACAACCTTGAAAAGGCAAACGCCGCTTTGATTGACAAGGTGGCCGTTCTTGAAGGCGAGTTGGCCGAGGCCAAGGCCGACCAGGTTGACGTTGAGGAGAAGGCTGGCGCCCAGGCCGCCGAGATAGTCGCCCAGCAGGGTGCCGAGCCGGTAGCCGAGGACGTCGAGGAAGTCAGCAAGGCGAAAACCCTTTCGGAACTTTGGGCCGATTATGCTGCGATTGACGACCTGAAGGAAAAAACTGTCTTTTATCGCAGCGAGATTAAACCGCAACTGTAATTTTTAAAGGGAGCATACTGATATGGCAAACACACTAGGGGGCATTAATCTAGCCCAAATCGCACAGCAAACGCTTGAAACTTTGTCGGCCGAAATGCCAATAGTTTCGGCATTTACGACCGACTTCAGCAGCGACGTTGCAGATGTCGGTGAATCGGTCAGCACTCGCGTAGCGACTGCTGTTAGCGCAGGAGACGCCACTAGTGGATACTCTGCAACGGACGTAACATCTACGGCCAAGACCATCACGCTGAACAAGCACAAGCACTTCACGGCGGCATTCACCGACTTGGAGATTGCAAAGGGCGGCATGGATATGCTCGAAAGGACATTTGTCCGGCCGGCTGTTCACGCAGTTGTCAATCAGATGATGGACGACCTGCTGGCGTTGGCTTTAACAGCCACCTACAGCAACGAGGTGACGGTTGTTGCCGGCAGCTTTGGCGCCGACGACGTGGCTGACCTTGCGGGCGACCTTACAACCTTAAACGTGCCGAAGGCAGACCGCGCCTTGGTTATCAAGCCGGCCTATTACGCCAACCTGGCGCAGGATAATGCCATTCAGGCAAGTTACGCCTATGGCGGCCCTGGTTCTATTCAGGACAATGCGGTGCCGAAGGTTCACGGTTTCAACGTGTACGAGTATAGCGACATTCCTGCCAACGGCGAGAGTCTGGAAGGTTTCGCTTGCGGGCCAGAGGCTTTGATTATTGCAGGCCGCCAGCCGGCGCTGCCGGAGAACTGGGCGGGCGCAGTTGAGTCTGTCCAAGACCCTGGAACCGGCGTGACGTTGCAGCTTCGCAACTGGTACGAGGGTAAGGATGGCGCACAGTACATCACGGCGACGTTGATTTACGGTGTGGCATCTGGCACCGACTCCATGAAGCGCATCGTTTCCGCTTGATGAAAGTCAACCTGACCGTTGGCCGTAAAGGCACAAAGTACAAGGTACTTTATGTCGGTGATGATGCCGGAAAGGCAGTCGCAAAAATGGCCAGCGAGTTGGAAGCGGAGAAAGTGAGCTTTGACGAGGTGGCGGTTTTTAGGAAACCGTTCCACTTCAAGAGGCGCAAAATAATGGCCTAACGGCCAGCGTTATGATTCAGCCGGCGGCCTGCTAAACAGCGGCCGTCGGCTTTTTTATTATGTCAGAATACACGGACGACATTGCCGAGATGATTGCCGAACTGCCGGTAAGCTACACGATTGGCGTGACGACCTACACGGGCGCCGTCAATGAAATCTCAAAGGGCCAGGATGCAGGCGAGGGTGGATTTCTCGACGACTTCGACCTGACGCTGATTGCAAAGAAAGCCGACCATTCAAGCCTGCCGGCCATTGGTTCCAAGTTGACCCTGGACGGCCAGATTTATCGCATCGAGAAAATCACAACCACACCGGCCGACACGGCAGAGGTGCGCTTTGATTTAATGAGCGCCGACCGATGAGCTTGAAAATCAACCAGGCGGCATTTGCCCAGCAGTTGAGGCGTTATGCCAAGGTGAACCGGCGCAGTTTCAAGGACATTGTGAACGCCAAGGCGCTCGACCTGGCTTTCCAGGCTTTGAAACACACCGACGCAGCCAGCGCCACCGCTATCGAGTACAAACTTGGCGCCATTGGCAACAAGGTCAGCAAAAGCCGAAAGACCGGCGCCCTGCGAAAGGGCAAACGAATTTTGAAGGACGACAGTTTCGCGGCCAGAATCGTCAACAGCCGGCGAAAGAAGGCCGGCCACCCGTTGATATGGGGTAAGGAACTGGAGAAGGCAGCGCAGAAACTAATCAACATGAGGGTGCGAGCCGTTCGCTTCCTGAAAAGTGGCTGGATGCCGGCCATCAAAAAACTTTCCTACGCAGTTGAGCGCCGCGACCGGCGCCCATGGCCAAAGGGCTTGAGCAAAGGCAAGGCAGCGTCAAAGGGGTGGGGGAGGCCGGCCAAGGGCGAGTTAAACCCTGAAGCCTGGGTAGCCAATAGCGCCACAAACAACAGCCAGCAGGCGATTAGCAAGATTAAGGCAGGGTTGAGCAGGGGCATGAGTGCGGCGGTGGCTGATATGGCCATTTATATCGAGAGGAAACTTGGCCGCGACTACAAAAAGGCAGGCTTTTAATGGCATACAATTCGTTGGAGGAAAAACTTGAAACCAGGGCCAAGGCTGTGCTGGACGGCGACAGCACTTTTGCCGGCTATTCAATTACGGTCAGCAAGGGCGAGGATGACGATGAACTGGAACTGCCGCGCTGCCTGGTAATCTGCAACAGCGGTGAGGAATCCATTCCTGGCCTGGGCAACTTTAAGTGTGAATTGACGGTGCGACTGATTGAATCCATGGACGACACGACCCTGGCCAACCATCAGACGCACGTTGCGGTCATGCGCGACCTGTTCATGGATGACGGCATTGCCGCCACCCTGTCGGATGCCACCGAGGACGTGACGGTTTTCGCCGTTATATCGACAGCCCTGGAGAAAGGCGTTGAGGAACGGGCCTGGTATTCCGAGGTTTCGCTTGAGGTTTTGGCGGCCGCGTCAAATATCACTTGAAGTTTGGAGATTTAGAAAATGGCTACAATTAAAGGAACGGCAATTCAATATGGCATCGCCACGGCGGCAGCGACCGGCATAACTGGCCAGGCGGCAGTCACCAGTTTGAGCGGTGGCCATAGGGCTGAAACCAAGCGGGTGAAGGGAAGCAACGGCAACACGATGAGTTTCGTGATTTCCGACCAAACAATCGAGGCGACGGTTTCTATTGTTTGCACCGATGCGCTGAACATTCCGGCCGTTGGCGACACAATCACCCTTTCTGGATTCGATGACGCCGACTTGAACGATGCTTATTATTGTATCAGCAGCGATGCAAACCACAGCAACGAAAGCGAACTGACGGCAACCGTTGGCCTGTTGAGTTTTAACGATACAATCACCTTGCCGTAATAATGTGGATGACTACCTGCACAGCATCATTCCCGAACCTGTCACCATCCTGGGACAGGAGTTGCGGCCGTTTAGTTTAGGACACTACCTGCTGCTGAATCGCCTGGACTGCGCTTTTCTTGTCGAGGACAAGGAACCGCTGCTGGGCGATTTGCTTTTGGGCCTGCTGGTTTGCGCCAACACCTTTGAAACATCCCAGGACATACTGCGTCGCAACGACCTGGGCGAGGATGTAAAAGCCTGGGCCGAGAATGTTGGCGAGTTTGAGGCCGACGAGAAGGCACAACTGTTTGTGGATTATCTTTCGGCCGCCATGGAGGTGCCGAAGTTCTGGACGTCCGGCCAGGCCAACGGCTCCAAGGCAGGCGCACCCTGGCCGCAACTGGTACGCACGCGCCTGTTGTCCGAGGGAGGTTTGACGGCCAGAGAGTTGATGAACCAACCCCTCGGCCAAACCTGGTGGGATTACCTGGCGTTGAACGAACAGAAGGGCGCACTAAAACTGAACGACGCAACGACAGAAGAACTTTTAAGGCGACACAGGGAAGCACAAACAGATGGCGACGGCACACGTTAACGTAAAGGGCCGCACCAGCATGGACGGCAGAGGTTGGTCTGCCGGTCTGCGGAAAATGGAAGTAGGAACCAGGGGCGCCGCTGCCAGGATGGCCGGCACTTTCTCCAGTATGCTGGGGGGTGTGTTTGCGATTGGTTTTTTGACAAGCGCCACCAGGCGAATCGTTCAGCACGCCGACCAAATCGACAAAACTGCCAAGCGAATCGGGACAAGCACCGATACCATACAAAAATTTGATTTTGCCGCAACGCAGAGCGGCGCGAACATGGGCGACGTTGAAAAGGCTTTTTTTAATACGGCCAAGGCCATCGAGTCGGCCAAGCAGGGCTTGACGACCCACATAAGGGCTTTTGAAGCGTTTGGCATTTCAATGCAAATGCTTAAAGTCATGTCGCCGGAGGAAGTGTTTTTAAAAATTGCCGATGCCATAGATAAGGCGGGCGGCGCCATGGACAAGGCCAAGAGTTTGCAGGACATAATGGGCCGAGGCGGCAGGGCGTTAATTCCTGCATTCACCGCTGGGTTTACCGGCCTGGCGGGAGCGGCGCCGGAAGGTATTGACGCCGAAACTGTTGCCAATCTGGCCGCTTTCAACGACGAACTGGACAGGCTCAAGCGGGAAGCGTTGCCAGGCGCCGCTGCCGCCGTTTCTGGCCTGGCTACCGTCTTGGAAATGGCAAACGAAGGCACAGGCGGCAAAGGCACAGGAACGGCTGGCAGGGCAAAAAATCTGTGGCTCAATATGATGCGCGGCGGCGCCTGGGTTGCGAGCCACCTTGAGCCAACAGGGATTGCCAGGAAGGTAGTTGAAGCAATTCCGCAGGCTGGGGTAAGTGTGTCAGAGGCAGACGCGCAGGCAATTGTTGACCAGGCGAACAAAAGTATTTTACTTGGCCGGTCGAGAAAAGAAACCGACCCAGAAACAGCCGACGCAGCGGCGGCAGCAGCGGCGCGGGCCTGGTCAAAGCCCAGCCTGCAACTGAACAGCCTGCAACGAATCGGCGCAGCCGTTAGTCAGTCGGCCGACCCAATTGCAATTGAGAAGGACAACAACACGTTGCTGAAAACAATTGCCAAAAACACAAAGAAAATTGCCGACGAGGCAACCGACGAACTTTAGACCATGGCAGACGTTAAAGGTTATCACTTGGTGCAGCAAAACCCCTCGATAAGTTGGGATAAAAATGCGGGCTTCAATTTCACCAAGGAGTTTGAGGGCGAAACCAATGCTGTGCGCGGTTTGTTTGGGCGATATGTTCGCGACGGTGGCGCCAGTAGCATACGGTTTGAGCCTGAAGGCGCCACGGCCAAGCTGTTCGTTAATTATCAAAAAGACGTTTGGGGCGGCAGCGGAGTGGACGAAACGCCGATTGAAGTTTGGGAGCTTGACGGCAATGACCAGGAATACAGCCTTTGGGAACATCCGAAAATAAAGGCGCTCGATTTCGTTTCACAAACAACCATCACGGCCCCTTACGTTGACGCTGGCGACACTTTCAACGCCAACGAGGTGAACCGTGCCAGGATAAAAAAACAACT
>VTLG01006707.1_pt1 | contig 11400 bp, 27 predicted proteins | sample 4694571 | NCBI WGS metagenome assembly VTLG01 (sample SAMN12604809, study PRJNA352737) | marine metagenome | biome: ENVO:00000447; feature: ENVO:00000209|ENVO:00000569|ENVO:01000036; material: ENVO:00002151; isolation source: viral sequences binned using virsorter ... | reverse complement strand
TGGCTTCTTCCCATAAGTCTTTCCACTGCCCTTGGTCTTCGAGGTCTTTTTTCCTTTTGTCATCTGCTTTTTTATAAACATCATCAAGTTTAGTCTTGATGCCTTTAAATTTTTCACCTTCTTCTGCAATTTTTGCTTCTAATGCAGAAATTTTGCTCTCGTACTCAGCCTTAACACTGTCAAGGTTGGGTGCTTGAGGAGTTGCAGTCTCAGCCACTGGCTGTTCAGCAGGAGTCACAGACTCAGGCTGGATGACTTTTTCTTCCATAATTAAGCTTCAGTTTTTTTAGTAGTAGTTTTTGTTGCTTTAGGGGTTGCCGCAGGAGCAGGAGTTGACTTAGGTGGAGCAGTACCATTTTCAGCCGCTATTGCAGCTTCCAAATCTTCTGCTCTTACACCGTTATCCATATTGATGGAAGGCATAACAAAAAAAGTATTTCTTTACTATTCTAATGTATTAATCGCTTTGGGCTTCATTTGCATTTGGTAAAACCTCACCCTGCACTAAAATATCTCTAAATTCTTCCCTATCTATTACTTGCTGATCAAATAGTGAGGTCAAAGCTGTTATATCTTGGCCGATTAGCCTATCAATATCAAAGTCACGACTAATTTTAATTTCGGGTGGCTCTAAACCTAAATAATCAGCAGATAAATTAAATGCTTTTTGCATTTTTTGCTCTAAATCTAATGACACCATTGACAACATAGAATTTGTATCTACACGATCTAATCGACGAGCATCTGCTGATTCTGCAACAAACTTTTGTTGAGATAACGTACTGATACCAAGGGTTGCCATTTGTAATTGTAATTCTTGTATTTCTGCTGATTGTGCTTCAAATGCACTTGCGGCTGGCTCTACATAATAGATTTTATTTCCTGGTTGGGTTGCCATTGCATAGTTAACACTAATAGCCGTATCTTTTGTTTGATCATCCCATCCTTCCATTACCAATAAAGGCTGTGAAGCAACGTGCAAACTATGAATTAAATCAGCTTGACGTTGAAAATGTGCAAGATTTAAATGTGCAATATCTAATAACGGTGGTTTACTTGTCATCGTGTCTGTTTTGCCTGAATAAACAGTCACTAAAGGTATTTCACCTAATGAAAAATCACCTGATTCAACAATTTCATAATCTTGCTCGTTAGCAGGAGATTCAAAATTACCTGCATAAGTATTATCTTGTGTGTACATATCTTTTGTAGTTTCTTTCTTTCTATAAATTCTGTATTTTCCTGGTTCGATTACACGAATTTGATCATATACTTTTTCACCAAATTCACCGTCAGCAACAACAGCTTGCTCAGAAATTCTTACTTGAATTAATTTTCCATAATTAACTTCTCTATCTAATCTCCAACCATGAATTTTAGATGGGTCTATTTCGATCCAATAAGGTCTACGATTCTGTTGCCTTTCTTCAGCAAGATTTCTAGCTCCTTTTGGTGCAGGGAAATCAACAAGGGTATTGCTATGTCCATAAGTTAAAGCACAAATTAAACTTCTTCTTGCATACTCATCTAGATCCGATCCACATCCATCAACATCCTTTACAAATACATCAGTCCAATATGGATCACCAATAACTGTTATCGGTTTACGAAGAATTAATCCTGTTGCAGCTCTAATTAATCTTTGCGTATAAGGAGAAAATACAGCACGATTTACTCTTGATAAATATGCGTCATAATCTTCTCTCGGTTCTAACGGTAAAAACGCTTGCGAGTTTTCTCTTAAATAATCAGTTCCGTAAGTTACCGCCTTCATTATTTCCCACCCCTTCGTCATATCTAAAACAGCTCTTGTCTTAGCGAATGGATTATCAGATCCACCTAAATAGGTTTGACTAACAATATTTGTACGCAATGCCCCTGGCATAGAGTATGTCATCTAACTTTTAACCAATACAACATTGTTTATATTCTAAGCTCTATTCTTCTGGTTTCATTACCATTTTGTTTTATTTGCCCAATATGCAGCACTCATCTTCCCTTTTGCAATATTTGCAGCGTGTCTAGCTTTAAATGATTTCCTCCTAGCTTTATCTTTTTCACTTTGTGGGTTTTTTCCTGCACCACTAACGCCTTGCTGTCCAAAACGTATCAATTTTACTTGATCTCCTTGCTTTGCTAAGACTGCATGAGACTTAGTTGCATGACCAGGTGTTCTTTTGGGCTTGTTATACCCACTAAACTTTTCTTTACCTCTTGTAACTGTCATTTTTTCTTCTTTTTAGCTGTTTTTGCTGCTTTTTTAAAATCTGATGCAGTCGGAGCACCTTTATCTCCAGCTTTTCTCATCTTTTCTCCACTACCAGCCGCAATACGTTTCTTTTTTGCAGCAATATTGGCATATAAACCTTTTTTCTTTGGTCTTCCTTTTTTACTTCCGTAGCTCCCTTTACCTTGAGGCATGGTTTTAGTAAATTCTGTACCCAGTTTGGCCTAAAGTTTCAGGTTTTGCCAAGTTGAACTGTTGTAAACATAAATACCCGAAAGCATCAAAAGCATGGTCAACACCAAGATTTTTATTCGGTAAACCTGTGTTTGGTGCATAAGTCAGCGTTCTTAATGACTTTATTAATTCCTTACATCGTGGATGAATATAAGTTCTTCTGATGCTATTTGCATCATATAAAGCAGTATTAACAGCCGTAATTTTATCCCTTATCTTCCACGGTGCTCTTGGTGCAGATACGTTGAATCCACTTCTTCGCAATATGCTGTGATCTGTCGCTCCAACACCAGAAGTCTTCCTTGCTCCTCCAGTAGGGTCAGGACAAGCTATAACCCTTCTGTCTATTCCGTAACGGCGTGTAACCTCTTCAGCAAAGTCCCATGTTGTAGCTCCTCCTGTCATCACAATCTCGTCAAAAACATATAACGTATCGTCCTTCTTTACTGCACATATCCCTGACATTGGATCTACGTTAAAGTCAACGCCTAACAACAATGGCGCAATACTTATATCTTCTGCAATTGTTGAAATATTTTCATCTCCAAAACTAATTGCAACTAAACCAGTTAAATTTTCAAAACTTGCTTCAAATTCTTGCCTAAATGTTCTCTCGTCTAATTGTGCTCTAGCTGCTTCAACTTCTTCTTTTGGTACGTTACCCCCTTCAATTGTTGTATAACACCACCTTTTCCACTCTTCTGTAGGATCTTCTTTGCAATAACACCACAAATCATAAAACCAACTGGCAGTTCCATCTGGTGTACTAATAAATAATGCCCATCCCTGTTTATCAGCTAACGCAGGACGTATAACTTCAAACCATACCTCTGCATCCATAAAGGCAGCCTCATCCAATACAACACCTGATAAACTTCGACCCCTCAATGCCATTGCGTTTTCAGTTCCCTTTAACTCGATTGACGATCCATTAACAAGATCGAGTCTCAAATCTGTCTCATTCTTAGTCTGTATCCATACTTTTGGCACTAACTTCTTTAATGCTTTCCATGCAATATCTTTTGCCATTCGATATGTCGGAGCACAATAAAAAAATGTTTCTCCTGGCTTGCTAATCGCTCCACGAAGAAGTTCGATGCAACTTAAATATGATTTGCCAAATCTTCGTCCTGCTACTAATACTCGGAAGCGTTTGTCATTGTTAAATACTTCTCCTTGCGCCCACCTTAAGTTTATTTCTGGTGCAGTTTTTACAGCCATAAGTTATTAGTTTTGGGGATTTTTGACGGATACCCCCTATTCTTACTCCAAAATGCTTGTAAAAGGTTATTATTCTATCAATACCGTTATTTTGAGTTGCGTCCGTGACCGATTCATGTTTAAACAGCTTTGATGCTGCTCCCGTTCCAGAAAAGAAAGCAGCTAGGCGAACTGTAGGAAATAAAAGTCCTCGGATGGTAGTAGAGGCTAGGCAACAAAGGCTTTATAAAAGACAGTTGGAAGGTTTACCAGCTAGGCAACTTGTTCTAGATCATGCAAGTAAAGAAGGTGTTTCAGTAGCTACAGGTTGGAATGATTGGAAACAAGTTAATTCTTGGAATGATGAGGATTGGCAAAAAGATAGAGAACACATGTTGGCTCGTCTTCAAGCAGCAAGACTTAGACTTTATGAAAAAGCTATACGGAAGGGGCAATTACAAACTGCTGCTCAAGTTTTAGATTCTATCGGTAAGGTGATAGGCGAAAGTGTTGAACACGTAAGCATCCAAGCTCCTGAACTATCCATAAAAGTAGAAACTAAAGAAGACTTATCATAATCACGTAGAACTTAGTCTCGGATATATATTTAAGTTGTACGGGCCATACATAAAAATATAAAGATTTGCAACTATACCCCTGTCTGTCACTAGCATAATCTACAAAGATATGCTATAATAAATATATAAGATTCTATGGGGTAGAAATACCTAGTACAATCTTTAACTGTCACAGTAAGTATTTATACTTACAAGACAGAAGCACCTCGACAACTAAAAAGTTATAGCAGGTCTTCAGGTTTGGCTAGTCACCAAATCTGAGAACACCTAGCAAAACACCAAGAGAGGCGATTTTTAGCTTCACAAGGTTGCTCTTGCTACGTGTACAAAAACAGTTCTTTAAATTCTCATTTTCTCATTATGGAGACAAAAGATTATCAAGCTCAAGTAAAGACACAAGGTCATGAAGACACTTGCAGTCTTGAAGCAATGCAGAGATGCCAAGAAGAAAAAGACCTTGATGTTTGGTGGCTACGGGTAAAACTGGAGTATCAAATTGGGAAGTCTTCAAAGTATGAAGACGTTCTAGAGGTTAATTTTACCGAGGCATTAAAAAAGCTTGCAAAAGAAAACCCTATTAATTATAGGAAGTTAGCTGCAATCGTAGAACGTCATAACAAATTCGATTCTAATGGCGAGCTAAAAGGTTGGGAGTCATGAGTAACAGAATTAAGCAGTTAGGAAGTAACAGAACTCTGTTACTTCTTAATGATGTAGAAGTTCTTTATAGTTACTCAACTCCAGTAGCTGCAAGACTTGAAGATGGATCGTTTATTCGTTCCAAGAACTATTACAAGGGATCAACAAGCCCAACAACTCAAAAGCACATAACCCAAACTCTAAATTATTGGAGTTTGGAATATGGTTTAAAACCTGATCAACTTGGTTCAGGTGCCGAGCTTGTCGATCAATCCGAAATAGAAAATCTTATTCCACTTGCTTTGATTTAATGCCATTAAATGCAATTAAATTTTCTACAAAAGAAACTAAATTTCTTAGAGAAATTTTATCTTCTTACATAGAAGAAACAAACCATTTTTATCAAGATGGACCTGACAGAGAAAAAAATACACGTGCAAGGATTTTGCACAATGCTTTTTTTGATCTTGAAAACAACAATGTAACTTCTATCGAACTTTTAAAATGACTTCCACAGTTTACGAGCCAAAAAGCGAAATGATCATTATTGAACATCTCGACGGAATACACGAAGTTGAAATTACAAGATTCCAAATCTTGCAATTAATGTATGTTCTTTATGATGATCATTTACAGTTTAGGGGAGGAACGCCAACGGGATTTTTTAACAAGCATCTTTCTAATAAAAGGAAGACTAAAAAATTCTGGCGTGAGTTCTTCGCTCCATATCTTTCAGACATTTTCCCAAAAGAAATACCTGAGAGAATTAAAGATAAATTAGTTCTAATGCAAATCGGAGCAGATTAAAAAAAAAGCCTAGATTTTTCTAGGCTTGATTTTTTTTCAAGAATTTTTTTCCAAAATTGAAAATCTTGTAAGCATTAATTTTTGGTATAAAAATTTATTTTTAAATTTCAATTCATCATTCAATAAAAAATCCCAATCATCTTGTTGAATGTCTTCTAAGGATTTGAATGGTTTTAGGCGTTCAGGGTTTTCATTCATGAATGTTTTTTTACGTTCCAGCTCTAACTTTAGGGCTTCGGTTCCATGGTCATGAATGAATTGCTTAAGTTTTGACACTTTACTTGTTAATTTGACATTATCAGGTTATCATAGAATTATTAATTTATGAATCCAATTTATGAAACTTTTAACAGAGTCACTTAAGAAAAAAATTCCACCTTTATATGCTCAAGACGGAAAAGGCGACAATTCTACTGTCTACGCTAAATTTTTCTGTCCATGGAACAATTGGACTTGGTATGTAACAGAATACGATCCAAAAACAAATGAATGTTTTGGTTTTGTTGATGGAGATTTCCCAGAATTAGGTTATTTCTCTGTAACTGAATTGGAGTCTGTAAAACATCCTCAACTAATGCTTGGCATAGAAAGAGAAATACATTTTTCTCCTATCAAGCTTAGAGATATTAAAGGATTAAACCAATGACTCCATTAAAAACTATCATTCTTGACGCTATCAAGAATGAAGACGATTATGACCCTAATTGGACTGAAATTCAGTCCTTTAGGTGGTTATTAGAGACTGCTTTACGTTCCAAAAGCTATGACTATGAAAAATATGGAGCTATTTTTGCCTTAAAAGAATTTTTTATGGGTATTGGTATTCATATTCCAATTTATACTGAAGAAATAAAAAGTTTAGGTTATGACGAAACAACATATTGGGAAAATTTAGCTTTAACCCTATTAAGTGAGGTTGATTGATGCAATTTCATTCTTTCTTCTTACCTGATTTTTGGGGTTCTTCTTTAGTCAATAATGATTATTCAGGTTTAGAACTTGAAGATGAAAGTAAATTAAATTTATTTATAGAGCATTGGCAAGACGATCTTGATTTTAGTGTTGTTGACGTTCCAAGTGATGAAAACGCATATATAGAAAGTCATTTTATGACTTATCACGATGCTAAACAATTTGGAGTTTTAGCTTGTGATTGTTGGGAATACAAAATTCTAATTAAACCTAATTCACCTTTACTAACTTCTTAATTATGTACTTTGATCGTTTCGACATTTACGAGGCTTATCACCTTTGGTTTACTCAATTCTATTCAGGTTTTGATAATAACTACATAAGAAGATGTCGTATGGAAGAAAAATTTAAGTTCCGTCCTAGCTTATGTCATAGCTATGAAAATCTTTCAGAGAATGGTCAATATATATTTGATCAGTTAGAAGAAGAACAGTATATATCTAGGAGCTATTAATAATGGATTTTAATGTTTCTATTAACTGCGATAATGCAGCATTTGATGATGATCTTACAGGTATAGAAATCTGTAGAATCTTACAATCAATCGAAGATAAATTACAAGATATAGGTTATATCGAACCACAAGAAAATATGAACGGACGTATAAGAGATATGAACGGTAATACTGTTGGCAGTTGGGAGTTTACACAATGAGCTTTTCTAAAGGTTTTTACAACCAAAATCATTCTAATAAAGAGACTAAACCTAAAAGGATCAAAAATCATAATGATCCTTCAGTCTCTTTTAGTCATGGACTATTAGGTGATGTTAATTTTGATTTTGCTTATTTAAATGGAAATGGTAAACGTACCAAAGCATTAATAAATTATTGGAATAAAAAGAATAAAGATAAATTTTTATATGAACAGTTTAAGCATAAAATTGGTAATTATAAAAGTCCAATAGGGTATGCAAGTTGGGATTGGGTAAATAATTGGTTAATTCAATTTCAAGCCGAACCAATGCTTTTAGATCTAGCTAAAAGTATGGCTAGAAAAAATGATGATGAATTACATTTACTTAGTTCTATTGAGCAAACTATCATTTTATCTAGTTCTTTATTAACTTCTAATTTACAACCGATATATTTAACTAGAGCAATAACTGAAGATTTAGCTAGAACAGATTTTAAAGGTTTTGATGCTCCACCTAATGATATATATCCTGTTTATACTTTTATGTTACCTAAAAGTACTGTATCTAATTCAATGATGACTTTTGATGATGATACTACAATTACTGATGATTTTTATACGATAATTGTTATTTCTCATAAGGCATATATAGGAACTTTAGATATTTTAGCTAATAGCTGGAAAGATCACCCTAAAGCAGTTAAAGGCGTTAAAGCTGTATTAAATAGAGATAGTTATGTTCCAGACGATCCAAGACTAAATATATTTGAAGCTGGTTTTAAAATGATCGCTTTATCTAATCAGGCTGGTTGGTGTATTGGTGATTTTATATGGAAAGAAGGTACTAAAGATTGGCAAATTATTGTTAGTGATAAAAATGTAAATTTTGACTATGACGAAAATAAACCTGCTGATGAACAACATCCAAAAGATGTAAATGATGGAACAAATTTTTTAAAAATGAAAAATGCTCCTAACGAATCTATTGCTAAAAATCTTTTAAATATTGCGGCTAATTCGATCCTACTAATGGATCATCAACCTGAATATATAACTCAACAATCTCCTTTATTAGGTGGTAGAGGCTTTAAGGATACAAATCCTCCTAAACCTTCAACTTGGCTAGGCGAACATTATGAAGGTCAGAAAATAAGATACGAATATCCTCCTGATTACGTTCCAGAACAAGGTAAATCTCCTAGATCTCATTGGCGTAGAGGACACATGAGGCATGTATGCCAAGGTAAAGGTAGAAAACAAAGAGTCTTAACTTGGATTAAACCTGTATTTATTGTTGGTAGGGGTGTTGACTAATGAAATATTTATATGAACCAAACAAATTCGAGATTAATGCAATTATCTCTGAAATTTATAATGATGCTGTAGATGAAGACGGTTTTACAGTTAAAACTGTTAAAAAGAAAGATATTAAAGATGAATTATTAGCTAATTATTCTGACGTTGATCCAGACGATCCAGAAAGAAGAATACCAGCAATTACTGAAAGAACTGCTTACAGATGGATTAGATATAACGAAAGAGATTTTGGCAAAACTGATCCTACTTCTAGGGAATGTAAAACTGGTAAAACTACTTCTAAATTGATTGATCAAATTAATAATGAAATGGAGCAAGTCATTGATGATAAAGGTGACTTGCCTTCAAAAATTCCTCGAATTAAGGAATTAACTGAACTTCTACAAAAACTTAAAAAACTTCAAAAATCCTAATCTGACATTTTGACATGACAAAAATTGTTAAAAAAAGACAATCATCCAAACAAATACAAGCTGATCAAATCCTTGCTAATTGCAATGATAAATGTTCAGATTTGTTTGATTCTATTTATGCAATGGCAACCGCACTAGCTCAAAAAAAATCTGATCAATCTTTTGATGAATCGATGGATCTTGCCAAAATGGTGGTTTCATTAGCTCATCGAATTATTGAAACTGATAAAGAACATGAAAAAGCTCTAACAGTTGCCAAAAAATTTATGCTTGCTAACCCTGAACTTTGTACCTGCGATGACTAATTCTATTAAAAAAATTGAAAACCCTAATTTCTATCTCGCTTTCTCTGAACGCTCTGGTAGAAATCCTATCGACAATTCTCAACTCACTTTAGTTGTAGGTGGTGATTACGATTGGTTGTTTTATCACGATCCAGATTATCCAAATGATATGGAAATTTACCAATATCCTTTATCAATCTGTGCAGAATGTTATACAGAATGTTCAGTAGAAGAATTTAACGACCCAAAACAAAGAGATGAAATTATTAATAAGTTAGAAATTGGCATTGATGCAGAAATTGAAGACTATTACACAACAGAACCACCTTTATCTGCTGATGAAAGATGGCAACAAGCTTACGATCAGAAAATGGAGCTTAAGTCATGAGTAACTATTTCAATACACTAACAATCCACTATCAGGAGCAAAACTAATGGCTTTATTAAAGAGCTACACATTCTTAACCAAAAAAACTGTATTCTATTCAGTAACGGTTGGTGCAAACACTAAAAAAGAAGCAAAAGAAATTGCATCTGATCCTAATTACAATCACTATTGCGAACAAGAAGATGATGTTGTTTGGTTAGAACAGGATAAATATCAAGTAGTAAAACTAATAGAGGAGAATTAGATGAGTAACTATCCCGATGAACCAACGATCCACGAATCAATTCACCAGTTCTTTGATTACTACGCAAACTACTCTTTTAGATTGGAAGGGCCGAGACCTTCCGATGATGATCTTAAAGCATTTGAAACTGTTAAAACTTTTCTTGAAGAAGCTTATGAAATAGCTTTTGGAGATGAGGCAATTAATAGAGATTTTTCTCCAGAAGAAGTTATTGAAGAACTTCAAAGTTTCTCCGATAAAGCTCTTGCATACGATGAAGGTGAATACTAATGACTGATAACACCTTAGACAAACTAGAAATAGTTTTAGATGTTCTCTGCGAATTAGCAGATAGGCAAATTACTGTCTTCTTGCCTACGAACCAAGAAGAACAAATTCCTTATGTCAAAAAGGAAATTATTAAAACTTTGGAGATGATTTAATCATGCCTTTTTATAAAGTACGTGCTTCTTCTATGGAGCAATTTGAAGCCATTATTGAAGCTAAAGATGAAAATGAAGCTTATCAAATTGGTAAAGAAGATGGTGGGCTTTTTGATTCTGTCGATAAATGGAATGGAGATTGGGAGGTCGATCCAGAAATTAACCAATGCACTGAAGATGGAGATGACTTAAATGAATAAAGAAAAATTTATTTCTTTACCTAAAGAAGATTTTGTTTACGTTCCTAGAAAGGATGTAAAACTTATTAGAGATATGTTTTCAGAAATGATTTCTTTTGATGAAGTACATGAAGAAGAACTACATGAAAATATTTATAGATTAGAAACTCAATTATCTATTTTAATTGATGACACTGACAACGCTCACATGTGTTGGGAGGAAGAAGATTCATGAACATTGAACAAGCTATTGAACAATGGTTAGAACTTTGTCCTTGCGATAATTGGTCTATTGAAGATGAACATCACCCAACCATGGGTGATATGAAATTAATTAAACTTTATCCTGAAAAAATTAATCTTGGAGAGATCCATGCAAAAAGATTAGACGATTGGTTGTTTCAGGATTATGAGGAATAACTATGGCTAAAAAACTAATTAAATTTGAATTTACTGAAAAGGAAGCAGCTTATCTCTATGAAGAAATTCATAGGATAGAAGGTTATGTAGGTATTTTAGGTTTAGAAGAAGAGTGCGAACCGTGGATTATATGCAATAAATTCTGTAAGCAATATAAAAATCAAATTAAGCCAACATAGCTTTAAATTGATTTAATCGTTCCTCGAATAAGATTCGTCCTCCAGCTAGTTCTAGGGTATTGAGTTCTACAACTTGATACCCATTTTCTCTGGCAATTACTATTAATCCCATCGCTGGTTTTATTCCTGTTTGTTGCTCTAAACCCCACGCATAAGAACTTAATTGCAATCGATAATTATCTAACCAAGCATCTGGTTTTGGTTTTGATGATCCACTTGTTTTGAAATCTAATATACATAAATTTCCATTCTTTTTATAGTC
>VTLG01000392.1_pt1 | contig 11400 bp, 16 predicted proteins | sample 4694571 | NCBI WGS metagenome assembly VTLG01 (sample SAMN12604809, study PRJNA352737) | marine metagenome | biome: ENVO:00000447; feature: ENVO:00000209|ENVO:00000569|ENVO:01000036; material: ENVO:00002151; isolation source: viral sequences binned using virsorter ... | reverse complement strand
TAACATTAGATGATGGGAGAAAAGAATATGTCAATATATACATTGGGGTTGACCCTGCTTCAACTCTTTCTGTTAGGAACGATTATAGCGTTATCATGGTTATTGGTGTTACCGCTGACTATGATTATTATATTATTGAGTATTGGAGACAAAGAGTATTACCAATGGACTGCGCAGAAGAGATATTTAAGATTGCGGAACGATATAGACCAATTAAAAGAATAAATATTGAAACAATATCTTATCAGGAGATGTTGAGAGATTATATACATAAGAAAAGTAAAAAGGAAGGAAAGTTCCTTCCAGGGATAGAACAAGGAATTAAAAACTACGGAAACCAAAAAAAGAAAGATAGATTATTTGAAGGACTCCAACCAATGTTTAAAGCGGGAGCTGTGCATCTAAAAAAGGATATGCATGAATTTATTGGTGAATTATTAGATTTTCCGAAAGGTTCGCATGATGACACTATAGATGCATTCTGGTTATCTACTCAGTATGCAAAAGGTAATAAAAAAGCTGGAAAAGCAAAGAAAGTTAAAAACAGCAAAAATGAGTGGGAAAGGCCAAAAAGAAAGTATAATTGGGTTACAGGGGCAAGGTATTGATTAATACCTAAAAATTATTTATATTTATAGTTATGATTGAACAAGATAAAAGAGTAACAGAGATAAGAGAACTTTGGAAAAGGTGGGATGATGCTAGAAAAGAATGGGCAGACCACGCTAGAGAAGATATTGATTTTTATTTAGGTAATCATTTTAGTCAGGATGAACAGGATGAATTACAATCAAGAAATCAGTCAGATATACCTTTAGATAGAATATATTCTGCTATTGAGCAGTTTAAAGCTATTATAACATCGAAACCTCCAAAATTTTCGGCTATGCCGAGAGAAGATTCTGATAGCGATTTAGCTAGCGTATGGAAAGTAATACTTGAATATATATGGAATATATCTGACGGGAATGAAATATTTAAACAAGTTATACATGATTATGCAGTAACAGGTTTAGGATATTTTTATGCATATACTGACGTGGAGGCTGATTATGGTAGAGGTGAGATTAAATTTACTTATGTAGACCCATTTAGAGTTGTAGTAGACCCTAATGCTAGAAGTAGATACTTTGATGATGCAGCAGGTATGATGCTTTCAACTATATTTACAAAGTTTCAATTGTTAGACTTATATCCACAATTAGCTGAAGAGCAAGAAGATGGTAAAATATTAATTGATGATATTGAAGGTTATTATGAAGATGATACATATCCATCTCCTCTTAATAAAAGAAGCAAAGGAAGTTTTACTCCCGATTATATAAAAGATGCTGATAGAGGAGAAGGTTCTGAAAAATATCAATTAATAGAATATTTCCATAAAGTTAAAGTTCCATATTATAGAGTTCTTAATATGGAGACTCAAGAAGAAAGAATATTAGATTCTAAAAATATGGAGAGCTTTTTGTCTGATGATAAAGTTAAACAAGCAGTTGATGCTGGTTTAATGGATATAGTTGAAGTTACGCAAACAAGAATTAAATTAACATGTACTATTGGTCAAATAGTATTATATGAAAGAATTTTAAATACAGATAAATATCCTATTGTCCCTGTTCCAAATATATGGACTAATACTCCTTATCCAATGAGTGATGTTAGAAAAAATAAGGATTTTCAAAGATTTTTAAATAAAACGATGTCTTTAATTACATCTCATGCACAAGCATCTTCGGGATTAAAATTACTTATACCTCAAGGAAGTGTTGACGATATAGAGGAATTAGAAAGAGATTGGGCAAATCCAAATGCAACAATTGAATATGACCCATCTTTTGGAGAGCCTCATTTTCCATCTCCACAACCATTATCTAATTCAGTTATGCAATTACCTCAATTAATTGAAAAGTATATTGATTTAAATATGGGTATATTTGAAATGATGCAAGGTAATACTGAAGTTGCACCAAAGACATCATCAGCAACAATGATGCTTGAGGATTTTGGTCAAAGAAGAAGTAAATCAAAATTAAGGGATATTGAAGGTTCTTTAAGAAGATTAGGTCAAGTTATTTATAATCTATCAAAAGAACATTATACATTTAAAAAAGTTTTTAGAGTTGCACAACCAAACAATGATATGAGTGAATATATGGTAAATCATTATAATGATAAATCTCAAGCTATTGGAGAGATGATGAATGATTTGACTATAGGCCAATATGATATAAATATAATTGGGAACTCAACAATGCCTTCAAATAGATGGGGTGAATGGTCAATATATATGGAAGCTTATCAAGCAGGGCTTATTGATAGAACTGAAGCTTTAATGAAAACTGATATATTTGACAAAGAAGGCGTTCTACAAAGAATGGATATTGTACAACAATTACAAGGACAATTACAGCAAGCACAAGAAGCTGTTAAGAATTTACAAGGTGATTTACAGACAGCCAATAGAGAGTCAGTCTCAGCTAGGAAACGTACAGAGGTTGAGAAATTCAAGACTGAACTTAAATCACAGGAATCACAATCCAAGTCTGCTAGTAAATTAGCAGTTGGTCAACTTGAAAACGCAGTTAAACTCGAATCAGAAAAGTTACGTTTACGGAATGAAGCTGAAGCAAAAGAGAGATTGCAGAAAAAAGGAGAGTAAATGGACAACGCATTAGAGAATGAAAATCTTAAACAAGGTGAAATCAACAATAATGTAGGGCAAGATGAAGCAACTAGGCAAGAAGAATCTGGAGATGATTGGCAATCTCAAGCTAAGTATTTCCAATCAGAGAAAGATAAACTTTATGCTGAAAATCAAAATCTAAAAAAATACGAACAGATTGGGCAAATGTTGGAGTCTAGACCTGATATTGTACAAACAATATCTGGAATGGTTCAAGGCCAACCAACACAAACTGAACAACGTATTTCTTTAGCAAAAGATGAGTTTGACCCCTGGGAAGCCTATAATGACCCATCGTCTAAGTCGTATCAATTTCGACAACAAGAGTTACAGGACTCTATTAATGAAGCTGTTTCAAGTCAAGTAGGGCAAGTTCAAAAGCAAGTTGGTATGAATCAACTTAAAGGAGAGCTTGAAAAAAGAGGATTAAATGATGAACAAATAAAATCGTTTTATGATTTTGCTCAAAAGAATCCTTCCGAATATGGTATTGATGGAGCAATTAATATGTGGCAAGCTGTAGCTCAACAGCCGACAGAAAGCGAACAAACTAATGAAAACCCACTTGATTCAATTCGTCAAAATCAGAGTGTTCCCCAACAAGCAGGTATTTTGAACGGGCAACAACCTGTAAAAAAAGATGAGGCTCAAAAAATGTGGGAATCAATAATGGATGCTGGAAGTCGGGCTAAAGTATTGTAAATTATAAACTAAGGAGAAGAAAAAATGGCAACATTTACAGGCGGTAGTTTATCGGCTAATGGAGCAAGAACTCCTGGTACATCGGCTACAGACTTTCACACAAGACGGTTATTTGACTTTAGTGATAGGATAGCAGAACTCGCACCAGAAGAATCTCCATTTTTCGTATATCTATCAAAGGTAGGAAAAGTGCCTACTTCAGATTCTCAGTTTCGATTCTTAGAAGACAGAACAAAAGTATCAATTACTGACAGAAGCTTTCTTTCTACGGGTGGCTTTACAGCTGCTGCAGTTGGAAGTACTGTTTCTACAGTATTTGATACTGAAGGTGGAGCTAGCGTAAGCTGGTTAATCCCAGGAATGGTAGTTACTTGTGGAACAGTAGATACATCAACAGCACAGCCAGAATGGTGTGTTGTTCGTATTGAATCCGCAGTAGCTAATGGTGCTGGGACTTCAACAACTTGTACTGTCAGAACTATTGCAAAAGCATCAGCTGCAGCTTTAACAGTGCCTGATAACGCAAAGTGTACAGTAGTCGGAACTTCATTTGAAGAAGGTTCAGGAGCTCCAGATGTTTGGTCACAAAAGTTAGACCATGATTATGGATATACTCAAATATTCAAAACAGCTTGCGAAATGAGTAATACCTCAAGAGCAACTGTTTATCGTGGCTATTCTGATGAATGGCAAAGAATCTGGAATCTTAAATTGAGAGAACATAAAGTTGATATTGAGAGAGCTATGCTTTTTGGTATGAGAGGCTCAACCAATAGTATTAATTATACTGATGGTATTTGCGGACATATTATAGCAAACTCACAAGCTCAACTTGCAGACGAAGCTACAGTATCTTATACTGAAGACAAAGGTTACTTGAAAACAATCACAGCAGCAAATTGGTCTTATGATGACTTATTAAGCGATTTTGAAGTTATGTACGACCCTGCTCGTGGAGGTACAGCGAGTAAACTTGGTTTAGCTAGTCTTCCTGTTATTTCTCATTTCAATAAGTTAGGTGGATTCATGGACTCTACAGTTAAAGTAGGGACTGACGCAAATGCATTTGGTTATAACTTTGAAAAAAGTAATGGTGTATTTGGACATAAAATCATGAAAATTGAAACTATTCATGGTGATTTATCTCTAGTTAAAGAACCTCTATTTAGAGGTAATGCAGCTGGATTTTTATGTTTAGTTGATTTAGACCATGTTTCTTACAGACCTCTTACAGGGAATGGAGTTAACAGAGACACTCATATTATAACTAACGTACAACAAGCAGATGAAGATTTAAGAAAAGATATGATATTGACCGAAGCTGGTCTTGAAGTATCTCTTCCTGAAACTCACTCTTTAATACACTTACAAGGAGTTTAATTATGAGAAGTGATATATTAAATCAAAACAGCCAACAAACTGGTAATTATAAGGAAAAAACATTACTTCTTTCAGCAGCAATTACATTAACTGAAGCTGATAGTGGCAAAGTTTTCTATCTTGAATCATCAGGCGGTGCTTATTCAGTAACATTTCCAACAGGAGGTGATATTGAAGACGGAATTTATTATAAATTCTGGGTTAATGAAAATACTCCAACTGGTGCAATAACACTTGCAGCTGGGAGTGCAATCGTTTTTGGTAAAATCAACGAGACTGAAGTTGATACCGCAGATGATGGCCCTGGTTCAAGTGCTGATGGTGCTACAGGCGTTTCTAATGTTATTATAGGAACATCTGCAACTAAAGGTGATTATTTCGAATTTTCATCTTTTGGTGGGCATTGGTATTTAACTGGTCAATCTGGTATTGATGGAGCTGTTACTACATCATAATCCAAATAAATAAGGATTAATAGTTTTGTAGAACTATGGGAGTTGTCGTATAAAGGGCAGCTCCCGAATCTACTAAAAATTTAATTTTAAAATATGGAGAATAAATGGCTGCTTATAATACGCTTACAAAAATTATAGTTGGGACAGTCCCATCAGGAACAGAAGATAGTGGAACTACAGGGACGTTGGCTGAAAAAATTAATACATTTTGGCAAACATTAGATACCTCAAGTGGAACTGTTCAGAAGATGACTTCTGTTAATCTTGGTGGACATACTGTTGCTGTTATTATAGTTTACTTAGGATAGGAGATATTATGGCAATAGGTGGAAATATAATAAAAATATCACCTCCAGTTTCAACAAGTGCTTATGATGCAGGAGATGTTTTATTTAATGCTTTTGAAATAAAAAATGCTGTTAGAGAAAAAGGTGGTGTGTCAAGATTAATGTCTGTTGTTGCAAATTCTTATCATGATGCAACTGATGATATAGATTTAATTTTTATGAAAAACTCTAAAGATTTAATTACTTCAATAAGCCCAGGTAGTTCTGGAGGTCCAGCAATGTCTGATGATGATGCTAAGGAGGCGGAGTTTTTAGGAACAATACTTTTAGATGGAAGTATTCGTTCATCAGATTGGGGTGGAGGAAGATTGTATACAAATAGGTCTAGTTCAAATTCATATCCTATTTTATTAAAAGCAGCTGAAGGTTCAAGGAGTGTTTATGTAGCTGGAATAGCGTTTGATGCACAAACTTATGGCGGTGTTAAGGATTTAGATTTAATATTTCATGTAGAGTATTTATAATGGGAAGAGATTATAAAGACGAATATAAAAAGTTTCAAAAACATAAATCTGATTATCGTGCAAAATTAAACAAATATAATCGTGATAAAGGTACTTATGGAAATGGTGATGGGAAAGATGCATCTCATAAAGATGGTAAAATTTCAGGATTTGTTGATTCAAGTACAAATAAAGGCAAAAAGGAAAAGAGTAGATTGAAAGGTTCAAAAAGAAATAAATATAAACATGGTGGTAAGATGAACGGAAAGCCACATTCAAAAGGTGGTATTGATATTAATGTTGAAGGTGGTGAGTATGTAATTAAAAAGGATTCGGTAAATGCGTCAACTGAGCCTTATTTGGAATATATCAATCAACATGGTAAATTACCGACAAGTAATGACGCTAGAAAAAGGAGGAAGTAATGCCAACAGTAAAAAACGAAAAAGGCGAAGTAGTAGCAAAGATGGATTATACTCCTGAAGGTGAAATGCAAGCCGATAAAATGGTTCAAGATAATCCTGGTTACACAACTGTAAATGCCCCTGATATGAGAGAACAAATGTATGCAGGTGGTGGTAAAGTAGGATATGGTGCAATAGGAAAACTTAAATCGATGATGCCTGGCTCAGGGAAGTTAGAAGGCATTATGAGGAGAATGAAATCGAAAAAGGAATTGGACGAGCTAAATAAGAATAAAAAGAAATAAAGAAGAAAAATGAAAATCATATATTGTCAATGTGGTGAAAAGACTGAGCTCCAAAAAGGTGAAGCAAAGCAATGTGAATGTGGAAAAGTATTTGGAGCAAGAAGTGGTAAAATATCTAATTACATAAATATGAGAACAACTTGGAGTGGACAAACAAAAGTGGAATTTAGTCAAACAACAATTGACCAAGATATAAAAGACAGGAATAGTAGATAATGGCTAATTTTAAAACTCAAATTCAAGATGTAATAGGGAGTTTTGATGATGATGTTGCTATAAATCAATTTCTTACTGATGGAGCTAAAGAATTAATAAATATGATGCCTCCTGAGTTAAAAGAAAAATGTACCGCTGAAACTACATTAAATAATTCTTCTACAACAATGGATATGGATGGAGTAGGAGAGGTTTTATATGTAAATAGACTTTCTGCTGACTCTGGTGGTAGTAGAATTCCATGTAGGAAAGTTTTATCAATGTATGGAGAATTATCAAACGATTCAAATAGCTTATATAAAGCAAGTGTAACCGACCCTGTGTATTGGATTTTAAGTTCAGGTGATACTGCAATATTAAATGTAATTCCAACACCAACTGCAAATCAAACTGCAATTGTATATCATGTAGCATATCCTTCAATTACTGGTAGTGATGATTCTGTAATCGCTAATTTTCCTGATGAATTAGAATATTTAGTCGTTTTATATGCAACAATAAAAGTAGCAGAAAGACAATTCATTGAAGAAGAAGACACTGAATTATATCCTCCTATTATAACTACATTAAAACAAGATTATATACATGGTCTTCAAAACTCGGGTTTAATTGAAAGACCAAAACAAGAAAGAAATAGATAATGACAGCTAAGAATATTATAGAACAAATAGAGAAATTATTCGGAAGACAGCCCGAGCAATATATGTTTCAATTAATTAATGATGCATTAGATGACATTGCTTCACATAAAAGAAATAATACAACTTCAAAAACAACTAATTTAATAGGCTATGACAGATGGTATACGCTTCATGATGATATGATAGAAATAGAAAGAGTTGAAATAAAGGATACAAATGATAGATATGTAATGATTCCAAAATTATCAGACCCCCATAAATTATTAAGAGGAGATACTGATGATACATCTACTAGTTGGTCAGATACTGATGCGGGGGATGATTCATTAACTTAGGAGAATTATGGCGGTAAATAAAAGAACATATCCAAACGATTATTTTGCATGGTATAATGATGACCAAAGATTGGCAATTATATGCGAGGACACAACAGCTACTTCAGGAGAAAGAACAAAAGAAAAGTATGATACATATCAAGGTGATGATATATCAAATGGAATAAGAATTACATATAAGTCAAAATATGGAACAATTGATGCTCAAACAGAAGATTTAAAAACTGAGGCAGGATTGGATTCGGGATTACATCCTGCTGTTGTATGTTATATGAAATCAAGAATGTTTGAAGATACTGGAGATGTACAGAGAGCTCAATATTTTAGAAATATGTATGATAAAATGGTTAAACAATATCCATTAAGAAAAAGTGGAGTAAGGGTATTAAGCGTACCTAAAATGTAAGGGGGAACAAATGAGTGACTTGAAAAAAAAGTTAGAAGAAGAAATAAAGGTTTATGAAAATCAAAGAGAACAAGCTAAGGAAATCTACATAAAAGCAATTGGTTCTATAGAAGCCTTAAAGAAAGTTCTTGAAGAGAAAAAAGATAGTAAGTAGTTTTTTGAAATAAATTGAGGTTAAAATGGCGAGATTAGACAAAGGCATTATTAGGAGAGCTATTGTTACTCCCGATAAGCACTTTCCTTTGCACGATGATAAAGCGATAAGTGTGGTATGCCAAGCGATAGAAATGATTAAACCCGATACTTATATTGATTTAGGGGATACAGGCGAGTGGGAATTATTTAGTAAACACTATTGGAAGAATAAAGAAAAACCACCATTAGAAGTTTTAATTCCAATGCTTGATAAAGAAGTTGCTTTAGTTAATGAAGGTATGGATAAGATAGATGAATCATTGGATAAGGCTAAATGTAAAACAAGACATTTTATACAAGGTAATCACGAATTATGGTTAGATAATTTTGTAACAAGACATCCTTATCTTCCACAGTATAAAACAGAAAACGCATTAAGGATTAAAGAAAGAGGTTATAAGTATCTTAAGTATGTATCTAACAAACCTCTCAAAATAGGTAAACTTAACTTCATACATGGAAAATATACTCCAATACACCATGCAAAAAAGCATTTAGAAAAAGGTGGACAAAGTGTTATATATGGCCATACTCACGATTTTCAAAGATTTACAGATACAAAGTGGGGTGGAACAATTAGTGCATGGAGTATGGGATGTTTGAAAGATATGTCATCTGAGGCTAATGAATGGCTAAGAGGCAATCTACATAATTGGAATCATGGATTTGCAATAGTTGATTGGTTTAAAGGTGGAAATTTTAAAGTAGAAGTAGTAGAAATAATTGATGGAAAAACGTCATTGTGGGGTAAACTCATAGATGGCAACAAATAGGAGAAATAAATGGCGACATTAAATGTAACGCATACAGAATCAATAACATTAAATGGACAACAATTTGGTGGAACAAACACTTTTTCAGTTACTGGTATAAGTAACATTTACAAAAGAATTGTAACATGTCCAGCAAATGTAGATACTACAATATTAAGAACTGGAGTGTCAGTTGATGTAACTGATTCATCAATGGATGTTCAAAATGTTAAATATATAAGAGTAACTAATTTAGATAGTTCTAATGCAGTAAATTTAAATCTTCAAATTGATATAACTGAAAGCGGAAGTGGAGCAAGTGCTGCTAACGAAACAGCAACAATATTACTTTCAGCAGGTGAAAGTTTTGTTATGGGAACTCCTCATGACTCAGTAGCAGCTTATGATGCTGATGCAAGCGTTCAAACAACTTTACATGATTTAGAAAGTATTCTAATTGACCCAAGTGCGAATGCAGTACAATTAGAAGTTATAGCAGCGTCAACATAATATGAAGATAGGTGACTTATTATTGCTTAAAGGAGTCATTAATAAAAAACAACTCCAAGTAGCTCTTAGTAAACAGGCCGAGCAAGCAATTACTTATAATAGGTCAATTCCTCTTGGTAAAATATTAATAGATGAAAACTATGTATCGGTTGATGAAATAGCAGAAGTTTTAAATGAACAAGCTGAAGAGAATAAAGAAAAGCAAGTAGTTAAAAAGGAGAAAGTAATGCCAACAGAAATAGGAGAAGGAAGTCAATTTACATTTGATTTAAAATTCATAGCTACAATGGCGGCTATATTAGTATCTGCTTGTGGTGTTTATTTTAGTATTACAGGGCAACTAAATGAGTTAAAATCTATGAATAGTCCAAATAGATTAGAATATAATATGGTTGTTGATGATATAAGTGATATAAAATCAAACGGAGACCTTAAACTTATAACATATCAGCTTGAGGAATTTAAAAATACGTTTAGTGAAATTAAAACTCTAGCAACTCAATTAAGTCCTTTAGCTACAGATTTATCATATATTAAAACAGAATTAGAAAAACTTAAGAATAAAAAAATACCTCCTATAGACTTATCGGGTATTGATGATTGTAAAGATAAACTAGATGCATTATCAGCTAAAATTGGGGCATTTGAAGAAAGATTAACTAAATTAGAAAAACGTAACTCAGGAGGGAGTAGATTTTAGTAATGATATATGGAAGAATTATATGTAATTTGGTTGCGATTACTAGCTTTGTTTTTGGTGGGCTATTTAGCAATTCGACTATTTATATTAGTGGCTCAATGGGCACACCCTATAAAAGTGGGAATGTTGTCCTAGAAGATGACTATAAATATAATATTGGTATAAGGAAAATAGCATTATTTCCATATCAATCTTCAAAGAAATTTTATAAAGGTGAAGAAAGTGCACTTAGTGATAATGCACTATTTGGTGCTGTAGATGGCCTAGAATACCTTTTATCGGCTAGTTCAGTAAGAAATAGGGGTCATGAGTTCCTTGACCAAGAATATTGGATGAAATGGTCTAATAAAGGCCTTATAACAAAATTTAAGTATTTAAATAAAGAAAGTAGAGATTTAGAATTTGCTTCAATAGATTTAAGATATAAGCTAGCATTAGGGCCAGCTATATTTTCTTTAGGTGGTAATGTAATGGGGCATCCTGTATATGGGCATCCTGCATACAATGATTACGAGTTACCTTGGTGGGAACTTGCTTATGAATATGGATATGTTGATTACTTAGTACCTTTAAACGATTTGAATGAAAATGATGAAATTGACAGTTATTGGATATGGATTGAAACAGATGAAGAGACACTTGAAGGATATTGGACTATGTATTATGAAGAGGCTGATTATTATTGGGAAGACCCTGACTCCAATGCAGTTGCTTATTCTGATGCAGAGTTTTATGAATATCATATGCCAGGAATCATAAAAGAATATAATGAAGATAATAAAGAAAAAGAATGGCAAGCTGAGGTTAGTATAGCAGTAGGATTAGATTTTTATATCGGGAATGACAATTTTTATTCCCATATCTGGGTTAATTCATTTCCACACTCTGTTGGTTTGACAGATAAATCTTATAGTGGCAATGATGAG
>VTLG01010787.1_pt1 | contig 11401 bp, 13 predicted proteins | sample 4694571 | NCBI WGS metagenome assembly VTLG01 (sample SAMN12604809, study PRJNA352737) | marine metagenome | biome: ENVO:00000447; feature: ENVO:00000209|ENVO:00000569|ENVO:01000036; material: ENVO:00002151; isolation source: viral sequences binned using virsorter ... | reverse complement strand
ACCGATAATGCCGACCCTAGAACATCAAATCAAAAAATATATGAAGCGGTAATTGCGGTTATAGAAGGTAGAGCTTCACAAGATCAAATGAGTTATTCAATTGCTGGCAGATCCCTTTCACGGATGAGTATACAAGACTTAATTGAATTTGAAGGTATCTATAAAGCAAGGTGGATGAAAGAGGTTAACCAGAGCCGAATTAAAGATAATTTAGGTACTAAAAACACCATTCATGCAAGGTTTACCTCATGAGAATATTTGATTTTTTTAAAAAGGGTAATACCAAGCCGACCAGAAAATTAATGGGTAAACGTAACTTTTCATCAGCTAAGTTTGATAATCAGTTTTTTGGCTGGCGTGGAACCGATTTAAGTGCAGATAAAGAATTACAAAATAACCTTCAGATTATGCGTAATCGGGTTAGACAGGTATGCAACGATGATGTTTATGCCCGAAAATTTTTAAGTATGGTAAAAGCAAATGTAATCGGTCCAGACGGAATAATTTTACAGTCTAAAGCTAAAAGGGATGACGGGTCTTTTGATAGTGATGATATTAATGCTATTGAAAAAGCATGGAAACGCTGGGGTTCTGAGAAAAGATTTTGCTCAACAGATAAAAGATTAAACTGGCGTGATATTCAAAGAATCGTAGTTGAAACATTAGCACGTGATGGAGAGTGCTTCATTAGAATGGTTAAGGATACCAATAACCCTTTTGCGTTTAGTTTATTCGTAATGGAGGGAGATTGGTTTGATATTAAACGTAATATGGAGTTAAGGAATAACCGTATTATTAAAATGAGTATTGAGCAAAATGTATACGGAGAACCTTTAGCTTATTACCAGTTAACCAGACCACCAGAAAACGGCACAACGAATTACATCGGAGAAGCAGAACGAGTACCCGTAGATGAAATAATCCATGTTTATTTAATGGAAAGGCCAGGGCAGTCAAGAGGAATACCTTGGATGAATACCGCATTGCGTGGATTAGAGATGCTACACCAGTACCATGAAAGCGAGTTAGTTGCTTCCCGAATAGGTTCAAGTTCCATGGGATTTTTTACCTCCCCAGATGCACAAGGTTATACAGGAACTAATACAGATTCAGACGGTAATTTAATTCAGGAGTTCCAGCCGGGAACCTTTCAACAATTACCAGACGGGGTTGAATTTACCCCTTTTACTCCGAACCATCCTACTAATGCGTTTCCTACCTTTGTAAAATCAATACTAAGAAGTATCTCGTCAGGATTAGGTGTAAGTTATAATGCTATTTCATCAGATTTAGAATCGGTTAATTTTAGTTCAATTCGTGCAGGAGTAATGGAGGAACGGGTAATCTGGCAAACCCTTCAAAACTTTATGGTCGAACACTTTTGCAGACCTGTTTTTAATAACTGGTTAAGAATGGCGATAAGTTCAGGAGAATTAAATTTACCCATGCAGAAAATAGATAAGTTTGAAGACGTTGCTTGGGTTCCCAGAGGTTGGAGTTATGTTGACCCATTAAAAGAGATTAATGCTCATAAGGTGGCAGTCGAAATGGGAGTGGAAAGTTTAAGTGAAATCGCCTCAAACAAAGGAAAGGACTTAGCAGAAATCTTTGAAGCAATTAAACGGGAAAAAGAGCTTGCGGAAAGTATTGGCATTAAATTACCCTCAAACAATGATGAGACTACTGAAAATATTGTAGTCGATGAAACTGAAAGGTAAGCATGGAAACTGAAGAAAATGTACGACATATATCAGAAGTAAAGGAAACCGAAGATTCGTATATTGTTGAATTTAAAAAGTCTATGGAAACGGGGGAAACGGTAGAGGAAGAAAACTCTTATGATGACAAAGAAAAAGAGGATTACCGTAACTTTACTGAAGAAAATTATACCCGTACTTTTACCTTAAATCGTAATGATTTAAATATTGACAATAGGACAGTCAGTTTAGCGTTCAGTAGCGAGTTACCTGTTGAACGTATTTTTGGCAATGAAGTGCTAGATCATAACGTGGACTCTGTAAGACTTGGCCGTTTAAACAGTTCAGCCCCGTTACTGATTAATCACGAATTAGAGCCAGTTATCGGTATTGTAGAAAATGCAAGAATTGACTCTGATAAAGTCGGTCGGGCGGTTGTTCGTTTTGGCAATTCGGACAAGGCCAATGAGATTTTTAGAGATGTTAAAGACGGCATAAGAAATAAAGTAAGTATAGGCTACCGAATACATAGTATGGAAAAAATGGAAGCGGATGAACCTTCATATAGAGCCGTGGATTGGGAGCCTTATGAAATATCTTTGGTAAGTATCCCAGCAGACCCGTCAGTAGGCGTAGGACGTTCATCTGAAAATACCTTTAAACCGCCTAATATCGAAAGGGAAGCGGAAATGGATACTCCTAATGTAACGGTTCAAGAAGAACCTAAAATTGACGAAAATAAACTTAGAGAAGTAGTTCAAAAAAATGAACTGAATAGAATTAAGGAAATTGAAGCCTATGGTGTAGAACACGATGCAAAAGATTTAGCACGTGAATACATAGTGGATGGGCGTACAGTTCCTGAATTCCAATCTGCAATTCTTGAGAAAATCAAAAATTATAAACCTGAAAAGGTTCATGAAATTGGTTTAACGGAAAAAGAAACACGTTCTTTTTCTTGGATGAAAATCATTCGTGCTTTGGCAAATCCTTCTGATAAAAGACTTCAGGAAGAAGCATCTTTTGAATTTGATGCAAGCAGGGCGCAGGCTGAAAAGTCTGGAATAGATCCTCAAGGTGCATGGGTTCCAAGTGATGTTATTTTTGGACAGAAATTGGATGCACAAAGAGACCTAACCGTAGGTACTGATTCTGCTGGTGGATACACCGTTCAAACTGATGTTTTAGCTTCTAGTTTTATCGAAATTTTGAGGGCCAACATGGTTTTCTCAAAAGTCGGAGTTACGGAGTTAAACGGGTTAAATGGGAAGGTAAGTATCCCAGGAAGTGATGCAGGAAGTACGGCTTACTGGGTTGCTGAGAATGGTGCAGTAACCGAATCCGATCAGACTTTCATTGCTCGCAGTTTAACAGGAAAAACCTGCGGTGCCATGACGGATGTTGCACGAAACTTAATGCTTCAAAGCTCCATTGATGTTGAAGCATTTGTTCGAAACGACATCGCCAAAAGTCTTGCCCTTGAAATTGAAAATAAGGGGTTAGTCGGGAACGGAACTGGGAATGCTCCAATCGGGGTTTTCAACACGACAGGAGTCGGTGGAACCACTATTAACGCAGCCAATAATCCAGACTGGGGAGACATCGTTGACATCTGGAATGGTGTAGCTTCTAACAACGCATTAAGAGGAAATCTTAATTGGGTTGGTGCAGGAACTATATCAGCTAATATGATGAAGGCTTTCCGTAATGGAACAGGTTCCGACAGGCCAATTCTTGACGATACGGCAGGGATTGATGGTAACGCCATGTTAATGACCCATCCTTATTACATTAGTGAAAATAATGTTGAGTCTGGGAAGTCATTATTAACCTTTGGTGACTGGTCTGCACTTGTTATGGGAAGCTGGGGGAACGGGCTTGATTTAGTCGTAGATCCCTACACTAACTCCAATACTGGTGCTACTAGAGTAGTCGGCCTCTATTTAGTTGATTTTGCGATTACTACTCCAAAATCCTTTAGTTGCTCAGTTAATCCATAATTAATTAAATCTGGGAGGTCTTCGGGCCTCCCTTTTCAAAAAGGTTTTATGAAAGTAAAAATGCTTAAAGCAGTTCATGCAGGTGGTTCATTTAGAAAAATTGGTGATGAGGTTGAAGTAAATGAAGATCAAGCCCATGAATTAACAAGAACTAAATTAGCTGAAGTAATTGAAGAAACTAAAAAAACTAAAAAGAAAGCCCAGTATAAAGTTTAGTGAGTTTTGTTGATGGTGATTGGAGAGACTACAAAATGGCTTTAGAATCTACCGCTGATTTAAATGCTTTTTTTGATACCGATGCACATGGTTCAACGGTAACTTATACTCCGTCAGGAGGTAGTGCCAGCACGATTAATGGAATTTTAAATAATGAGTTTGAATTGGTTGATATTGGGGATGTAGGAGTGGAATCAAATATTCCTATTTTAACGGTTAAAACCTCTGATGTTTCTTCCGTAGCTCAAGGGGATACATTTGTTATTGATTCGGTAACTTATAAATCAGTCATTATTAGACCAGACGGGACGGGAATTACGGAAATCGTCTTGGAGAAACAATAGTGGCAAATCATATTCGTCAACAAATTAGAGAACGAATTGCTACCGATTTAACAGGTTTAACCACTACGGCAAGCAGGGTTTATCAGTCACGGGTTTACCCATTAGCAGAAAATAATCTTCCTGGCTTACTTATTTATACGACTGAGGAAACTTCCGAGCCAACGGGGATGGCAAGTAACCGTTTAATTGAAAGATTGTTAACCGTTAGAGTTCAGGCTTTTTGTGAAGCAGTAAGTAACTTCGATGATACTGTCGATACGATTTGTAAAGAGGTAGAAACCGCATTGGCAAATGATAAGTTTTTAAACAATCTGGCAAAGGATACTTACCTTTCTACAACCGAAATAAATTATGACTCTTCAGGATCACAACCTGTCGGATATGCCAGTATGGATTTTACAGTTACTTATCAAACTCTTGATAACGCACCCGATTCAGCTTCATGACAGTCGGTATAACGGTCACCAGCGACATTAAAGCTTTAAGCAAGTGGTTAACCCATACCCAGAAAATAGCTTTACCTAGTGCGATTAGAAACGCTTTAAACGATACGGCAAAAGATACATGGCAATATATGCGGAGGACTTTACCAAGGCATATTGATAACCCAACACCATATACGCTTAAAAATTTACAGTATGAAAAAACTGATAAAAACAGATTGGAGGCAAAAGTCGGTTTTGCATCAAGTACATTCGGTAAGCCGAGAGGGATCGGTTCTGCCCATTACATGAAACTTTTAATTGATGGTGGAATTAGAATACCAAGAAGAACTTCTATTGCAGTACCGACCAAAGTCTATAAAACAGATAAATTCGGTAATATCGGGAAGCCAGGAAAAATAAAATCATTACTGAATAAAAAAAATCACTTCCAAGATACGTTAAACGGTAAGGCTGGTATTTTTAAAACATCGGGAAGGGGTAAAAATAAAAAAACTGAAATGATAATTGCATACGAAAAAACTACAATTTATCGACCTCAATTTAATTTTCCTGTAATTACAAAACAGGTAGTTAACCGAGTATTTAAACCTACATTTGAAAAACAGTTAAATGAAGTTTTAAGAAAGAAGAATCTTCATGGGATAAGAGGTTGGATATGAAATTAAAATTTATAAAGGCATCAACAGTAGGTAGTAGCGATCCCGTAACTGGTAGAACAGTTACTCAATCGTACAAGGTTGGTGAAACGGCTGAAGTCAATAAGGATTCAGCATTAATCTTGATCCGAAAAGGCCGAGCCAAAGAGGTTCAAGTTAAATCCAAAACTGCTAAATCAAACAAGGAGGATTAATGGCAGTAGCAAGTGGAAACGGTGGAGTCCTTCAAATTTCAGAGGACGATTCAAGTTATCATGCTGTAGCAACATTAACAGATTGGAGTATAGAAACCTCCGCTGAAGTTATCGATGCTACGGGTATGACTACCAATAATTATAAAGACTTTCTTCCTGGGATGTATTCTTGGAGTGGTTCTGCATCAGCACATTGGAATGATGATGACGATGCTCAAGAAGAAATCGAAAGAGGGTTGTTAGCTGGAGACTCAACTTTTTTTGTAAAGTTATACCCTGTCGGGACTTCAGGAGGCGATTGGTGGTCTGGGAAAATAGTGGTTTCATCACTAAGTCGTTCAGGTGCTTTAAATTCACCAATATCATTTTCTTTTTCGTTCCAAGGTACAGGAGCATTAACCCGAACTAATGCATAACTATGACTTCAGTTCTTCAGGCAGGGAAGAATCATTTTAATGAAAAGTTAAGTGAGGAATTAAAATGTATTGAAGTCCCTGAATGGAAAGATGACGAGGGGAAACCAGTTAAAATATACTTCAAATCATCAATGCGGTTATCGCAGAAAAGTAGGTTGTTAAAACATCACAGTAATAACGAGTACGATAAAGCGATTGCCTGTCAGTTGATATTTAAATGCCGTGATGAAAACGGTAAGCCCCTTTTTACCCTTGGTCAGATGGATCAAATCATTGACGAACTGGACCCAGATGTATGCACCAGATTGGTTAATGAAATGGAGGAACAGTTACCTTCCATTGACGAGATTAAGGGAAACTAAATAGCGATCCTGACTTATTTGCATTTTTTTTTATTGCTGAAAAGTTAAATAAAACGGTTTCTGAAATTATGGAAATGGAGGAAATCGAATTTAAAGGATGGATCGCATATCACGATCTTAAAGCTGACAAAATAAATGCCAAGCACCACCGTTGAAATAAAGGGTAAGGACAAAACCAAAACCGCCTTTTCCTCTGTTTCAAATTCTCTCCGCTCAATGAAATCCGCAGTAGGGTCGTTACAAGGGGCCGTACTGGGTTTAATTGGGATCGGAGGGTTAGGGGCAATGGTAACCAAACTTGCCGATACTGCTGACCGTTTAGGCAAGACTTCAGACCGTTTGGGGATTGCTACTGAGGATTTACAAAAGCTACGTTTTTCAGCCCAAAAAAGTGGAGTTGCAGTATCTACTTTTGATATGGCACTCCAAAGATTTACAAGACGGGTTTCTGAAGTCGGTCAAGGTACTGGGGTTGCAAAAGAAGCATTTGAGGAAATGGGTATTTCTGTTAGGAATACTGACGGAACTTTAAAATCAAATACGGTTCTATTAAAGGAGGTTGCAGATGTTTTAAAAGTTACCGAAAACCAAAGTGATCGGGTAAGGCTGGCTTTTAAACTATTCGATTCTGAAGGTGTTAAGGTCGTTAATATGCTTCAGCAAGGATCGTCAGCTATTGAGCGTACAGGGGAGCAATTAGAATCGGTTTCGGGAATTATTGATGATAAAGCAATAGATGCGTTTGAAACTTTTAATGATCGTTTAACCGTAATGACTTCGGCGGCAACTGGTTTACTTGCATCAGTTGTTGAATTAATGGTTAAGGGTTTTGATCCATTTTTTGAAGATATTGAAAGGAAAGAATTACCTTTAACAGAACAGTTAGGTTATTTAAATACAAAGATAGCTGAATTAAAAGAAGAATTAACACAAGCTCAAGTCCCATTTAAAGAAGTTGTTTCTTCATCAATATTGGGAACTGAAAAGACTAAAGTATTTATAGGAGTCAATGAGGATCTTATAAAAAATTTAGAGACTCAAATTAAAGTTTATGAGGACGAAGCATTAGAAATCCGTAGAAAAATTAATCTACAAGAGTTAGAAATTGAACGAACAAAATTACAAATTGCGGAAGCCAAAAGATTAAAAGAGGAAATGGATCAACTGGTTAACGTAACACAAGATTCAACAAACGTATGGCATAATTATTACCAAGCAAGAGATGCACAATTAATGGATGAAGCAACGGCATTTCAAGAATCTTTACAAGAAAAATTACAGGCAGAATCCGATTATTTAGATCAAAGAATTATTGCAAACATGGAAGCATCTCAGGCCCATCGTGAGATATTAAGACAAGAAACACTCGAAGCAGAAGCAAAAGCGGAAGCAGATAAACAAAGAGAAATGGATGTAGCAAAAAGTACATTATCAACTATTCAAGGTTTATCCGCAGGTGTCGCAAATGAATCAAGAGAACTTTTTGAACTTAATAAAGCGGTTAGTATTGCGAATGTAGTTGTAAACGCCGCCGAAGCATCAAGTAAGGCACTTGCTCAATTAGGTGCATTTGGACCACCAGTAGCAGGGGCCATTTATGCGTTAGCTATTGCCAATGTTGCCAAGATTGCTTCTCAAAAATACCCTGGACGAGAATACGGTGGTGATGTAATCGCAAATAAACCTTACATCGTCGGTGAAGCTGGGCCAGAAGTATTTACCCCAGGAAGAACGGGAACCATTACTCCTAATGACCAATTAGGGAATCAAACCAATGTTAATTTTTCAATTAATGCAGTAGATACCCGAAACTTTGATCAACTGTTAGTAGCAAGACGAGGTGTAATTATTTCAATGATAAATAAAGCAATGAACCGAACAGGACAACAGGCATTAGTATGAGTTTTCCTACGTCACCGGCTTTTCAATCAATGACTATTCAATCAATTCTGCCTACTTTTGTTTCGACTTCTATTTCAGGCCGTAGGCAAGCAAGACAGATAGCAGGTCAAAAATGGGCTTTAACTGGAACTTTACCACCGATGACAAGAGCCCAATTTGCTCCGTTTTATGCGTTCTGTATTTCTAAAAGAGGAATGCTTGATACGTTTACTGTTACACCACCAGTTGTCTCAAGTAGGCAAGCAACAGTTACATTAGGGTCACCACTTTCAAACGGTGCTCATTCAGTTGGAGATCGGACCATAGCAATTGATAATTGGGGAGGTGCAGGTGTAGTTTTAAAAGCAGGCGATTTTCTTAAATTTGCATCTCATACAAAAGTCTACATGGTAACTGCTGATGCAACTGCTTCAGGTGGTGCAACAACAGTTTCAATCGAGCCAGGAATTATTGAAGCAGTACCCGATGGGAATGCAGTAACAGTAAATTCAGTTCCATTTACAGTCGCATTGGCGAATGAAGTTCAAGAAATGTATACGAATGCTACTGGTTTTTTTAATTATGAAATTGATTTCATCGAGGTCTTTTGAGTAGAACACTTCATGCAGATGTAGTTAGTGCATTAGCTTCAGGCGGTTATCGCTATGTTAATCTTGTTCAAATCCAATGGGATTCCGGGGATGGTGGAACGGATTATTTAACAGATGCCCAATTTGACATAACCGATGGTTCAGATACTTATACCGCAAGTGCTTTTTTAATGAGTTCTGCATCAGTTGAGGAATCGACACAGTTAAATACAAGTTCTATTGATCTTTCAATTTCAGGTGCAAATCAAACTTATATTTCAGCAATATTTAGTTCAGGCTATAAATACATTGATCGTAAAGTAATTATGAAAATTGCTTTACTCAATGATAGTAATGCGATTATTGGTCAAACCGTTGAAGTATTTAACGGAAGAATTTCAGGTTACAAATTAGATGAATCGATGGATTCAAGTATTATTACTTTTACTGTTGCAAATCATTGGGAAGATTTTTCCAGAATAAACGGCAGGAAAACAAACCCAACTTCTCAACAGGAACATTTTTCATCAGATAGAGTTTTTGAATTTTGTTCTGGTTTACGAGCGCAAAGTATAACTTGGGGAGTTGGATTAGATTAATGTTAAAACAAAAAAGCATAAAAGAAATAGCTGAGAATTGGCAGGAGTATCGAGAACCAGTTAAAAAAGCATTTTTTGCTACTCCGGGTGGGTTAGCTATGGGAGGCGATAAATATGACGATTTCGAGCATATTATAAAGCTTAAACTAACAAATCCATTTAACACTTCGATGCAGTTATGGAGTTCAGAAGAAGATGGTGAAGTTAATTATATTGTTTTGACCAAATTGCAGATTTGCGAATTTTCACAAATTAAAAGCCTACTTTTGTTCACAGGTACACGAGTCAATGATGTTGAAGAATTAACCATGCAACAAGCCTATGCAGATGGTTATATTGCTTTAACTTCATTTGCTCAAAAACATAACTGTGAAGCAATTATGGCTTATTCAGACCTTGATTATTTTGTTGATAAAATTAACACCACCTCTTTTTTTGACGGTGTTATTAAAAGAAACTTTTTTTATCTGCCATTGAATAACTGATGGATCTGTTAAATTTATCACGTCCTTGGGATTGTGTTTCACTTCCTAAATCAAAACGATTTTGTTTTGCTTTTGGTGGTAATGTAGATCCTTTAGGTGTTAATACTGCCATTGATCAATATGAAAATTTTGGTGGTATGGAATCATTTAGTGATGCTTTAGCAAATGCACTTCCTGAAGGTATTGAGACCGCTACCGAAGAATCAGATGATTATTCAAATAAGATTTCTAATAATGCACCAATTCCTGTTATTTATGGAAAACGGATGACAGGTGGTTACATAGTACATATTGAAACCACTCCTAATAATAAATATTTAAGTGTTTGGTATGTAATTTGTGAAGGTGAAATAGAAAGAATTGACGATGTATATATTAATGGTTATTTGTATCGTCAAAACGGCGCAATAGTAAGTGGATTAAGTCCATCGTTACCAGAATCAACCCAAGAAGATGCAGTTAAATTTTACACTTATCAAAGACAAGAAGGTGATACGGGCGACTTTCCATTTGCTCAAAAAGCCAAATACGGTACAGATTCACAAACTTATTGCACTACACCATCAGCAACTTTATTCGCAAATACACAATGGGGATCTTACCATAGAGGTTTAGGTTTAGTTGTGGTGCCAATACAGTATGAATGGAACCGAGAAGCATTTACTAGCCTTCCCAAAGCTAAATTTGTTATTAAAGGAAAAAAAGTATTTGATTTTAGAAATCAAACTTATGCGTATTCAACAAATCCTGTTTTACATCTTTGGGATTATTTAGTCGACACTCGATATGGATGCGGAATTCCTTATGAGGAAATTGACGGAGCAACTAAACATACCCAGTTTTTAAATGACACTACCAGTTCTTTTGCAGTTGTCGCCAATTTATGCGATGCAACAATTAATTTAAATGATGCGACAACAGGCCCAAGATGGTCGGGTAATACAGTCGTTGATACTGGCAAATCACTTATAGAGAATGTAAAAAAATTATTGAGTGCATTTGGTGGCAATTTAGTTTGGCAACAAGGTGAATACCATCTTGTAATGGAGTCAACTGGAAGTACCGCAGTATTTGATTTTACAGAAAAACATATTATCGGTGGCATTACAATTAATGGTGAATCAAAACGGAATCGGTTCAATAGGGTTTATGCTACATACATGAATGAGGAAAGTAATTACGAAAAAGATACTGTTTATTGGCCCGATGATAATACTTATTTGGATCAAGATAATTCAACACCATTAGAAACAACTTTAAATCTTGGTTGTATAACGGACATCTCAAGAGCCGGAAATATGTGCATTCGGACTTTGATGCGTTCACGAATACAAAAAATAATAACTTTTTTAGCAACTTCTGAAGGGTATAACGTAACTGCAGGTGATCTTATTTCTGTTACTCATAGTTCAGTCGGGTTTAGTTCTGCATTGTTTAGAGTATCACAAATGGTTATGGGTCTTGATGGAACAGTAACCATTACTGCAAAAGAACATAACGATTCAATTTATGATC
>VTLG01012586.1_pt1 | contig 11405 bp, 9 predicted proteins | sample 4694571 | NCBI WGS metagenome assembly VTLG01 (sample SAMN12604809, study PRJNA352737) | marine metagenome | biome: ENVO:00000447; feature: ENVO:00000209|ENVO:00000569|ENVO:01000036; material: ENVO:00002151; isolation source: viral sequences binned using virsorter ... | reverse complement strand
CACTTGCCCGCGGATTAGAATAGTTAGAATATTCCGTTTCACTGAGGTAGGTACGAAGGAATTCGTCTCTAGGTGGAGCATTGCTAACGCCACGACCCTCAAGCCAATTCCGAGCAGCCATCTTAGTAGATTCTGTCTCATCAAGCCTAACTGAAGCCTCAATGTCATCAGCCATAGCTTTGTTACCAATAACATTTGCTTCATCTATTGTTTTACCAGCAAGTTTTGCTTTTCCTGCAGCATAGAATCCTTTAACTAAAGCTCCAATACCATGTGCTATATAGTTCATACCAGAACCAGCAAGTACAGTCTTCAATCGTGCTAACCAAGGATTATCACCAGGGTCAACAGACAAAGCTTGCATTATTTGTGGAGCTAACCAAGGTACATGCTCTTCCGCTAAGTTAGCAATATTTCCATATTCAGAACTGGTTGTTATAAGATCTGCAATAGCACCTTCACTACCAATTTTAAATCCTTTTCTTATAAAGTTAATAGAAGATGGACCTTTAACAGCAATTCCTGGTGCTCTCATCATACCACCAACAGCACCTGTCCAACGAGTGATCAGGCCGAATTCAACTAACCCTCTACCAAACTTACCAAGTGCTGTCTTATTTTCAGGTTTCCAATCATCAGGTAAATCAAACCAATCACCACGTTCATAGTCTGGACTGAAAGGGTTTTGACTAGGGTCAATTGGTCTACCAAGTACTTGGTTTAAACCTGTTTTAACTGTATCTCCTGCTAAATCAGTGAAATTTAATACACTGTCTACAGCGTCCATAGTGGACCCTACAGCAAGCTTAGTTACTTCAGATGGTAATGTACCTTCTGTTTCTTTTTGGAACGCATCAGAGCGCTCCTGAGCGTCCGCTCGTATCTCATCTCGGTTACTACGGATATCTTCACGGCTAAGTTGGTCTCCTTGGAATGTATTATCAATAGCATCCCTAAGAGGAATTGTTACATTATTTTCAACAAATTCACCTAAAGGACCTAAGTCAGATGATTTAGTTTCAGGTGTTTGTTCAGTTGTAGCTTGCTGCTCTTGAGATTGCTGCTTTTGAGATTGTTGTAATCTTAATTCCTTAAGTGATGGGATACTCTCATATCCAATAGCTTCCTCTGGATTAACATCTTCATTTGCAGTGATAGTTGGATCAGCCATTATTTAAACACTCCATTTAATCTTAAGACGTTCATTCGGTTATCAAGATCTTGTTTATGCTCTTCTGACTCATAAAGATCTGCGTTTCCATATATAATCTGAGCTAGTAACATACGAGAAGCATAACGCCAGACTTTATTTCTATCATATCCAACTTCTTTATCACCACCAAAATAACGAGCAACTTTTTCCATAATAAGAGGCCAATGTTTGTTGACTTCGTTTCTAGTTTCAGTGTCAGCTATAGTTGTAAACCCTGGTCTTAAAGTTAACCCTAAGATATGTTCAGGTGATCTGTTTTTTGTAATTCTATTAGCGCATTTAGGGCTCATATTCCCACATGCACTATAGTAATTATTTTCAGTCAAAGCATCTGGACTAATTTGTGTTATCTCTCCCTGTACTTTAACTTTAGAATCTGGTACTGGTAATAACGGTTGCCCTTGTAACTTCAGTTGAAGATTAATAAAATCAACAGGAGACATACCAGCCTTTCTAGCTAAAGCTGCTGTAGTAGGATCTACAGGCATACTGTTCTCATCTACTTTAACTAAGTCAGGCCATTTAGCAACATCCTCTGCTGTTATAATAGCGTTTTTATTTAGATCTAGTTTTTGATCTCTAAAGTTTTTTAGTTTTTCAAATAATACTACATCGTCATCAGTATCTTTAGCTTGATCTGTTAAAAACTTACTGAAACCTACTCCAGCCTCATGATACCAATCACTATTCGTATCATTAAACCCAGCTCTTATTTCTTGTGTAAGGGTGTTAACTTCATTTTTTAAAACTTTACGGTAGTTAGCAGTTGGATCTTTACTTAGAATATCTCTAGTTCTTTCATGTGCTAATACTTCAGCATGTTCTATAGCTCTAGTTAAAGTTATATTTTTAGAAGTCAATCCTGGGACATAACCCTCTTTAAGTTGATTAGATAGTAACCCGCCTAATTCACTAACAATCTTACCATCAGAATCATACTGTGTTGAAGGGTCTTGATCATAGATTTCTAAGTTACGATCTTTGATCCATGTTTCAGCCACATCCATATCTACATCAAGTAGATTAGATTTTAATATGATACCTTTATTTTCTAATAAAGCATCTTCAAGATGTCTCTCAGTATCCTCTGGACCTAATGTACCCATCTCTAACCGACCAACTGCACTAGTTATTTCTGGAAGAGCTAGTTGGTTTTTCTGTCTCATGCCATTTGTCCAGCCTTGAAGAAACAGTTTACCGTCTTCTGAATCTAAGTATGTATTAACAGACATATTTGCTGCAGCTGCGTTTTGTTTAATCTCTTCTTTAACAGTTAATTCCGCTACACGTACATCAGCTTTTTGACGAGCAATTTCCCCAGTACGCCACTCGCTTAACGCGCTTCTACCATGTTCTGTGATTACATCTGCTCCGAATTTTGCAGCATAATGATTAGGTAAAGATTTTGTGCCAGCTGGAGTTGTTATTTCTGTTGCAGCCATAGCTTCGTTAATTCTTTCAGCCAGCATTGCTGCTTTAGGACCTGCTGTCTTAATTATATCCTGTAGTAAGTCATCTAATATATCATGAGATTGAGTAAGTACACCCTTATTATTTGCAGGCTCTAGTTCATTAACAATTAGAGGAGAAAAATTATTAAATACAGTAGTTAAATCAGCTATACCAGCTGTACTATTAACTGCTGCTCTAACAATATTCTTTTGAATCTGTATACGCTGATCAGAAGCATCCTGTCTAATTTCAAGTACTCGTTCTTGGACAAATTCATCTAAACTTTTACGACCTTCTCTTCTTAAAAGGCGGTCAGCTGACCAATCATGTAGAGCACCTTGATTAGCTTTAACCCATTTACCTAGATACCATTCTTTAACAGCTCTTAGTTTATCTGGATCATTAAAAGCATCACTAACTCTAAAAGGTTCTCCGTCATCAATCGTTAACCAAGTATTATTGGCTTCATCACTTTGAAGATAACCTTCAAAAGATACTCTAACACTTTTAACTTTTTCAGCAGATAATAAAGCTTGTTGCTCTACATTTAAACCATTATTAGCTTTTGAAGCTAGTTGTTCTGCTTCTATAAAATGACCACCGTCACTTTTTTCTTTAGCTAATTTAGCAAACGCACCTGCATTATTATGAGCTGCATTAGCAAGAGCTGTAGGTCCTCCGTCGTCTGGGATATCATCTGGTTTAAGTTCTATCCATGTAGTTACTCCATCTAACTGCTGACCCACTTCACCACCAACTGAAGCTATAAGGTCATAGATACTACCACTACCTGGTTCACTTACGGTTTCTGAAGACGGTGGTTGAACTACTTTTACTTCATGACGATCTGCTATTGATTTAGATGCTTCAACAGCATCTTTTCTTTCTTGATGTTCTTTAACTTCTTTACCAATCTGAGTCATGGTACTACCCAAAAACTCTTGGAATTTTCCGCTTAAATGTTTGACCTTTGAAACTTCATAAGAATCTATACCAGTTTGAACTTTAAAGATACGTTCAGTTTCAGCTCTTACACCTTTCAGTTGTCTCTCTTGATTTAGTAAGTCAGTCTTAGCTCTTTCTTTAAGTTCTTTAACTAATGCTTGGCCATCTTTGATGACTTTATTGTATTCGCTGGTTCTCTGAGCGTACCCAGTTTGCCAGTCTCCACTTCTTTGGTAAACCATAGTTAGTTAGATTGTTATTTGTTACCACCCCACCAGGTCTTACTATCAGTCCCGCCTATACCGGAACCAACTTTAACCCCAGTAGTAACTCCTGTCAGTATTGAACCAAGCATACTTGGTTTAGACGGAGGTTCTTGGAATATAGGTGCTTGTTGTGATAATTCAGCTGTAGGTGCAAAGTTTGGAACAGACGGTAACATATTCATAGCTTTATTATCAGCGCTGTATTGAGAAAGTCCGATTCCATATTCAGTTAGATTCATAGATTTAGTAGCATCAAACATAGTTGCTGCTAAAGTAGCTTGTTCTAGACCAAGCTTTCTTTCAGCTTGACCTAACTCTAATAACATAGATTGTCCAGATGCCATGCCACTAGCTAAGGTTGTACCTTGAGCTTGGACTTTAGATGCTAATAATTCTTGACCTTTAAAGGCAAGTTCAGTTCTTTTCTCACTTAATTTAAGCTGATTAGCTTCTGAAGCCCTGATCTGTTCAAGTTGGTTTACCCGTTGTTGCTCGGCTAATGCTGTTTGAGCAGCAGCATTTGCTTCTAACTCAGCTTCAAAAATTCTACCTTTTTCTTTTTCTTTCTTAGCAATCATCAGTGTTTCATGATCAAACTTTTGTCGTGCTAATGCGTTTGATCTCAACACTGCTGCTCTTTGTGCTTGGTATTGTGCCATCTGTGCTTGACGGTCAGCGACAGCTGAACCTACTGCAGATATACCAGCAAAAGCTAATGCGGCTGTGCACATAATTTTATAAACTCGATAAGAGGAACACCGTTATAGACACGGTAGTTTAAAAACGTGAACTTAAGTAATTTTAATAGTTTAATATGAGCTTCATTCCGCATATCTACATAGTTAAATAGATAAGGATTAGGTAGACCTTCTACCCAGCGCCGTGCTTCCCTTACAAATGTATGTGGGAACTCTGTGCTGGCCTCAGTACAGAGCATCCATATAGCATTCTCAGGTGTAACACCCGCCACTCCGGCAGCCTTGCCGTTGGGAACCTCAAAATAAACTGAGCTTCCATACGCGGAATTATAATAAGACTGAACACATACAGCTTCGCCGCAGTATCCAGTAGTCTCTTCAGCCTCACGTCGGTCTTCCCAACGTAAGTTCTGCCCCACACTCAGAGCTAACTCAGGAGTGCAGGGCTTGATAAACTTACTTTCGTGCATGTCTTCTTTGGTTGAATATACCATCCCAACTTCCTGAGATGATAGCAGTGTAAAACGGGTCGGGTACTTTAATCGTTAAATTATATTTACTATTCTTTCTATAGATAGGTATCCTAACTTCTTTATGTAGATCTGATGGAACAGTAGCTAAAGCACTTTGGTTGGAAGTGATTCCACTCTCTTCTTGAGTGAAGTCATCAAACTCTTTAGTGACATTACCTGACGCATCAGTATAAGTATCATTACAAGTTATATGGAACTCCATAGGTCCAGATACACCCAGCTCTAGGTTAATACCATTGATCCTTAAATCAGCATTAGTATCGTAAACACCTGGTTGATTAGCTGCATAGTAGTTAGGCAGTTCAACTGTAGTTGTATACTGATAACCTACAGCTATTGTCCAATCAGACATATTTAGATTATAGAATATAGCAGTACCATTACTAGCTGCATCCACACCACCAGCTTGAACCACCTTACCTTCTGCATCAGTACCAGCTAAACCTACGGCATAGAAGTTACTTGCAGATGTTGGTGTATAACCAATCTGTGTTACTGTACTTTTAGCATCTGTACTACCACTGGCTGCAGTCCAAGCAATATTACTTGAAGGTATTATAACCATACTATCTAGGTGTGGTTCAAATCCTCTAGCAATTTTTAAAGGGCTACCTACATCAGCATTCTCACCACCAACAGTATAACTACCACCTGAAGTATCGATGTTAGTTACATATTCATAACGGTTTAAAATATAATCTGTATTACCACCATAAAGCTGCTTAGTAATAGAGTAGAAACTACCGGAACTATAGAAACAATGCTGTAGTAAACCCTGTAGTGTCCAGCTATACCATGCTGATTGATCACGTTTTTCACCAGTATCGTAATACTTATAATGATAAATCTTATTATCATCCTTCTTGCCATAAGTAGCAATACCTATAGCTGCAGAATTTGTAGATACAGTTATATCTTTAGGTATGAATTCTGGTACAACTCTAGTCTGTTCAAGTATAACAGGTGGAGCATTAGCATCAACAATCCGTGCTTCAAAGGCTCTCGTATGAGAGGCTGAGTCTGAAGTAAACATTACTGTTGTACCTAGATCTACAGGAGCAATCTCAGGATCAGTCTCATAGCTAGATATCTTTTTCAATCTAGCAGTCTTGGGACTAAAGATATCTGACTCAGTATATAAAATAAACTGTCCATTATCACTGAACATCATAACACCTGTAGCATTTATTAGAGTGTGTCTAACGTATGCTGGTTTGATATCATTCATTGAGATATCAATAGGGTTATCATCACTAGTTGTTAGAGCAGAGACAATCCATAAATTAAAGTAATCGCTAGGACGACTCATAACAACTTGTTCATCAGCAACTAATCCTAACCTATTACGGAAGAAGAACATGTGCTGAATTTTTTTACCCAAAATTGTAGCATAAGGATTAGTCTCATTATCACCTACTTCTCTAGGTTTCCAGTAATTAGGATCATTGTTAGCTCCATCTAATGCTTTAAAAGTGAACGTACCATCTCTGTTGTTAATTAAAGCATGAGGCATTGTAGTCTCATTCCAGTTAACTAGTACCTCATTGTCACCGTCAAAGTCATTAGGACGTACAGTTTCTTCCCATCTACCTACACCTGCTGTAGCATTATCAGCAATGAACTTAAGATAATAATTATCACTTTCAGTATCTTCTGAGTTAGACACCTGTACAACATAACCATGTTTACATTCCGCAGGTAGAGTAGCTACATTTGTACATGTTCTACCTATAACCTGCATGGCTGTATTGATAGTACCTCCAAGGAATGATACAGTACTATCAGCATCTGATGACCCATTTAAATTAAGATACAATCCACTACCTATAACTTCAGCAGTACAATTCTTAATCCATGTATTAGCACTAGATTGCAAACCTTCTAACAAACGAGTCATACTTAAAGCACCTTGGTTTGCTGACCTTGGTGTTCTATAGAATGCTAATCCATTAGTAGTACCACGTCCTTGCTGCCCTTCATAAGTATCTACAGGTTCAGCATCTTCTACTTGTACTCTATAGTACTTATCTTTTATCTTAACATCAATCCAATACTTCTTAGCCTCTGCTAAACTAGTAGCTTTAATCACACCACCACTAGTTAAAGATACAACTGCTGTATATTTAGTATCATAATCCCAACCTACAAAGTCCGCTGGGTCCCAGTTAATATCACCATCTTGCTCTTCACTATGCGAATCAAAACTAGCTTCTAAAACTGCCTGACTTGTATCAGCAAAGTTGATAGAGTTAACAATAACAGTACCAGTAACATCTTCACAAGCATAGCTCATAGTACCTGCGCTACTACCTGAAGCATTATTAGTTATAGTACCTATAGCCCGTACCCATACATCAGTACCGTTATTAGCTCTATCAATTACGACGTAATCTCCTTCCTCAGGAGGGTTGGTACCAGTAAGAGCTAGATGTACTAGAGATCCAAACTGAGCATTAATAATACTAGTATTAATACTTGATATTTTAATAGTATCAACGTACTCACTATTAACTTGTTTCGCGTTACCTGTGTTAGCAGCTGTATATGAATTCCAGCTAACTACATCTTTAGCACCAATCTCTGCTTGATTACCACCACCAAAGGACCACACTACAGAACCATCATACTTACCATGTTCTTCATCAGTTGCGGGATCTACAAATGTAGGTGAGTCAGATAAAGTAGTGTTTGTATAATCTGTATAACTACTATAGTATAAGCATCTAACAGAAGTTACACGATAATGTTGTGTAGGTGCTGGAGGTGTAGCCCCTTTGTATAAAACATACTCTGTATTATATGTCAGAGTTTCAGTCCTAGCAAAAGCATACTTAGCATAACTGACAATAGGACTTGCAGCATCAGTATCTTTAGCAGTTGTTTTCTGTGGATTACAAACAAGAGTGTAGTCTTGGATAGCTAAGACACCAGGTCTTGATGTCATACCATCTAGATAATCATATGAATTATTAGTGTAATTCACAGTCATCTCTGTACCAATAGGGATTACATCTCCGTTAGATGTGTAACCAGATATGGTATCATAATAATCATCAGCAGTTCGAACTGTGATAGGGTTCAAGTTCCAGACTCTAATAGGTGTGTTACTATCAGCTGTTATCTGTGCTATAAATTTCTCATCTCCATCTCTTAGTATCTCAAACCAATACCCAGTGGTAGTTACATTATTTAGTTTACCACAGAATTCACCAGGAGGTCTCTTGACTAAACCGAACGTAATGTCTGGCACAGCATTATCACAAACCCTAAGCTGTCCTGGATATTTAATTGAATCTGGCTGTTGAGATACGCCACCTAGAAAATTAGGTATACGTTGGTTTACTGCTGGCATTACCTTCTCTGTAGAACTTTATATGGTCGGTAAACATTATCTTGATTAGTACGATACTCCTGATCATTAAAGATATTATGATCAGCTTGTTTAGTATCATACTCGATAGCTAAAGCTCTCATAAGAGCCTCGTCAGGTGCCATCATTTCAGCAGACTGAGGGTTGTTTACCATGCGGTTAGAAGCGATCCTTGAAGCTCTGGCGGTTATATAATCTTTGAATACCTCAGGGATATCCTCGAAGTCAACCATCCAGATTATATCACAATATAATTTACTTTCACTTGTGTTTTCAAAATTAAATCTATGCTCTATTAAATCATATAATTTCTTTGTACCACTGTCATCCTTACGTACAACATTGAAGTCGTTAGCATGTTTGAATTCATTGACATCTATTTGAAGTACATCATTAGGTATGATACAATGGTTGTTAGAGTCAAGAGCTATTGGATATTGATACTCTGTGTTAAATACCCAGCCTTCTGATAGAATCTCACGGCAAACCTGCCGGAGAGTTTTCTGAGCAATAGCCACTTCGGGGCTTTGAACGCTTAACGTGTTAACAGGAGACTCTCCAACACTCATTAATATTGAGTTTACTGCGTCCAGTTCGGTGGACACACCGTAAGATACTGTCATAATAAAAAAGGGGTACCGAAGTACCCCGTATAAATGAATAAATATTATCCCCAAGCAGAGTTGCCTGTAGCATTACCTGCGAAGAGTTCAACGCAAGCAGCTGGGTTCAGGTAGTCGGCGCCCATAGCCAAGCGTCCGAGTATAACGTCACCCTGATAAATCACGGATACGTCGCCGGATGTAACTTGAACTTGAGGTCCGATTGCTTCTACAACACCTGCGGCTTCACGCTGGAAGACCAATCCGCAAGAGTGGTTGAAGTTGCCGTCACCACCTGTGGCAGTTCCGTTAGATTGCTGTAGACCCTGACCATAGTTATTGTTAATACCAGTGTCAGCTGCCTTAGCAGATTCAATCTGTTGTGAGATGAACGATCCTGTGTTACCTGGATCAGCAGGTCCACCAGAGATACCGTACTTAACACCATACTTATCAAAGAACGGAATGTTCATTGACTTGTAGATCTTAATACCAGCAATCTCTACTACACCCTGACCAGATTGTAGTGCAGAACCTTGAACATCACGATTGACCAGTCCACCGTCGCCGACTTTCTGTATCAATTCATAATATTGACGAGGGTTCAGTACACCCACACGCCCGTCACCACTAACTCCCTTTTCATCTAGGGCAGCGGCAGCATCATAGAAAGCTGCAATTAGATTGTCAGCATTGAATGCTTCTGACTGAGCTGGGGTACCTGCAGCACCAACACGGATCTGTGTTCCACCTGGCTCGATGAAACCTGCCTTAGTGATTGGGCTAGCCTTACGTGCACCGTTTGTAATGGCACGGAAGATTAGACGGTCATACTTTTCTGCAAGTGCATAACCGATTTTCTTAGATATTTCTCCCCTTAATTCGTAGTGTGCCAATGTTTCATCTAATTCATAGACGAAGGCACTGGAGATTAGAAGGTCATCAACTGTGATGGTCTTCTCTGCTACTGGTGGAGCGCCGTCGCTGTTACCTAGTATGCTGTTTCCTGGAGTATGATACTCGGCTTTGGTGTGACCCGTGTAGATGAACTGCAATGATTTGCCGTTCCTAAGGGTACGCTTCATAACCAGATCACGTGCTATTGCATTGTTCTGGAAGCCTTTGAACATCTCTCCACTAAACAGCTTAAGGTATAGCGCCCTAGCGTCACCAGCTGCGTTCGCCTGACCCGGACGGGTTAGCGAAGCTGTATGTGAGGTTGACTGTTGAGCCATTTTTGTTTAGTTTTAAATGTAAGTGTGTATGTTTCCTTTTCCAATCGATTAGAATTAAATATTTTGTGGTCTATCCCACCGTCTAGACGGCAAAGGGTATCCGCGTACGGGCCGATGCCAATGAAAGAGAGGTCCGACTCTGAGGTGCCTCTCTTCCTGGTTACAATGAAGTTAGAGCAGTCTCAAGGTCTATCTCTTCTGTCTCATTGTTCATGTAATCATCAACAGCTTTAGCAATCTTCTCACCTTCAGTCGGATCTTTGATATCTATCTCAGGTCCGTACGGGTGTACGAATGCTGGGGCTGCATTACTTTGTTGTGACACTTTTCTTAGTCTCCTTAGCAGGGGCTAATTGTTTTAGTTGTGAATCAAGATGGGCCAAAGAATCAACGAGGCTTTGTTTTCTGCGATTGTATGCAGCTTCAAGTTCCTCTTGCTGGACTTTGACTGTTTGGATTTCTTCATTTACCTGTTGACGTCGTAGATCAGTTAGTTGGTCTTCTGATACGACAACGACTGTGCGCACAGGTGGTGTTAACATATAGTCAAATAGTGAATACATTAGTAATCTTTGTTAAGTGTACAGGGGCAGTCAGCTTTACAGTTATAGTGTGCATTGATATGCAGCACTTCTATAAAGGTGATGAACCCCAGGGCTAACACAAGGATAGCCCAAGGGGATTCAAGATACTTCATTAGAAGCTAAACTTCGCACCTACTTTAGTGCCCCAAGCATTGTCATTATCTGTATCTGAGTCTGCAGTCAGTACTGATACTTCTCCGTAGAAGTCAAGCTTCTCAGTAGCAGCAACTGTAGCTCCTACCTTACCAGAGATTCTATTGTCTGACTCATCAGCCCCATCAACTGTAACGACAGCTGGACCACCTTGTACGTACCAATCAAAGGTATCGTTGCCACCTTCATATCCTACATGGAAATCAGTGACAGCACCTGTATAATCAGCACCGGTAAATCCGGCATTGTTCTCCACGTTCACGTAGACTCCGGCGAAAGCCGGACCTGCAGCGAGTGTGGAGGCGAGTGCGAGTGTTAGTGTTTTCATTTAAAAAAGTGTTTAACGTTGTCTTG
>VTLG01010786.1_pt1 | contig 11406 bp, 5 predicted proteins | sample 4694571 | NCBI WGS metagenome assembly VTLG01 (sample SAMN12604809, study PRJNA352737) | marine metagenome | biome: ENVO:00000447; feature: ENVO:00000209|ENVO:00000569|ENVO:01000036; material: ENVO:00002151; isolation source: viral sequences binned using virsorter ... | reverse complement strand
TAAGTTAATGCCATGTTTTGTTTTGTTAATAGTTATGGCGGGTGGTTATTTAAACATTCGTTGTAAATCTCCTAAAGGAGCTTTTTCATCTTCATATAGTTTTTCTAAATTTCCTGATTGCGTATTTATTTTCTTATTTAATAGTTTAAACTCTCTAGCTTGAATAGCAGCCCACATATTACGTTCAGCTTCATTACCATTTCTTAAAGAACTTTCAGCAAAACTTTTAGCTTGATTATAAGCAGTAGTAATCATTTGATAAATTTTTCTATATTGTTTAGCATCTAGAACATCAGATGGGATATTACCACGTCTTTGAGCTGTTAGTATTTCTCTAAATCCAGTATATGTAATCTTAGTATGTGGGTCTGTATAAATTAAATTATCAGCTATTTGTTTAATTCTTAAAAGTTCTTTTTTATAAAACCCTTGCTTACCAATTATACTATTAATTGCTGTTATTTCATGTGGTTCTAATAAAGATCCTCTATTACTTAACCTCATTTTAGGTGAATAGGGGAATTCAATATCAATTAACCATTGGTTAACAGGACTAGGAGTATCAGTTATTTTAGTAAAATTCTTACCTACTCTTTGCCACCAACTTAAATCATTAACTGGTTTACCATCTACAGGATCTACAACATTAGGTAATTTACGAGTAAAATCAAACATATCTAACCATGCATTTTTATTTCTTAATGCATCGTCTAATTCAGTTCTAACTTCACGTAATGCTGGATACATCATTTTACCAGCCCATTGTCGTGCTGCACCTAATGGTAATAAATTATTTAATAAGTTACTTTTCCATCTAGTTGCTGCTGCTCCATTACCTTGAACTACATCAAAGAAAGGTTCTAATTGTGTTAGAACTTGTTTGTCACTAAAATTATTAGCTCCAATAACCCATAGTTTTTGAGCAAAGTTTTCAAATGTAGCAGTGTCTAATGTATCAGCATTATCAACAAGATCAACACCTAACGATATCCAATCACCTATTGGACCCATCCATTCATAACTGATTTGTTGATTAGTACCTGGTACTCTACAAGACTTCTTCTGCCATCCTCTTCTTAATCTTGAGGTTTGGATAGCTTTATTTGCATGACCTGTACCAGTACATCTATCACCTATACCAGCTAAAAATACACTTGTTAACATAAAACCACTAATTGCAGCTTTACCTTTAGTTTCATATCTTAACATCTCAAAGGTCTCTTTATAGAATTGATCTACAGGTTTACCTCTTTTTGTTAAGTGTTCTATAATCTCAGAATCTTCAAAACTATTTAAAGTTTTCCTACCAAATGGTCCCCATAATTCGTGCCAATCTGAAGAGAAAGCTCCACCTGGACTCCACTTTAATAAAGTATCCCCTACGTTAGCTGTAGTCCGTGGGAACCAAACAACTGATCTCATTATTGGGAATCGTCTGATTAGAGTATTCATCAGATCAACTATAGGAGAATCAGCATTAAGTGCTATTTCTCTTGCATTAGCATCTACAGCAATATCAGATATCATTCCTTTAGAATCAAAGAAAGTATCATATAAATCACTAGAAGCTTTTTTAAAAGCCTCTTCAGTTAATTCTGTACCCTGTTGTGTAGCTTCCCATAAAGTTCTATATTTAGATTCTGAAGTAGCTAAAACTGATTTAGAAAATCCATCTAATCCTGACATAGTATTAGAACCGAATCGTAAAAGAGGATGTTTCCCCATACTTTCTAAATCATCAAATATTTGTAACAACGCACTTGCACCATCTTCACCTTTAGCAGAAGCTGCGTTAGCATAAGCTTTTAATGCAGTCAATTCTTTTGTCTCTTTTACTGCAATATCACTACGCATTGTATAGCTTATCTCTTTTGGGTTAGTAGAAGCTTTTCTAAATACTAATTGTAGATGTTTAAATGCTTTTTGGAAAGTATCATCTATAGAATACCAAGCTGTCATAGCTTGTTTAGCTCTAACAAAATCACCAGAGAAAAGAGATCCCCATATCTGAGCTTGAGATTTACCAAACAAACCAGTTAAGTTACCTAATCCTGCTGATATTGGTGTTGTAGGGGCTGAAAGCATAGAGTTAAATATATTAGACATCAATGCTTTATTTATAATAGAAGGTACCGCAGGGTTACCATCATAAATAAGTTTCTGCCATGTTCCTAAATTATCTTGAGCCCATCTATGTAATTTCCATAATTGATCTACATCTCCATCAGCAAACTCACTAGCTAATAACAATGGTTTAACAAATTCAGGGTTTTGTCTTGCTATATCTTTAATAGTAGTAGACCATTCTTTAGCTTTTGGTATGATAGTAGTTAATTGTGCTTTATTGTGATCTAATAAAACTTGAGCTGCTTGATCAATAACTTCTTTATCACCAGTCTTGACTGCTTGTTTCCAAGCATTCATATTTTGTAGCATGGTGTTCGCTTCAAAATTAGCCAAACCTTTTTCTACCGTTAATACTTCTAAACGATCAGCCATCAAATCAATTGTACGTTCAAATGCTGTACTATCTTCCATTAATCTAGCACCTTCTGCCATATCAGATATTTGACCAGCTTCAGAAGTAACTAAATAAGCTCTAGCTTTATGAGCATCTAAATCGACCATTTGTGATTTAAGATCAGATAATGCTTTAGTAATACCTTTCTTACCTACAATTCTAGCAATAGAACCATCTACTGATTCTTTAAATTCTCTTAGAATTCCTAATATATCGTCTTTATCAACTCTAGGGTGTAAGAGAGTTGCTGCTAAATGATCTCCTGCGTCCTTGATCATTCTGTCTGTAATAATCTGACCTGAATTTGTTTTATATTTAAATGAACCACCTTTCTTTAATTTATCAGTAGCTTCTGCTACTAAAGTACGATTCATTAAATTATCAAATTCAATACCATTCTTTCTACCAGCTTCTGATATAATTCTAGTTATTCTACCATTTGAACTTTCTACATTAAATCTAACTTCTGCTGCATTAACTTGTGCTCTAGGTAATGGGTTAGCTTCAGTAACAGGTAATACTAGATCTTCAGTATCATCAAAAACATCATGTAAACCAACAGTAGGTTTATTAGGTAATTCACCTTTAGTTTGATAGTATTCACCTAACTCCCTTAATGCTTCTTGCTTCTCATGAGTTTTTTTCAATACTGCATTCTCTATAGGTTGATCAGAGAATTTAATATTAGCACTTGTTTCATTAGCTGCTTCATTTAAAGCTTTAGCACTCTTACCATCAGTAGGTATAAATTCAGCTGTACGTTCCAGACTTCGACCTTGTTTAGCTATAAAAGCAGCTCCTTCTACAAGGCTAGCTAGAATATTAAATACACCACCTTCTGCTACATTAGCAAAACGTATTTGATCAGCAGTTTTATCTGGACCAGTTTTCATATAATCTGGTATATAGATATCAAGTGCTGGCCAAGTTTTAGATAGTGTTGTTACAAGAGTATCATTTTCTTGGTTTTGTTCAGCTACATAATCAACTAAACCACCAGTACCAAAATCAACACCAAATTTTGAAAATGTAGAAAACCCTCTATTATTACCTAATTTTTGTAACCAAGGTGCTGCTGTTTTAGATGCATGTGCTTTTGCTCCTGCCTTCATCACCATACTTCTTAAACCTAAAGAAGGTATGATTATACCTGATATATTACGAATAGCTTGAGAAGTTTTATCTTCATAAGCAGGTAATTTAGGTATATTATATTTATCCCCAGCTGAAGCAAAGTTGACAAAATCTATAACAGTATCAGAAAGACCAATTACTGGTGCTAAGTTTCGATACATACTATCGCCTGTATCTTGCAAGAAACCTTTAAACCCAGGTCTTGGTTTCCGTAGTCCTAATGTACCTGGAATAATATCACCTGGTGCTGTTTCTGCAATTCTTTGTTTAAGCGCAGCTTTTTGAGGAGAAATATCAGGATCTTCAGCTGGTGTTTCAATGTTATTATTAGGATCTGAATCACCCGTAGATTCATCAGATTCCATTATGTTTTCGGTTTCAATTGAAGTTTCATCAGAAGCACCATCAAGATATTGGTTATTATCTTGAATATATTTAAGTTTTTCTTCTAATGATAGAGATTCAATATCAATCCCTTGGGATTCATCCATGTTTTCATTGTTTGTTAGCTTTTGCTTTATTAGCTTGTATAACTTTCAGTAACTCATTTACTACATCTTCATCAAGACCAGAAGTTGCATATAATTGTAATCGTTGAATTTGATTATAACTCCAACTTAATGGATCTTGTGATAATAATCTATTAGCATCTAATTGTATATCATAAGGTAGTGACTTAAATCCATCAAATAAATTTGAAATTTCTTGTGGAAGCTCATAATCTTTTAAATCATAAGTTGCTACTACATCTTCGTATTTTTTATTTGATAATAAAGATGCCAATTGACGTTCAAATAAAGCATAGACTGGTATGTTAAGTTTATGAGCTTTCGCTTTAAGTTCGTCAGAAAAAACACCAGTTTGTGTGACACCTACTAGATCTCCTACTGATATAAATTTATCATTAAATGTATCTATTGCTTGATTACGTTTCTCAGCATCAGTCCCTTTAAATCTATTTATATGCTTATTTGTTTGATTAACCCACGTATTTGCAAGAGTTGGTGTAATCTGTGTTTTTGCTTCAATCTCAATATCAACAAGATTGTTTTGATACGTGTCCCAATTAGAATACTCGCCAGCATGATTTGTAGCATATTTCCCTTTAAACTTAGTTGTATGATCATTTACTTGACCACCATCATGGTCTAACCAGTGCTGTTTTAAAGCAGTTTTAACCCACTGTGTAGCTGCACGACCTTTTAAATCATTAGCTTTTGCCTCAGCAATTAATTTATATGCTTCGTTTTGCATGTCCGTTAAAACAAAACCTTCATTACCTTTTGTTTGTATTTGTCCACCTGGTATTGTAGGGAAGTCAAGATCCATCGTAGAAACAATACTATCTAATATATTGTCTCCTTCTATATTGTCATAAAATTTGTCATAGTCGGCTTTCTCGTTTTTAATTTCTATTCTAGCATTAATATTTGGTATAGCATCTATCTCATCTTCAGAGAGATTCTTATATCCAGTCCTTGCATGCTTTGAATTCTCACTGATTGCCTGATTGTATGTAGTTTCAGAGAAATCACCTTTTGATAATTGTCTTAGTAAACTAACTGTTTTGTTATCTAATCCTTTCGCTTCAAGTATATCTATTTCAGCTGAAAATTTTTTAGCAGTTAGTTTACCTTGTTCCCATTGGACTTGTAAATCGAGAGACGCGTTCTTAAAAAATTCATCACGATTTTTTATTTGAAGAATAGCTGCTTTATGACTACCTTCACTAGCAGCTTGCTCAACACGACTCCATTGATCTTTAGTGAAAACATTTTCTAAACGGTTACCACCACCATAATCAATTTGTGCTGTTCTAAGTCTAGCTAAAAGATTATCACTTAATAAGTCTCTTTCTGCTAATTTTATATAACGTTGTGTAGTTAATTCACGAGCAATTGAACGATGATATGATTTTAATTCTTTTTCATTTAATTTAGAAACATCCTTCCATTCTATATTTTGAACAGGTATACCATCTACTTCAATACCATTACCAGCTTGTGTTATAGAACCACTTCCTGCAACATCAGCGACTGTTTCATCAAAGTCCTGCTTTAAGTTTTGAGCACATAATTCTGCATTACTACCTTGATTAATACAAGCATTCTCTAGAATCTTGATATGATCATTCTCTTTTTTTGTGCCGATCATCTTTGTGATCGCAGTTGTAGATTCTATATCTTCTTGTTCAAACCATGTATTTAGATTATCAGCTGCATTTTCAAATAATAAACCTTTATTTAAAAATTCATCACCAAATTGATCCCCAGCCCAATTACGTATATAAGATAATTTTTGATCTTTAGTCTCTAGTACACTAAACTCATTATTTATCTTTGCATCGTTTTGTTTTGCATGATTCCATATGGATGGTAACGTTGCAGAAATTCTACCTGCTAAATATGACTTAGCATGATGTAACTTTCGTCCATGTAAACCTTCTAAATAATCTGCAGCCTCATGCTTTCCTCGTGCTCTAAGTCCTTTTAAGAGTTGAGTATAGGCATTATAATCATCTCCTAATTCTGCTTTATCTGTCAGATAAGTTTTGATATCCTCATCACTAAGATTTAATCCTTTTAAATCTTGATTAACTTTTTTCTCTGTCGATGTATCATATGCCGAATAAGCCTTAGCTCCTGCATTTACAGCCTCTGAAATTCCTACAAGCACTTTAACTGGTGTAACAGCTGTTTGTGCTTCATATTGTTGTCGAGACTGTTCCTCCATTAATCTCGTAGAATCGTTTAATTGCCGATTCATACGCTCAATACTCTTAGATAAACCTTTTGAATAATCTGTTACGTGTATTAACGGATTAGACATTATACTACCTCCTTAAATTGTACATCAATAAGATCGTAAATAACACCTAGGAATCCGTTAGGCATAGTAACGACGGCTTCAGGTACTGTTTGTTGAATTTCTTCAGCGATAACACCGACGTATCTACGAGAATCACCTTTATAATTAAACTTATAAATGTTATGACCTGCTATAGATTTACCTATTTTTACAATGTTATCCTTAAGCTTTTTTGAGCTTCCTGCTGCTGCTACACTTGCTCCAGCACTTACTGCTGAGGTTGCTATTTGTAATCCCTCCATAAATGCTTCAGCTGCAACGTTACGCATAACAGGTTGAGGTGGTGCTATATCAGGCATCTTGACAAAGGCTTGATTTGCCCACATCTGTTTCTGTTGTGCGGCAGCTGCACCAGCAGCTTTACGTCCTTCTCTTTGTAATTCTTTAGCATCATTACTTACTTTACGACCACGTTGAGCACTTTCTGTTAAATACTGTGCTAAATCTAAAGCTGCAATTCTTTGAGCTGATTTACCAGTAACTCCACTAGCAGCTAATCTAGCCCCAGTATTATTTTGCAAGAACTCTTTCCACTTTTCTTGATCAGCTAACATAGCTTCATCAACTAATTGTCCTTGCTTATCTTGTATGTCTCCATATATTTCTGCTAGTTGTAAATTGCTAGCATTAATTCCTTGTTCGTATTGTATACGTTCAACACCAGAAAGGCTGAGCTGATGCATCCACTCACCTTCTCGTTTCTGTAATTGGTATTGATAATTGCGCCTAGCCTGCTCATTAGCGGCTTTAGCTTGGGCTCCTAAACACACGGCAAAACTCTATAAATGTTAATTGGTTAGGTCCATGTTTTAATTCCCTCAAAAATTTGAACCCGAGGAATCTCAGTAGTTTAATATGAACAGTATTGCGCTTGTCAACAATGTTCCATAATAACTTCTCTTGTCTACTGTCTACATAACGTTTTGCTTCTCTAGCAAAAGTTACTGGATATTTAAGAATAGCTGGAGTACAGAGCATCCATATACGCTCTCCATCATGTACACCTGCTATACCTGCTAGTTCGCCATTAGGCACTCTGAAGTACACCGAGTCGCCCATGTCGTAAGTCAAAGGTAGTATTACTTTAGGATCATGTCCATGACCCTCTTCGACCTCTCTACGGTCTTCTGGGAGGAGATTAGAGGCAACCTCAAAAGCTGCCTCTTTAGTTAGTGGGTAGATGTATTTAGACACGTTTGTAATAAGCATTTGTGAAATCACCTTCCCACGTCATTGAATATAATGTAGCGGGAGCTGGGTGTGATGATTTAAGTGTTAAAGTTAAGTTCTTATTCTTTTCATATGTTGGTACAGTTTGTGTTATTTGATCATGTATGCCAACTTTATTAGCTTTGTAAGAGTTAGCTAAAGGTGGTTCCCATGTTTCACTATATTGTGGTTTACCTAGTCTATCTAAAGTAGTAGTATACATACCAGCTGCACCAAAGTTTAATTTAATTCTATGTATAATTAAAGAACCGTTTGTATTAGAAACAGTAGTATCATCTGCGGTTTTTGTAGGATATATAGTAGGAAACTCTACTTCCATATCAAAGAGATATCCAAGTATTAAATCATGACCAGTCCAGTCACCATCCCAAGCTACCATATATTTTCCGTTACTATCTGGTCCTTGATATATAGTCTCAGTATAACTACCTATTAGATCTGAATCTTGTATAGTTTGACTAGAGCTTGAAGTACTATCAGCTTGATGACAATAAATAACTAATTTTCTATATTTATCATCAGTAGATACACGAGGTATATTAAAACCATCAGGTAAGAATATCTTAGATCTACCATCACTAGCGTACATGACATCAGAAGCTGGTATAATCTTACTATTATCTAAATTTATTCTATAAGTAATATCATCACTTGTATTATCTGTATCTAAATCATCAGTTATAGATAAAGTACTAGTATCCATTCTAATAGGTATACGTTGCATAGTATCCTTACCAGAGTCCCTGATCACAAGATATAATGAATCATCTAAGACACAATGATGCTGTATTAATCCGCTGAATGTCCATTTAAACCAAGATTGTTGTAAACGTCTTTCACTAGATGAGAAATAACTAAATCCATATAATGTTTGTGAATCTTTTTCACTAAAGAAAATAATAGAGTTTTCTCTAGAGTTAGATATTTTATTTAGATCTTTAGTAAATAGTTTACTTACAACTTTAGTTTGATCAATAACTTGTGGCTCACCTTCACGTAATACATTAGCCATTTCCCAAAAACGTGAATACTTACCAGCATTATCTAAGAAAGCTATAGTAGTACCTAAGGATATAGGGTTAGTAGATTCATTGAAATTATAAGTTGATATATTATTTAACTTAGCTGTTTGAGGACTAAGTACATCACTATCTGTTGTTAATAGAAATTGATTAGTTTTCGTAAATAATACTAAACCAGAGTTTGTTTGTATACCATCATACACATCGGCTGGGTATTCAGAACTACAAGATATATCTATATTGTCTGTAGCTGTATATGTGATTGAAGATTTTGGCCAAAAATTAAAGAACTCTCCAGGTTGAGATAAGACAATATCTTCTGCACTAAGTATTACTAATCTATTTCTCCAGAATATCATCTTATTGATATATCTGTTTACAGTTACATCATCATCATCTTCACCTGCTACTGTAGAAATAAAGCTAGGTTTAGGTACTGTAGTAGTATTACCAACTAAACAATTTTCCCAAGTAACTTGACTTAATTTAAATGTACCATTAGCTTGTCTAACTAATTGTATAGGCATCTTGGCTGGATCAAAAGCTATCTTTCTACCAGGAGCTGCACACTCTGTCCAACTACCCCTACCATCTCGATCATTATGACCTTCAAATCTTAAGTAATAATCATCTTCATTAGCTTCACTATTTTTAATTTTAACAACATAACCATGTTTACATTGTGCAGGTAAATCATCTATAGTTTGAATTTCATCAGTAACTACATTCATCAATTCATCATCACCAGCTGTAACATTAAAGCTCGCTGCATCAGTTAAATAAATACCGTTACCAATTATTTGGACATCTGAATATGCATTATGCCAAACACTATTAGATCCGTCAGATTTTTTCGCTGTAACTATTGCCTCTTGTATGTGACCTAAAACTTGTTCAGCTGTAGTTGTTGTTTCAGTATCAAAAGGTGTAGGTTGTGGTCTGATTAATCCTAAGTTAGCTTGTACTTTAGCAGTACTAACTTCTTCAATTTGAATAAGATATAAACCATCTTTCATCCAAACATATAAATAATCATCTTTTAGAAAACCTTTACCACCATATAATAAATCATGTGTAGTTGTATAACGAGCTTGATAAGTAATACTTCCAGCTGAACCTACAGGAATAGCTTGAGATATATTTGTAATTTGAAAATAAAGATCCTCTTTAGATCCTGCAGTAGCATCTCCTGGACATACATTTACAGCTGTTGAAGTCTCAGACCCAGTTGTATGGAAATAGTCTGTTACGGTATATGTAGTATCATTAACCTTTGTAAGTTGGTATTGTCCATCATATGCATTACCACCAAAATTCAGATCAACATAATCACCTGTAGAATACCCATGATTACTAGAATGGGTAACAGTAATAGTAGCATTATTTCTAGTATAAGTAACACCAGATGTTATCTTATTACTAGGATTATAGACTACTACTGTATAAGTATGATCTCCTGAAACTGCATCATCAGTTAAAGAATCTCCTGTACTTATAGAAAATATTTGAGTTGCTGTATTAGGTGCTAAAGAATCTTCACCACTACCTGCATTAGATGTACATCTGTTTGCTGAATTACGTGCTTGCCATTCTCTAGTACCTCTTGCCATGAAACCACCAGAACCGCTACAATAATTATTACTAGATGCTATAAGGTCTACTTTTATTCTAGTAGCAGTAGTTACATCTTGTGTTGTAGTATCATTAAAAAGATTAAGAGAATATTGTCTAGAATAAGCTACCTTTTTTAATTCAATGTACGCCTCATTTGGTCTAGCTGTTTCTGTTGTAGCAGCCATACCAGTTGGTTTAGTACGATTAGTTATATATGTGTAATCATTAAGTGTTAAAGTTTGTATATCTTCATCATTAGTATGAGTTAAATATGAAGCTAATGCAGATTCTTGTCCTGATTCTAGTGATACTGCAATAGCAGCTCCATCACTACATCTCCACATATTGACATCACCAGATCTATTTATCTGTCCTATATACTGCTCAGCTTCATCTCTATAATAATGAAACCATCTACCATTTGTATTTGAATTAAGTGCAGCTGTACCATTATCACTTAAAGAAGCTACGAGTTCAGCTCCAGGTCTTTTCTGGAGTCCTTGAGTTACATCAGGTAATACATTAACAGCATCAACAAGTTGTCCTGGAATTTTTTTCTCATCAGGTTGTTGTGATATACCACCTGTATAACTATTTATAGTTTGTGTAATACTTGCCATTAGCGTCTCAGTGAAAGATAAGGTCTAAAGGATCTATACCTAGTACCATGCTCATGTCCTAAGAATGAATGATCACCCATATCACATTCGTATTCTAAACATGCAGCTCTTGATTTAGCTTCATCTTCTTTCAAAAGTGTAGCTAATTGTGGGTTAGATACTAGCTGTGTAGCAGCTCTTACTGCTGATCTATATGTTATATATCTTTGAAAGCAATTAGGTAGATCTGTAAACTCATATAAAGTCACAGCATCTACATAGATATCATTCTCAAACTCATCTGTATGGTCTGCTAAATCATATAATCTACCATTTCTTACTACAACATCCATACTTCTATCTGTTAAACCATCATGGATATCATAACGTAAGGTGTTATTAGGTAAGGTAATATATT
>VTLG01010399.1_pt1 | contig 11406 bp, 10 predicted proteins | sample 4694571 | NCBI WGS metagenome assembly VTLG01 (sample SAMN12604809, study PRJNA352737) | marine metagenome | biome: ENVO:00000447; feature: ENVO:00000209|ENVO:00000569|ENVO:01000036; material: ENVO:00002151; isolation source: viral sequences binned using virsorter ... | reverse complement strand
AACGATACTTGCGATGGACCCTTTTTCACTCGGAATGCTTATTACGGCTGCGGTTGGGACGGCTGCAAACATAGGCACAAATATCTATCAACTGGCGACTCAGGAGGACCCGAAAGAGCAGGAGCTTCCGAGCGGGTTTAAGCCGATGAGTGGTCAGGGCGATAGCAACTTGATTCAGCAAGCAGCGCAAGCGGAGCTTCAAAAGAAGCGCCAGCGCACTGGCGGGGTTGGGAATGTTGGGTTTGTCGGGTCGGACTTAGACCCTTACCTTACGCAGCAGGCTGCTATGGGAATGCCGGCACCCCGGCAATAGGAATTTAGATGCAAGGCGCTATTACCAAAGAGTATATGGATAAAAACAAGCGGGAGTACAGCCCATCTCCCGCTGAATCCAAGCGCGTTTCGTATGTCCTTGAGCAGTACGCTTTATCTGAGAACGCAAAGCAGGATATGATTGCTGATGCGTGGCTTGGGGTGGCGTTTTTTATTGGTCGCCAGTGGGCTGTATACAACCGCGTGACCCGCCTTCTGGAAGAGCCGGCCCCTCCGCCGTGGCGCGTGCGGATGATTCTCAACTATATCATGCCCACAGTCGAAACACTGTGTGGCAAGCTGGTTGAAAATCGCCCTGGTGTCACGGTGTTGCCGGCGTCTCCCGATGATGATGACACTGAAGCTGCTCGTCAGTGTGAAAAGCTTATCGAGCACTTGTGGCATGAGATTGGGATGCAGGTGAAGATCCATGAAGCTGCCAAGTGGATGGCGACCACGGGCACGGCCTTTTTTAAGGTTTGGTGGGACCCCGAGGGCGGGGAAGAGTACGAAGAGGATGAGCCTTTAATTGATGAGGCCATCGAGCATGTTGAGGGCAAGACCGGCGAGAGCGTGGACCCTCCTGAGCCGAAGAAAAAGACAAACAAGCCCAAGGTAGTCCGCACGGGTGCCCCTGTTGTGGATGTGCTGTCTGTGATGGAGGTGGGCTGGGATCCGGGTGCAAAGAGCATTGAAACCGCCCGGTGGATGCTGCATGCAAATTCGATGCATATAGATCAGGTGCGCTCTATTTGGAAGAAGGGGGAATACGTTTCTCCCAATGTGGCCTACGAGGCAGATCAGTATGGCTCCGAGATTCTACAGGAGCTGAGTCACACAACGTCGCACGATGAGAACGTGCTGGACAGGGTGATTGTAGTAGAGTATTTCGAGCGCCCGTCGCCCCGCAGGCCAAAGGGTTACTACGCTGTGGTGGCAGGCAATGTGCTTTTGGAAGAAGATGACGAGCTTCCTTACGGAGATTTCCCGTTTGTGATGGCTCGACACGTTACAAGCCCCGGTAAATTTGCCGGCGAAGGCTTGGTCAAGCACTGCATTGCTCCGCAGAAAGAGCTGAATAAAAGCTCAAGTCAACGACTAGAAAATAAAAATCTTCACGCCATGCCTAAGTGGCGGGCGGAAAAGGGTTCGATAGAGAAGAATCAGATTACCGACCAACCCGGCGAGATCATCGTCTACAACCGAACGGCTACCCGGCCACCCGAACCACTTCCCCCGCCACCCCTTTCTCCTGAGCATCGACTCATCGAGCAAGAGCAAATCGAGCATATCGCCAATATCTCAGGTATTAGTGATGTGACCCGAGGCGTTCAGCAGCCATCTCACACCTCTGGTCGTCTTGTTGGCCTTATCTCTGATTTGGATGCCACAAAGCTTGGCCCGACCATTCGGGAAATTGAGCGTGCGGTAGAAAAGATTGGGACGCGCCTTCTTCAGTATTGGCGAGACTATATGCCGGTGGCGACTACAGTGAAGCTTTTGGGGCGAGATAACGTGGCCGAGGTATTCGAGTTCCACCGCTCTCAAATCAAAACGACTTCGGTTCGCGTCATTGCCAATTCGATGCTTCCGAAGCACCCGTCTTATCGGCGTGAGCAGGTGATGCAGATGTTCCAGGTTGGGATGCTTGGAGATCCGGCAGACCCGCAGACTCGCATCAAGGCCTTCCGCCTGATGGAGTTTGGCGATGAGGACGTTGAGGCGAACAAAAGCAAGGACATGTCGTATTCTCGAGAAGAGAATCATATTTTGGGTGGTGAGCAGTATGTTGCCCCATCCCCATGGGAAGATCATGTAATCCACATTGCAGAGCATCTCGAATTTATGAAGAGCGTTGATTTTCGGCTTCTTTCGCCCGATTCTCAGATGCTATTCGAGCAGCATCTTGCGTGGCATTACTATTATGAGTCGCAGCAACAACAGGGAATGCCATGGTGGCAATCTTATGTTGGCGAAGGTGGGATGCCTCCGGGTGCCCCGCCGGAAGAAGAAGGGCTAATGGAGGCTGGACCCAGTGCTGGACCGGCCCCCGCTCCTGGCCCAGAGGCAAAACCTCCCGGCCTTGTCGGAGGTGGCACACCAGAGCTGAACCAAGCAATTGGAACAAGAGGCCCTGGAGCCGCTGAGTATGAGTTCGGATTTGAGGCGGGTCCTCAGTAGCGGTTGACGGCACGATAGTCCGTTAGGAGAGAAAAATGGAAGAGTACGGCGATACGGAATATATTCCCTCAGAGGATTCGCAGGCCTCTGAATATGAGGATGGTCACGCTTCATCAGGCGATATTGATGATTTTCAGCCAGACATGGCAGAAGATGGCACTCCTCAACCCGTTCCCTATGATCGGTTCAAGCAATCTCGCTCGCAATTGCGCGATTCTCGAGATCAATTGAGCCAATTGCAGGGGCAACTTGAGGCTATGCGGGCAAAGCAGACAGAGCTGCAAAATTACTCCCAGTGGGCGTATTCGCAGTTGCAGAGCCAGCAGTCACAGCAGACTCAGGAAGAGATAGATGAGTTTGCCGATCCGCTGGAGAGGCGGGTCATGGCCATGGAGAGAACCATCCAGCAGCAAAATCAGCAGCTTTTGGCGTCTAGACAGGCGCAAGAGCAGCGGCAAATTAGCTCGATGCAGGAGAAAATCCGATCAGAGATAAATGTCGCTCGAGAAAAGTTCAAGTGGCTGGACGAAAGGGATGTTCTCCAGGGCCTTGCCGTAAACCCAAATGCAAGCATTATGGAGCTTGCGCGACGTTCTCATAAAGAGGAGGAGCGCAAGGTCTTTGAGCGAGCGCCCAGGATGGGCCTTCGTCCAAAGGCACGCCAATTGCAGCGGTTCGGTGTAAAGGGACCCGTCTCTCCAACAGACATCGGTGACGATCTTGAACTAGCGGAGGCTGCTGCTATTGATTATCTTCAAAACTTAGGTAACTAGCTAGGAGCAGAAAATGGCAGTTTTTCAACAGACAGGGGTCGCTGAAGGCGGCTCTGCATACGATACCGTACTAAAAGATTTCTATGAGGGGCCCATCCGTGAGCATCTCAATAACAAAGTAACCATTCTCAAGCACGTCGAAAAATCGAAGCGTAAATGGACAGGCCGGCAAGTGCTGTTCCCGGTCCACTTGCGTCGAAATACCGGCGTTGGAGCGCGTGGAGAAGACGGCTCGCTGCCCACCGCAGGACGCCAAACGTATGTCGAGTCAAAGATTCGCGCCAAGTACATGTATGGCCGCATCACCCTGACGGGCGCTGTTATCTCAGCATCCAAGGGTGACCGGGGTGCATTTGCCTCTGCGTTGCGAACTGAGGTCGATGGCATGCGTACTGACCTGCGAGATGATATGAACCGTCAATGCTTCGGCAACGCGGTTGGTACATTTGGCGGTGTTGATTACACAGGTAGAACGGGCATCTTGGCTTGTTTGCCGACAGCATCTTCGCTGACGACATCAAATCCAGGGACTCGCTTTCTGAAAAACGGAATGAGCATCCATTTTGGTGTTCACTCCGAGTTGACTGGCGGCGCGTTGCACCAAACTGGCACCGTTACCGGTATTACCAGTACTACGCAGTTTACGAAAAGTGGTGGAACGGCTCAAAACAATGACATCATTGTTCGCGGTGACGCTGCCGGCCACTCGTATGAAAACGAGTTGACCGGGCTTTCGTTTATTGTCAATGCATCGACTGCCGCTGGGAATACGCTTCAGCAGATCGACCCAAGCACTAACCCGGAATGGGTTTCAAATGAGTTGACAAACGGCGGCGCGGGAAACCGTCCGTTGAGCTTGGAGCTGATGCAGCTTGCTGTTGATACTTGCGATGAGGTTGGCGGAACAGAGCCTAACCTGATCATCGGTCATCACAGCATTCGGCGTGAGTACATTAACCTTTTGAGCGCAGACGTTCGTTACGCTCCTGAGCAGCTTCGGGGTGGTTTCCAGAAACTATCCTATGCTGGCGGTTCGACTCCGATTGGAATCGAGTTCGACAAGCATGCGCCCTACAACAAGTTGTTCTTCCTCAAGACAAGCGACCTTCGTCTTTATGTCCAGCAAGACTGGAAATGGGCTGACCGGGATGGTTCTACTTTCTCGCGCATGGCTGACAAAGACAACTGGGAAGCATTCATGTGTTGGTATGGGAACTTGGGCTGTGAGCGACGAAACTCGCACACATTGCTCACTGAACTCAACGCCTCTAACCTGATTTTCTAATTTCCTTTGGGGATGGGCCCTTCGGGGCCCTGACCCTTTATTTAGTATCCTCTTCAAGAGGGGAAAACTGTGGAGTGATAAACCATGATTCAAGACCGAAATATTGATTACCGTTACCGACACCGCTTCATTCACGTAGCCAACTTCAACAGCTTTGTCGGAGGAATTGGCGGTGGCGACGATATTGCGAGCATCATTGACAATGCTGCGCTCATTGCGGCTGTTGGCACAACCCATTCCGGTATGTTGACTGTGGCAAATAACGATGCCGCGCAGTTCTCTGAGCCAATTCCTGGCGACCTGGACCTGAACCACCCGATCTTTGTGCGAGTAATTTATTCGGACGCGGGCGGTGGTGGCACTGTTCAGTGGACCATCAAGACTGGGGCATTTTCCTTTGGCGCTGTTGTCACCGCTGCTGGATCGCTCAATCCCATTGATTCGCCAATTCAGTCGGATACATCGACTGGCGGTAGTGCGGTTGATGCAACGCAGTGGGGCAAGATTGCCGGCGGTTCGATGCTTCAGGGCGGTACTCCAGATTGCTGGGTCGTAAATGCCAACCAAGACAATGCTGGGACCCGAGCCACAACGCTGATGGGTATCGAGCTTGCTTACTTGCCGAAGTTTACCGATGGCTCGCAGTCTAACGACAACGTCGATCCAACGGATGCATAATGACTATCACTGAGCGACAATGGCGCGACATCAAGCGCATCAAGTGGAATAGCTCCGAATCTCGGCGCATCCGTGAGCGTGTGCATGATGACAAGCTTGTTGTCGGCTGGTGCGGAAAAGAGAAAAGGTGGATGCTTGCTCGGATTGTTTCGGCGGTTGTGCAGATGAAATTCGGCACAAAAACAATCGCCACGTCCGAGCAAGCCCCCTATATCTGGAAGCGGTGGGAGGATGACAATGGAATGCCCCTCCACATCCGCGACCCGCGTCTTATCCAATACATCCAAAGGTGTGACCTGTGGCGAACGGGGGCAGATAAATACATGCTTCAGTTCGACCACGCTGATTGGCTGGAAGAAGATAAGCAGCGAGCCGAGTCTGTCGAAATGAGGGACTTGGCCAAGGATGCATTTGACATTGTGAAGAAGGAATCTGACCGGCTTTGCGGTTATGTGCCGGCCAGAAATGGCCCGCAAAAATACTTCTTTGGGAGCTAGGGACTATGGAACTGACCCGAGGGGAATTGAAATCACTTGCCAAGAGCCTTCTCGACGAGAAGGGGAGTCTGTACTGGTCCGATAGTTTGATGAACACGATTGCCGATGAGGCTAACCGGGACGTGTTTCGGCTCGTTGTCAATGCAAATGGCGATCAGCACTTGGGCACAAGCACCTCTTTTACGTTTAGTGGTGGCAATGCCTTTGTGGACCTTGAGTCCACGCTTGGCAAAGCGGTTTACAAAGTGCAGACGCTTGAGACAACTCCAGAGAGCGGGGCCATTAGCGCGACTAACCTGCCCACCAAGATGATGCCAATGCGCCTTTCGGAGCGGTCTAAATTCCTGGCTAGCGGCGGCGTGCAGGGGCTTTCTGTCGCAGACGGCAGGAGCTACCACTATGCTCTCCATGCATCGACTCTTTATATCGCCCCGATCCCCACTCAGGATATTTATATCAAGCTGTATTATATTCCGGTCCTGATCCCAATGAATGCAGACAGCGGCACGGGATCATTCCCGCTTCGGGCGGGAAACGCTGGAACGGGCAGGGCGAGCATATTCCATGACGCGGTCTATAAGCGCATGGCTGTGCTAATGAACGTGAAGCAAAATGGAAACAATCCACTTGTTGATAAACTGTGGCAAGAGGCGGTTTTGCATATTGCAGAAAACGCAGAGAGCCGCTATGCCGATGAACCGCAATCTGTGAGGGTGTTGGGTCATTACTAGGGAGGGTGTATGCCAGTCAGGATGGTTACTCTCGCTGGTCCCTGGAGCGGCATAGAGGAGCGCGAGCGGTTTCAGGACGAATCGTCTGCCTCCATTAGTATGAATGTGGACTACTCTCGAGGGTTTATCGAGGGTCGCCCTGGCGCAGAAACCATCGCCCACATTGCTGGCAATGACACAATTGCCTACCGAACCCAGCTCTTTATATACAAGCCTGTGCTTGGAGATCCACGCATCCTGGTATGCGGGGCCAAGCTGGACCCCGAGAACCACAACCTCTCTACAGCCGAGGTAGTCTTTAGGGTCTTTAATATGCAGGGCCACCCAATGGGGCCATTGCAGAATCTCACTACCGACCTGAGTGAGCCGCCAGACAAATCATTTACGTGCTCTTTTACAAACGCTATTGTGAGCACAGCCTCATTTGAATCTCGCCATGCCGTCGTTATTACAACGGTATATGGCAGCTATGTGTACGAGCCGGTTGAGAGTGAGTCCACCGTGCGAAGGCTGGACCCTGAGACGGACGGGTTTAGAGACAACGCGGCCAGCGTGTCATACCTGATGCATTCTCCATGCGGTCGGGCGGTAAAAAGGCATTTGACGATGTTCTTTTTTGGGGGCCTTAAGAGAAAGCAGCATTGCCCCCTCAGTAGCCCGCTCGAGGCAGAGCAAAACGCAATGGCCGAGCACCTTATCAGCGCGGGTCGGGCAGAAGTACAGTTTTCGCCCGAGATCCTTATTTACAGCGAGCCAGAGCATATCGGTGATTACCCGTACACCAGCCATGAGGTGGTTGAAATCGGCGAGAGGATCACCGGACTGGAAAGCCACCTAGATACACTGGTGATATTTACTGACCGAGGGATATACAATCTGTCTGCGGTGAGCCCTGAAAACTTCATGACCACAAAGACGGTCAACAACGTGGGCTGCATTGCGCCGGGTTCCGTCGTAAGCGTGGGTGATGTCATCTACTTCATGGGCGTTGATGGCATCTATGCATACGCAGGCTCTGGCCAGCAGGGAGCGGTGGCAAAGGTTTCCGAGCCAATCAACTCGATTTTTGGCGGGGACCCGACGACGACACACCTCCCAGAGGCAACGCTCATCACATACGGCGCATTTCCAGCCCTGATGAAGCTGTACGGGTGGCCGTGGAAGATAGACAAGGGTGCGATGCATCTATGTCAAGCAATGCATGTCACGAGCATGAATCAGATATGGTGGTCTATCCCGGTCAGGGGGGAGTATTCCGAGAAGTTCTTGGCAACCCTTGTCTTTGATTACAAGCAAAAGTCATGGTCCATCTACACCGGGACCCAGCAGACAAACAATACCGAATCTAAACCATTCTTTTACAGCGGCGATACTATGCGAGCGCCGGGTGGCGAGCTGGTTTACTTTACCGACAGCATTGGCCGCATCAAGAAACTCCTACGAAGGGGCGACATTGACAAAGACAGGGCGGGCGTTTCTGGCCTTAGCCTGCTTGGGCCTTCGGGCGAAGGCAGGGCTCCTCACATGGTTTGGATGTCCGGTCGGATACTGGCAGACAATGAAATAGTGTCTACGCTGCGCCCAATTAGGATCCGGTGCCTGGGCGGTCATGACGGGACTACGGGCCACATTGTATGCCTGTGCGAGGGCGAAGAGAGTCACTCAGACGCTGTTTATCTGGTTGACGGTGGAGCGGTTGCTGCAACGGCCATCGCAGACAGACAGCTCAGTGCGGTTGGAGTGGATACGGTGAACAACGTCGTTTTGCACCGGCTTGGCGATGACGCCAAAAAACTAAAACACTTCTACAATGCATCAGGAAGCTATGCCCAGTGGACAAACGGCACAAGCTCAGGAACCACCACATTCAAGTGGGCTGGCACCGATTGGATTAGCAAGAAGATTGAAGTTGGATCGATTCGCTCAAAGTCGTTTAGAATCACGCTCATAGATGGGCCCAAGCCAACGCTGGCCGCTCTTGCGCGAGGGGGCATCCTTGTGGTCGATAGAATCTCGCTAGAGCTTGACTCTGGCGGGCCCCCGGTGGATACGCGATGACGAAACTTAGAGAGCACAGAGGCAAGGCACTGCGCCGAGGAAGCAGCTCGTTTCCAGGCGATGCCCGGTATCGCTCGCTTGCGATGCAAATGGAGTCCCTCTCGTCGAGTCTAAACAGCTTGGGGGCCCTTATCACCCCTGGGACGTCAATCAGCAAGGCTGTGGCCTCTCTGGGCTCACAGGGGGGCACGATCCTCTTATCGGAGGGCGAATGGTCGTTTTTTGAAACGCTAACCATCTCCCGACCCAATGTTCATATTGTGGCCACGTCCCCAAGCCGAACAAAATTCACCCGGAGCGCGGGTGGGGCTACGAACATGATCGTCCTTGATGGAGTTGGATGCATGCTCGAGGGGATACGCTTTGTGGACCCCAATGTTGCTGCGGGTGCCGTGAAAATCACAGCCGACAGGTGCTCTGTGAAGAACTGCACTTTCGAGGACGTGGGCGGGGGCGTTCATGTCACAGACGCTGACTGGACTGAGATAACCGGGAATCACATCATAGAGATGGCTTACTCAGGAATAGTGTTTGATGGGACGTGCGCCTATGGGATTGTTGCAAACAACAGATTTGAGGGCTCGAACGCCTCATACAATGATATATTGATGAGGGCGTCTGTGACCAGCGCAGTCATTGCTGGCAACGTGTTTGAGTATTCAAACGGGGAGATAGATATAGTTGGACATGCCTCGATGCAGACGCAGGCTGAGTTGTTGGCGACCAATTCGATAGACAATGCTAATATACAGGTGCGATAGCAGGAGGAACGATGGCAGATTTAACATGGACGAGCGCGGATTTGGCTAATGGGACCGCAGCAGACGCGACCAAAGTGCAAGAGAAATTCAACGACATCGCCACATACTTGAATACCACTCCCTCGGCAAGCTCTGGGCTGACCCGAGATAACATCTTTCACAATCATAACGACATGTGCTTTACGTTCGTTATTGCAGCGGCGTTGCCAAATGTTGGCGCTGCCTTCACCCTCAGAACGACTCTTGACTCTGGCATTGTATATTTTGCCCCGACGCGCCTCACCATTAGCATGAGCGCGGGGACTGCCACCTGGGATGCCGGCACTGGCGGGAAAGAGATTGATGTGTTTGTCGATTTGCTTTCGCATGGCACGTTTGGCTCGGAAGTCAGCATGCTATCCACCCCGCTGACTGACACCTATGACACCTCGAATGCAGAAGGGAAAGTCTTTAGCGTAAGCTCATTTACGGACCAAGTTGCCTCCGGGGGCGATACGATCCTTATCAAGGCATACAAGGCGGATGGCTCAACGCCCGCCGCAATAGGAACAATGACTACAATCTGCCTTTACGGGCAAGCAAGACTTAGAGAGCTGGAGTCCTAGACATGGCTAAACCAACTGGAAGTATGTACAAGAACCCGAGAAGCCTTCAGAGCAAGCCAACCGGGACTCCGTTCAATAAAAACGCTCCAACGCCGGCAGCTCCACCGAGGGCCCGAGGCCTACTGGAGGCCGCAGCGCAGGCTCGAATGGGTGCTCGTAAGCAGCCGCAGGGCGCTCCGCCCGTACCGGCAACAGAGAGACAGGATGCACCGCAGCCAGATATTCGCAGGGAAGCAATCTCTAGAATGCAACCGGCAACGCCGTTCACTCCCGATGCAACAATGGCCCCACGGACGCCTCAACCGACAGCTTTTCGTCCCGAACCCATGACCCCGGTTCAGGTGGCAGCGCCACGCTTTGATCCTATGTATGCGCGAAGTGGCGGGCAGCAGCCAGGAATGGCTCCGGGTAAGGGGGATAGCGGCGAAGAGGAGACTAATGTCTACGCCGAAGCCCTGAAATTGAAGAAAAAGGCGGAGCTAGAAAAGGCAGGCGATCCTCCGTACCCCGGAATGGTTCCGATGTTTGACGATCAGGGCAACTTTACGGGGTGGACAACGGAAGACTCCAGTGCTGGAGCGCCAACGTATTACAGCACTTCACCAGGAGTGGACGACCCCAGCCACGCACAGCCAGCAATGGCAAAGGCCGATCCGTATTATAGCGATTCACCGGGAATGGATGTGGTAGTTGCCGATGGGGTGATTGACACATCGGATGAGGCTGCTGCTGCGGCCTCTGACCTAATGACGAAGGAGTTCGGCATTGGCGATGCTGCCAAGAAGGCACAAACCGCAGAAACGAAGAAGGAGTTTCTTGATGCAGTCAATCGCTCTATGCGCGAAGCGGCCCTTCGCAGGGTAAGCGGGGCCGGTGCTATGTTGCGCGGATACGGCGTTACGACGGGCAAGTACACAACGGCCCTAAACAAGCGTGCGATTGAAAATGCCAAGCTTGAGATGCAAGAGCGCACTGAGAGAATCAACCAGTTCCTCGATCAGTACGGCATGTTGCTTGATAAAGAAACCAAGACAATGATGTTTGACTATCAGAAGAACGCTGATAAGTGGGCAGACTTTACGGCGACAGTGGCCAACCACCTGGAGGCCTCTGGTGCGGACATCCGGAGCCAAGCAAACACTAAGTTGACTCAGATGTTTGAGCGATACGTCATTGGGAACCAAATCAACCCGAAAACGGGCCAGGTTTGGACAACGCAAGACCTGATGGGCGAGTTTTTCGTCCAGTGGAAGGGCCATCTTTGGTGGACTGGATACGGCCCAGAGCCTGGGTTCGGTGAGGACGAGATGAGTTATTACTACCAGTTCGACAAAGGGCCCCACTCGAAAGAGGCATGGGGTCGCCTTAAGGGTGCTGGCGAAAAGGTTGCGGCAGAGTGGGGGTGGGACAACTACACCGCAGGGATCGATACCCCGCCGTGGGATGATTAGGAGAGAGCATGGCTATACCAATTTTCTATCAGGGTGGTCCGTATAAGAAGGAGGCAAATGAGATTGCTCGCGCA
>VTLG01003838.1_pt1 | contig 11407 bp, 11 predicted proteins | sample 4694571 | NCBI WGS metagenome assembly VTLG01 (sample SAMN12604809, study PRJNA352737) | marine metagenome | biome: ENVO:00000447; feature: ENVO:00000209|ENVO:00000569|ENVO:01000036; material: ENVO:00002151; isolation source: viral sequences binned using virsorter ... | reverse complement strand
GGGGTATTCGTAGCCCAAAATTTAATTAGCGTCAAAGTGCAGAAGTAGTTGACATAAGTTACACTATGGAAGAGTAACAGTTGACAGTTAACAAATGCTTATATCATTTGCTGATTTTGCAAGACTAAAAAACGTGTCACGCCAAGCGGTTTCAAAAAAGAAGCATATTTTGCAGCCAGCTATTTTATATAAAGAAGGTAAACAAGTTTTAAACAGAGATATAGCTCATCAATGCTGGGACGGTACTTATAAGCCACCAGTTATTACTACTACGAAGCAACCTCCTAGCGTAGCACAGAAGTTAAAGAATGATATAGATAGGCTTCCTGATGACGAGATTCCAGAATTTAATGTATCCAAGGCAAGACGAGAACATTTTGAAGCTGAGTTTTCAAAAATAAAGGTAGCGAAAGAAAAGAAAGACTTAGTTGCTAGTAAAGAAGTAAAGAAATCAGCTTTTGCGATTGGTAGAAGCATTAGAGAAGCGTTAATGAATACTGCTGATCGTTTGGCACATCAATTAGCTGGAGAAACAGATCCGTCAATAATTCATAGGGCAATTTTGGATGAACATAGGATGGCACTACAAGATTTACCTGTTAAATGAACGCATGGCTTGAAGGCTTTTTAGAAGGTATAGAACCTGAGAAGGAATTAACTGTTAGTCAATGGGCAGATGAATATCGAATGTTGTCCAGTAAAGCTTCTAGTGAACCAGGGCGTTTTAGAACATCTAGGACACCATATTTAAAAGAACCAATGGATTGTTTAAGTACAAGCAGTCCTATAGAAAGAGTAGTGATGCAATTTGCTGCTCAAAGTGGGAAAACAGAATGCGGTAACAATTGGATTGGTTATATTGTTCACCAAGCACCTTCGGCTCTACTTGCTGTGCAGCCCACAGTAGAAATGGCAAAAAGACTGTCAAAACAGCGATTAGCGAGTATGTTGGCTGACACTCCTGTATTGGCAGAGCGTATAGAACCAGCCAGAAGCAGAGATAGTGGTAATACTTTGTTCAATAAAGATTTCCCTGGTGGGATGTTGTTATTAACTGGTGCGAATAGTGCTACTGGTTTACGTTCCACTCCTTGTCGATATATCTTTGCTGATGAAATAGATGCTTTTCCTGCTGATGTAGAAGGAGAAGGAGATCCTGTAGAACTAGCTTGTAAACGTGCTACTACTTTTGCTCGTAAAAAGATTTTATTAACATCAACGCCAACACTAAGAGATTACAGTCGTATTGAAAAAGAGTTATTAAGGTCGGATTTCAGAAAATATTACGTCCCCTGTCCTGCTTGTGGTGAATTTCAAGATTTAAAATGGGATCAACTTAAATGGGAAAAGTCTGAGCCTAGTACTGTTCAATATGAATGTATTTCTTGTAAGGAAAGGTTTAAAGAATTAAATAAACCACAAATGTTAAGAGAGGGTGAATGGCGAGCGACAAGAGAAAGTGATGGTAAGACAGCAGGGTTTCACCTTAATGGTCTTTACAGTCCCTTGGGATGGTATTCGTGGGAATCGGCTGTTGAAGAATGGCTTAGATGTAAAGATGATGCACCAGCATTAAAGACATTTATTAATACTCGATTAGCAGAGACATGGGAACAGAATTATGTCAGTAAATTATCTGCTGAAGGTTTAATGCAACGTGTAGAACCCTATCTTCCAGAAATAGTTCCTAATAATGTGAAAATCCTAACAATGGGAGTTGATGTTCAAGGTGGTGGCGGTACTTCTGGTCAACGTCTTTCTTATTCTGTTTATGGTTGGGCTGATGGTGAAGAATGTTGGTTAATAAGTTATGGAAGTATTGAAGGTGATCCACATCAAGGTCAGGTATGGAAATCATTAACGTCATTAATAACAAATGATTGGATAAGAGAAGATAAGGGCAAAATGAAAATACAAGTAACTGCTATTGATAGTGGTGGTTTGGCTACTGTTCCTGTATATACCTATTGTCGAGAACATCAATCTTTAGGTGTTATAGCTATTAAAGGTGCATCAACTCGTAATCAAGCACCTATAAGTAAAGGTAAATTTGTTGATATAAATTTCAAAGGGAGAGCAATTAAGAAAGGTGTTGCTTTATTTATGGTTGGAACTGACACTATAAAAGATTGCATTATGGGTAGATTAAAGCATAATATAGTTAAAGAAGGAAGTAGTAGCCCAGGTTATCTACATTTCCATGCTGAGACAGAAGAAGAATATTTTAAGGAAATTACATCAGAACAACAAATTTTAAAGACAAATAGATCAGGTTTTACAGTACCAACTTGGCAAAAAAGGGCGGGTTCAAGATCAGAACGTCTAGATGAGCTTGTTTACGCCTATTCTGCCTTAAATTTGCTCTATCAACGCTATCCAAGGCTCAAAATCTGGCAAATCTTCTCTAAATTGGTTCAAAAAGGCACTATTAATACGCAAGAAAAAGGGCTATTATCAAAGAAATCCGTAAATTCACGGAATTATGTTAACTCTTGGTAACTACCCAAATGCCTATTCCTTCAATTTTTAGGGCTGGTGATACTGTCAGATGGAGAGATCCTGCTGGTGTTAATTGGCTAAATGAAAGTGTAACGAGTGCTGATTATGCACTTAAATATTATCTTCGTGCAAATGCAAGTGGCGAAGCAAAAGAAATCATTGGTACTGCGTATGGTACAGGTTGGGAGTTTGTTATAACTTCTGCTTCTACTTCTACTATGGATGCAGGGACTTGGTGGTTTCAAGCAAGAGCTACAAAAACAGGTGATGAGATTACTTTATTTGAAGGACAAATAGAGGTTAAAAATCAGCTTACTTATACTGGTACACCAGGAGCTTATGACGGTAGGACACAAGCACAAATAGATTTAGATGCTGTAAAAGCTGCGATTAGAGCAATTATTGCTAATAAAGCAAGTGAATATAGTATTGGTGATCGTACTTTTAAATATGCCGATCTATCCGAATTAAGGAAAAGAGAATCGCAATTAAAAGCAGAGGTAGTAAGAGAAAGAAAAGCAAATATGATTGCTAACGGTTTAGGCGATCCACACAACTATTATGTGAGGTTTTAACAATGGGATTAATTAATGCTTGGAAAGGGTTTTGGACTTCTGGTGATGGTTTTAGCAATAAAGCTATTACAAAGAAAAGACCAATAAGAATGTATGCGGGTGCTGCTACAAGTAGATTAAATTCTAATTGGATGGCTGCTGGTACATCTGCTGATGCCGAAATTAAAGGCAGTATAAAAACTTTACGTCAAAGATCTAGACAGTTAGTAAGAGATGATCCTCATGCAAGACAGGCAGTAAGATCTATTACTTCTAATGTTATTGGTGATTCTGGTATTAAATTACAAGCTCATGTTCGTAAATATAGGGTTAATACATTAGATACTAAGATTAATGCTCAAATAGAAGAAGCATGGAAAAAATGGGGTAGATATGATTCTTGTCATACTGCTGGAAGGCTTTGTTGGGCTGATATAGAAAGGTTGTGTTGTAATTCAATGATTGAATCTGGTGAAGTATTTATAAGAATGGTTAATAAACCTTTTGGTCGTTCAAAAATACCTTTTGCTTTAGAAATATTAGAAGCAGATCAATTAGATGATGACTATACAGGTAGAAGTAGCAATAAAAATGCTACATGGCGAATGGGAGTTGAAGTCGATAAGTTTATGCGACCTAAGAATTATGCTTTCTTAACTAAGCATCCAGGAGATACGCCTTTTACATTGCCTCAAGGTGAAGATCGGCACATGATAATTCCTGCTAATGAAATTATTCATTTATATATGACAGATAGACCATCACAAACAAGAGGTGTTCCTTGGATGGCTTCTGCTATTGAATCATTGCATCAATTAGCTGGTTTCAGAGAAAGTGCTGTTGTTAGAGCTAGGGCTTCTAGTGCATTAATGGGATTTATTACAAGTCCAGAAGGTGAACTAGATCAAGGCGGTGAAGTTTATGACGGTGATCGTGTTACTTCATTTAGTCCAGGTCAGTTTCATTACCTTCAAAATGGAGAAAATGTAGTTATTCCTGATATGGATAGTCCTCATGGTGAGTTTGAACCATTTATGAGAGCAATGTTGAGGTCTATGGCAGCTGGAATAGGGTTATCTTATGAAAGTTTAAGTCGTGACTATTCGCAATCTAACTACAGTTCTAGCCGTCTTGCCTTATTAGAAGATAGGACTCAATATAAAGCGATTCAAAATTACTTTATAGAAAACTTACATTCAAGAATCTATGAAAATTGGCTTCAAATGGCTGTATTAAGTGGTGAATTAAATTTACCTAATTTCGATACAGATTTTGAAAAATATATGAAAATTCATTGGATGCCAAGGGGTTGGAGTTGGATTGATCCGTTAAAAGAGGTGAATGCTGCAAAAGAAGCAGTTAGGGCTGGATTTAAAACTCAAGCACAAGTTGTTGCCGAACAAGGTGGGGACTTAGAAGAGTTATTAGCCGAGAGGAAAGATGAGGTAGAACAGGCAGAACAACTAGGTTTAGTCTTTGATAGTAAATTAACTATTCCTACGGAGCAAAAAGAGGTTAGTATAGATGAAACACCTAATCCCGAATCTTATGGAGGAAAAACGTGATTTAGAAGGTAAAACTTTACTTCGTGATTATTCTGTCTTACTTGAAAGTAGGAATTTAAATGAAGAAGAACGAACATTAGAGTTTCCCTTCAGTTCTGAAACCCCTGTAAATCGGGGTTATTTAGGAGATGAAATCTTAGTACACCGAGAGGATACTATTGATTTTTCTCGTCTAAATGCTTCTGCTCCCTTACTTTTCAACCACAATCCAGATATTGTTCTTGGTGTAGTCCAAAGAGGATATCTAGATAAAAAGAAGAAAAGAGGTATGGCAAAAGTAAGATTTGCCAAGAATGCTGCTGGTGAAGAAGCATTTGAAATGGTTAAAGATGGAATATACCGTAATGTATCTTTTGGTTATTCAGTTAATGAGACAGAAGAAGCAGAGAATGGTAGCTATCGAGTAACTAACTTCACTCCTGCGGAAATCAGTTTGGTATCAACTCCTGCTGATTTTTCCGTTGGAGTAGGTCGTTCTATTGCGGAAACAGCTAATATTGCTACGCAAGCAGAAGAACAGCCTATAATAGAAAAAGAAAGTGAGCAATCACGATCTGTTTCTGCGTCTGATGACGCACCCAAAGTTAAAACTACACCTCAACCTGAGATGACTGACACCCCTGATTTAAGTGTGGTGCGTTCAGAAGCAGCAAAAAAGGCAGCTTCAGAAGAGCGTTCACGCATAGCAAGTATTACTGCACTAACAGCAAAGCATGGCTTTGAAGATTTAGGCAGACAATTAGTAGAAAATGGTTCAACTCTTGATAGAGCAAGAGAAGCTGTTTTAGATCAAATCCAACAAAAGCCAACTCCTACTGTTAATCCAGTTGATGTAACACAGGAGAAAAATGTTAAGTACAGCATTGGTGCTGGTATTCGTGCTGTAATGACAGGCGATTGGTCATCTAAGGAAGCTGGTTTTGCTAGAGAAATCAGCCAAGAGGTTGCACTTTCTGGTGTTAAGAAGACATCTGACAGAAGCTTCTTTGTTCCTTATTCTGAAATCTTTAAGACAAGAGCCACATACGTTACATCTGGTGCAACAACTGGTGGTAACTTAGTTGCGACTGATCTTTTAGCAGATGAGTTTATTTATTCTTTTGATAATGCTGTTAAAGCAGTTGGTCTAGGTATTCAAACAATGTCTGGTCTTACTGGTGACGTAGCTATCCCAAGACAAAGCGGAAAAAGTACTGTGTACTGGTTAAGTTCTGAAACAACTGCTATTACTCAGTCAGAATCAACATTCGATCAGGTAACACTTACTCCAAAGAATGCTGCTGTTCTTTCAAAATATTCCAGACAAACTTTATTACAAGCAACACCTGGAATTGATGATTTTATAAGAAATGACCTTTCTCAAAGAATTGCTGTTGGAGTAGATGCTGGAATTATTAATGGTTCTGGTTCTTCTGGTCAAATGACAGGTATTTTGAATCAAAGTGGAGTAGGAAGCGTTGCTGGTGGTACTAACGGTGCTGCAATCACAATCGAGCATTTAGTAAATCTTGAAAAAGAAGTGCTAATTGATAATGCTGGTGGCGATAGCATGGCATATCTTACAAACGCAAAAGTTTTAGCTGATCTTAAGTTATTAAGGGCTGGTGGATCTGCTGCTGGAAACGGTTCATTCCTTTGGAATACTGATGCTGGTCGTATTGGTCGTGGTGGTACTCCTGGTATTATCAATGGCTATGCAATGGATGTTTCTAATAACGTACCAAGCAACCTAACTAAAGGTTCTAGTTCTGGTGTTTGTTCTGCTGTTATTTTCGGTAACTTCAGTTCTGGAATACTAGGAGTTTGGGGTAATGGATTAGAGATCGAAATGGGTCTTGAGTCTGATGACTTTGCAAAAGCATTGCAATCAGTTCGTGCGATAACAACAGTTGACTTCGCTTTAAGACAGCCAACTTCATTCGCTGTAATGAAAGACGTTACTCATTAATGATTAGCGGGAGGGGCAACCCTCCTTTTTCTTATGAAAGTATTAGTTCTTAGAGGTGTTTTAGTTAATGGTGAAGCTTTAGATGCTGGCTCTACATACGATTTAAGTGAAGCTGATGCTGAATTTGTAATTCGTATTGGGAAAGCAACAGTAGCACCAACTGAAACTTGCAAACCAAAAGTAAAAAAACCAAAACCTTATACGGTAAAAGATGGCTCTGAGTGATGACAATTCAGTATTTGTAGGTGGTGAGTTCGGAGTAAGTTGTACTTCGGGTGGTACTACTGCAAATGGAATATTGCGTCAGCCAACAGAAGTATTAATGGATGGAATGGTTCTATTCAGCGATTACACGTTGGAAACTCAAGCTAGTGATTTTGGTTCACTTATAGCGGGTAGTTCAATAACTGTTGATGGTGATGCCTATACAGTTAGAGATACTCGTTTTTCTAGTGATGCTCAATTAGTAACCATATCTTTACAGAAGACATGACCACTAAAAGAGAACAGATCCTAGATCAAATAAAAACAACTTTAGCTGGTACTACTAATGTTTCTACCAGAATTTATCGTTCTAGAGTTGTCCCTTTAAGTAGAGGCGAATCGCCAGCCCTTGTTATAGAACCTGTTTCTGACAGTTCTCAGGCGAATTTATCATTACCGAAACTTGATTGGTCTTTACAAGTTCGTGTAGCTGTAATTGTTCGTGGTGATGTTCCTGATGAGGTTGCAGACCCTATTGTGGAATCATTACATAGCAAAATTACAGCAGACTTAACGCTCGGTGGTTATGCCATTGACGTACAACCAGTAGGAGTGGATTTTGCATTAATGGATGCTGACCAACCTGCGGGAGTGATTAGTTGTAACTATTTAGTTCGATATAGAACAGAATTAAATGACTTATCCACTTAATTTAGACTAAAATCAAATTAAAGCTGCTCCGTATGCCTATCACCGAGGAATAACCACATGGCACTATTTTCACGATCTCGACTTATTCAAACAAAGATCGAATCATCTTACGGCACAGATTCTAGCCCTGCTGGTACTGATGCTGTTCTTGTTAGAAACCTAGACGTATCACCTATCGAAGCTGAAACAGTTTCAAGGGACTTGATTAGATCCTATATGGGTAATAGTGATCAACTACTAGCGAATACTAGGGTTGCTATCAACTTTGAGGCTGAATTTGCGGGTTCTGGGACGGCTGGTACTGCAAGTAGGCTGGACAGTTTGCTCCGTGCCTGTGGCTTTACAGCTACCACAACAGGATCAGCAGTTACAGGAAGTTCTCAAGCGGGTAGTGCTGGATCAATAACATTAGCTTCTGGAGCAAATGCTAATGATGATTACTACAACGGAATGACTATAACAATCACTTCTGGTACTGGTAATGGTCATAAAGGATTAATTGTTGATTATGTAGGCTCATCAAAAGTTGCGACTGTAAAAGCATCTACCGCTACATTTGTTCCTGGATCTAGTTCTGGTTATTCGATTGCAGCTAATGTAGGTTATTTACCAAGAACTACAGGTTTTGAGTCATCAACTATATATTTCAACAACTCAGGTGTTTTACATAAAGCCACAGGTTGTAGAGGAAGCGTAAGTATGAATTTAGAAGTTGGTGCAATTCCAGTATTTAACTTCTCATTAACAGGAATTTATAACGCTCCTACTGATACTGCCTTACCTTCAACAACTTATTCAAATCAGACTACTCCTGTTCTATTTAAAGCAGGAAATACAGTTGCAGCATCATTCCTTGATTACGATACAGCAGCTATTAGTTCTATCTCAATGGACATGGCTAATGAGATCGTTTATAGAGAACTTGTAGGGGCTGATAAGTCTGTTTTACTTACCAATAGATCACCAAGCGGAACAGCCGTATTAGAAGCTCCCACAATGGCTCAGAAGGACTTCTTTACTATTGCTAATAGTGATACAACAGGAAAGATTTGTTTCCAGCATGGAACAACAGCAGGAAATATTGTTACTGTCTTAGCTCCTGTTTGTGACATAGGAAACCCAACATATTCTGATGACCAAGGTATTCAGATGTTGAACTTACCATTTGTTCCTACTCCAAGTGCGACAGGAAATGATGAAGTGAAGCTTGTTTTCTGTTGACAAGCTTAGTATTATTGCGTATGAATACTAATTATTAATTAATGGCATACATTCGCAAGAAAGTTTCTTCCTACAAGTGGAAAGTTACTATCGAATCTCCTTCTGAAGATGGTTCTAATACTTTTGAGCTACAAGAATTTACTTGTACGTTTAAAAAGATTTCTACTTCTCAAATCAAGAAATTATCTAACAAAGGTGATGCTGAGTTATTAGATGCAGTATTAGTTGGTTGGGATGGTATTGAAGAAGAAGATGGTTCTGCCATTACTTGCACCACATCAAACAAAAAGGAATTTATTGATGATCCTTATTGGGCTAGAGGTGTAGTAAAAGGTTATCTTGAATCACTTGAGGGGGCTGGCTCAAAAAACTAGAAGAGGCTACTGATTATTGGTTTAATGGCGGTAGCCAGGTTGATGACGCTTACGAAGATGCTCTTGTTATGGGAATTAAAATGCCAAAGAAAAAACAAGAAGATTTTGAAGTATTTGACGATAATTGGGATGTCGTGATGATGTTCTTGCGTATGCAGACTCAATGGAATGTTTCAATGAATGGTGTAATTGGTTTAAAATATGAGTCGCTTAATTGGTTATGTAAACTATACTTAGTAAAAGATTGTACTTTTATGTTTGAAGGTATTCGTACTATGGAAGCACAAGCGATAAGACTATTTAATAAGAAGGACGATTAATATGGCTCAACAAGAGACTACATTTAGAATAAAAGCTGCCATAGAAGGTGTAGAAGGTGTTGGTAGGTTAAAAGATGCTGTTAAAAAATTAAATAATACTGCAAGTCCAGCAGCAAGAGATATTGGCAAATTAACTCAAGCAACAAGACTTTTAGCTGGTGCAACAAATAGAACAGAAAATGATCTAAGGGACTCGATCAATATTTTTAGGGAGTTAAGAGCCAATGTTGGTATGACAAGTAAAGAATATCGTGAATTAACAAGAGATATAAACAGGGCAGAAAGAGCATTAGCAAAATCAGGCAAGAGTGGAAGAAATGCTGGAGGTAGATTTTCTGGTGTTGGACAAAGATTAGGATTGGCTGCTGGTTCTGCTTTCGTTAGTCCCGAAGCTGCTGTTGGTGCTTTGGCTGGTGGTATTCCTGGTGCTGCTGCGGGTGCTGCTGTCGGTCAATTAAGACAAGCTGCTGGTGGTGTAGCAGATTATGTTGCTCAATTAAATCAAGCAAAAAGAACATTAGCTGCTGTTAGTGCTGATCAAGATGAATACAATCGTGCATTAGGAATTGCAAGACAAGTAAGCCAAGATTATTCCGTTAGTTTGCTTGAAACTTTAGATGGATATTCTAAAATTGCTGCTGCTGCTCAAGCTAATAATTTAACGCTAGAACAAACCGAAACTATATATAGAGGTATGATTTCTGCTGGTGTTGCCTTTGGTGGTAGTCAGGCTGATTTAGATGCAATCATAAGAGCAACCACTCAGGTATTGTCCAAAGGTAAGGTGACGGCTGAAGAAATGCAGGGTCAAATCGGTGAAAGATTACCTGGTGCTGTTGCTAAATTTGCGGAAGCTACTGGTAGATCATTGCCAGAATTAGCAAAAGCATTTGAACAAGGTGAAGTTGATATTGCAGATTTTGTTACCTTTACTGAAAAACAATTTGAAGATTATGACCAATTAGCAAGAACTATCGGAGCATCACCAGAAAAAGCTGGAGCAAGATTAAAACTTGCTTTAGATACTGCCAAAGAAAACTATGGTGGATTTTTTCAAGATATAGGTGCTGGATTCCAAGATGGCGTAACCAAAATTATTATGTGGGCTAATGAAAATCAAACACAAATTAAAAATGTAATCGCTGATTGGATAATTTTTGGACAAGATTTATATACGATAATTAAATATTTTGTTGACCAAACACTTCGTTTGTTTAAACCTTTAATAGATACGATGCAATGGTTAGGTAAACATTTAGGTAAGCTTATCCCTAATGTTGTAGGTGATTTTTCTAATGCAATAAAAGTTGCAGATTTACAATCACAAGTTGCAAAAAAAATGGTAAGTCAAGACGGTGCAAGTAATAGTGAGATAAGAGAAAGACTTGCAAGTTTTAACGATATTGCTAAACAAGCAACTGTTTTTAGAACTAATGCAAAAGAAGGAAGCAAGCTTTATAAAGAAATTTTTGATGAAGAATTAAAGAAATTATTGGCAGATGAACTTGGCGAAGCAAATGATAAATCTAAGACATTAACAAAAGCAGAACGTAAATCTGAGATACTAAACAAATTAAATACTGCATTTGAGCCAGAACAATTCTCAAACAGAGTTGCAAAAGCAACTGAAAGTGCCACAGAGTCTATAAATCAATTTGTAGAAGGTGCGAAACAAGGGTTTGCTAAATACAAAGAAGGTTTAGAAGATGTAGCAGGGGCTATGTCAAAAACTATTGGTAATGCCTTCCAAAAACTAGAAGATACTTTAGTTAATTTTGTACAGACAGGAAAATTTGCATTTAAGGACTTGGCGAGATCTATTATTGCTGATTTAACTCGTATTGCGGTACGACAAACAATAATGAAACCACTTACAGGTTGGTTAGGTGGTATCTTCCCTAATATATTTGGTAGTGCTAAAGGTAATGTATTTGCTGCTAATGGTATTCAGAAATTTGCTAGAGGGGGCATAGTAGATAAACCCACCGTTTTTCCTTTTAAGAATGGAATT
>VTLG01000391.1_pt1 | contig 11407 bp, 17 predicted proteins | sample 4694571 | NCBI WGS metagenome assembly VTLG01 (sample SAMN12604809, study PRJNA352737) | marine metagenome | biome: ENVO:00000447; feature: ENVO:00000209|ENVO:00000569|ENVO:01000036; material: ENVO:00002151; isolation source: viral sequences binned using virsorter ... | reverse complement strand
AATTAGGATCAAACCCTTCTTTTTCAGTTAGATCCTTGTGTATCTCAAAAGCAGTATAAGTCATTGCTCTGTCTGTTCCAAACCAAGAATTTTTAGCAGCCCATGCTTCGGCTCTAGGATCTGGGTTTATTGGCTCATCCATAGCAGGTTGATTTATTTGTCCACCTTGAGAAAGATTTACAGGTTTCTCTGCCTGTGTTGGTACTTCTCTACCTTCTTTAGCCGCATCCAGTTTTGCATTCTCAAAAGCGAGTGTTGCAATTCTTTTATTGGCTTCAACTTGTGCCTTTGCATCACCAGATTCAATTGCTGCAGCTAATTCTTTTTGTGCAGCTTCTAGTCCTGATGAAATCGTAGACTCAAATTTTTTAATATAATCAGCATCAGTTTTGTTAAACTTTTTTTCTAACGCTAATCTTTTTTCCTCTACAGCTTTTGCGTACTCGACAGCAGCTTGTTCTCTTCGCTCTGCTTCTCTCATTTTACGAGTTAGTTTTGCAATACGAGATTGTACACCTTTACTGTATTCCTCTAGTTCGTTATCAGATTTTTTTTCTTCTAACTTTGTTTCTCTTTCATTTTCAAATGTCTTATCTGTTTCTTGTTCATTTGTTTCTTCTTTAGACACTTCAGTATTTACTACTGCTTCATCTTTTGTTTCTTCAATATCAATAGTTGCATCGGGACCCGATGTATCTATATCAACTGTTTTCTTTTCTTCTGGCATAGTTTACTCCTTCCTATGTTTAGAACTCATGCAAGATGTCCTCTGGACTATCAATTGTTGCTAACACTTCATCGTCGTTTAGCAGACGCATTTCCCCACCATCTATTTTGATTCGGCTACCTGCATAACGTGCAAACATAACCCAATCTTTTTCCTTGCACCACGGACCCTCAGGATATCTCTCCTTATCCTTATAACATTGTGGGCCCATAGCCATAACTAATCCTACCTGCGAAGCAACTTGTTGTCTCTCCAAAGTAGTTTCAGCTAATACTATTCCACCTTTAGTTGTCTCTTTCATTTTAAAAGGTAAAACTAAAAGTCTCCAACCTGTCGGTTTTGGTAATTTTGGCTCTTCTTTTTTTGATGGTTTTACACCAACAAGTTTATTGTTTGGTGTTAATATCGATGACTGTTCCTTTCCCATTTCGCTCCTTATCTTCTAGCAGGTTAGAGAGTTCCTGTTTAGTGGCTTCTAAGCCGTTGATTTGTCCTATTATATACTTATAATTTTCCATGCTGTCAACACTTCCTGATGTGACAGTCATAGATAGTGCTTGTAGTCTAGTATTTATAAACTTAAGCAGTCGATTTATGACGTTTTCTAATTGCATTTTTTCCTTTCTTAGCAATGGATGCAACTTGACTTTTACCCATAACTTTAGCTCGTTGTTCCATCACAGTTAATATTTGTATCTTACGTGCAAAGGGTTTGTTTACACGTTTAACTTTAGCTACGGTTGCTCTTGCATCCGCTGGTGTAGCAAATTTTATACGGACGGTATCTCTAGGATTTTCGTCCGTATAAAGTCTACGTCCAGACCCTTTAGGTTTTTTACCCGTACCTTTTTTTGGATCCGCCACGTTTCATCTCCTTAATATGCTTCTCTATAACTTTACTTTGTTTCTTATGTAAAGCAGAAGCTTTCTTTAGTGCTTTTGCAACTTTTTTTATTTTCTTAACCATTATGCTTTTTTCTTTTTCATCGCAGCCTTTTTCTTTTTAGCCATGACGAATTTTTTTAATTGTGGTGGTATAGAACCTTTCTTCATTCCAGGTCTTTTCATTGCCATACCGCCGCCCATCATTTTTTGTTTTCCATGTTTTGGCATTATCGTTCTCCTAACTTTTTTTTAAATTTATGCACTTTATTACGAGCTTTTCGTTCAAGTGCTTTATCTTTCTTATTTAACGCAACTTTGACTTCACGTCTAGCTTTCATTAAATTCTTTACGAGACCTTTTTTGTAAGGTCCCTCCTTTAGTGGGGAAATTTTGTATGATCTACCGTTAAATTTTTTTGTTTTTGCTTTTAACATTTCCATCTTCTTCTAGCCTGACGTAGTCTAGAATTAGGATCTTTTGCTGCTTTAGGAAATTTTTTCATCTGTCCTAGTGATCTTGCGCAGAATGATTTTCTACGTTTGGCAGCTTTCGATCCTGGCTTCACTTTACCAGTCACGGCTGTTTTTAATTTAGAACCAGGGTTAAGTCTTCTATATGCTTTTACCCCAGCTGCTGTCATTCCCGCACCTTTTTTCGTGGCACGAAAATTTTTTTTATTTCTTGCAGGCATTTTATCCTGTCTTCTCATTATCTCATTCCCATTCTTCTTGCCATGAATCCACCCATCATAGCTGATTTTCTTTTTGCAAAAGTTTTAACATTTGTTGGTTTACCGCCAACACCCTGTGCTACCGCTCTTTTTCTTTGCACTGCTGATCGTCTTTGGCTTTCAGTCATACGTCTTGCTTTTGCAAGTGGGACGCATTTTGGATATTTACGTTTTGCATCTTTCTTTTGTTTTGATCTTCCACACTTTGAGAAAGATCCATCTTTCTTTTTACTTCCTATATCTACCCACTTCTGGGCAAACCATTTGTCCAGACCGTTCTTAGACATTACGAATTCTTTCCGATAGCGTCTCTGTTTTGTCCTCTTTTGGCTATCTTGCAAACAGAACCACCCATACCTAGACCCTGTCTTTTTAATCTAGCAGTTGCCTCCATTAATCCACCACCTGCTCTATTTTTTCTACTTACTTCTGTTGGACCTTTTGTTTGTTCTTGAAGAATTTTATCGATGGTTTTAAAAGGTTTTCTTTTACCTAAATTTTTCTTTCCAGTTCCAAAAGATCCTTGTCTTAGTCTTGGGTCTTCCTTTCCAACAAAAAAAGTTTTTGGACCCATTCTTACACCTTTTTCAGATGCTCCCTCTGAATAACCAATACGACCACCTTTAGCTTTGCTGCCTCTAAAATCTTTTCTCTTTACACCAGATGGATCTTTGATTTTACCGGCACAGATCTTGCTAGCGTATGCGTTCGCGTATGCTGACGGATATACCTTAAATTTTCTTTTTGCTGCGGCTTTACCTCTTGGACATAGTTTAGTCATTATGATCTCGCTGTTTGTTTTGCTCGTTTAAAGTCAGATGCTTTTGGTGCACCTTTTGCACCTTTCTTTCGCATCTTGCCACCACGTTTTCTTTTAGCATGTATGTTTGCATATAGACCTGGTCTAGACATTAGATTACCTTTTTCTTTTTCTTTTTCATTTTAGCACCTGCAATTTTATCTGCATAAGTTGGATTAGGGTTGTTATCTATTCCCGCTCTTACAGATAAAGTTCCAAATGTTTTGTTAATTTTTTCTACGTTTGATTTTTTCTTTGTTCCAAGTTTTAATCCTACTCTACCACCTTTAGCTTTTTGTTCAGAAACTTTTTTAGATCTTCCTGTTTTAGGAGAAAATGTAAAATCATCTTGTTTTTTAAAAGATTTGTTTTTACCTTCAAATAAAGTTTGTGCTAATTTAGCTTCAGCTCCTTTTCTTTTTTGAGTTGCGATAGCTAAATTACTTTTAGCCGTATCTAATTTTGTTTTATTAACTTTTGGTTCAACACTTGTTATAGTTTTAAAAATTTGTTTACCTGGTTTTACGAAACTAAATATACCCATTATTTTTTTCCTCCGTTTCTAAAAATTTGTGTTCCCTTTATACCATAAATTGACGCTACGACAAGGATCCAAAGATTTGTAAACCATGACGGCAGCTGCGAGAACATCTCGAAGAATAATTTTACCTTGTCCATCGCAGTTGGGTCATCTGATATGACTGCGTATGCGAGCACCAACACGGGCAAACTGAGAATTATCAAAACTGCCTCGTCCTTCCAGTCTGATTGTCGGGCTTCTAGCAATTTACCCTGGTAAGCTTCCTCTCCTTTGGCCATACGTTCAGCATGCATTAGTTGTGCATCTGACATTGCCATCTTCGTTCTCTGTTTGTTAGCGTAAATTTTACTTCCTGCAGAGACGGCTAATTTTATCGCCGATAACCACATAATTAGTACGCTTTAGAGTTTCTTTTCTTTTCTGCTAACATTCGTTTCTGACCGCCAACTGGCATTTCAGGTTTTCCTGTAGCAATATAGTTAAAAGATTGATCAGCAGTCGTTTTAGATCTAGGATCTACTTCAATACTTTGCTCTGCAACCTTAACATCTTTAATTTTGTCTAATTTTTGCATTTATGCTCCTTTTTTTACTCCCTTTATAACACCTTTGTTCTTAGATGCATAGAATATCTTTTCACCCCTCTTCTTACCGTATTGTTTCTTCATGGATTTCATAATTTTTTTACCTTTTTTGTTTAATGGCATTAATTATCCTCCGTAATTACCGCTGCTTGTTTAACTCCAGTCTTTGCAAGGCTAACTCCAGCTCGTAATTTTGCTAAATCTTCGTTTTGTTCCATTTTATCCTCTGCAATTTCACCTTGTTGCATTAATCTTGCTCTTGCAAGGTCTTGTTGAGCCTCATCATTGTCTCTTTTTCGTTCATTTTCCATCGCACGAAGGTCAACTTCACGTGATTTTAGTTTTAAAAGAGGATCAGAGTCAAATTGTGATGTAATTTGCTTCTCTTCCTTCATAAATTCTTCTGTCATCTCAGCAATTAATACAGATTTTCTTGCTTCAACCTGGTTTGTCAGCGCTTGTAGCTGTTGTTGCATTCTTGGATCAGTTGCTGCCATCTGTTGCATCTGCAACATCTGTTGTAATTGCTCTCTAAACTCTAATTGCACCTGTTCTTGTGCCATCAAACTAATATGTTCTAAAATATTTTTTTGTATCGCTGCCATAACTGCAGGATTATTTCTAACAATGTTAGTTGACATAAAATTTAAGTGAGCTGTAATGTGTGCTCTGTGATCTTGACCAGGAAAAGCTTGAAAAGGTTTGCCAGCTAACGCGTTTATGTGTTCCATACTCGGATCCATCGGTGCGGTTGGCGCCGGTGGTGGTAAAACTGCATCAACATTTTTAACACCGATTGCTTCATACATGTTTCTGTACACCTGATACAAGTTATGTATTTGTGGATTAGATGTTGCAAGTTGTAATTGTGTTTGTGCTAGAGTCACTCTTTGTGACATTGAAAATATATTTGGATCTGCAACTGGTATAACATCGATTCTATTATCAAAATCAGTTTGTTTTACGTTTCTTGTACCACCTACAACATCGTAAGGATATTCTGGTGGTAAATATTGTGACACAACTTTTGATAATAATTTAAATTCTTTTTTCATCGCTGCATAACATCTCTTGTGTATTGCGCTCATGACTCTTGAACCACGCTCTAACAATGCAATTGTGGTTCCAACCGCAGCTTGTTGATTACTATCCCCTACTTGCATATCAGCTATTGCAGCAAATCTTTGTCCAGCTTGCACAACAATACCTAATAAATTTAATAATGTTTGAGAAGGTTCCTTGTATGGTAGAGGGAAGAACGCATCACGTAAATTACCACCTGGTGCATCTACATCTTTAAATTCACCTGGTTGTATTGGCGCTGCTTCGTCTCTAACTCTTACACCTCTTTGTTTAAATCCTGCTGGTAAGTTTGATAGGGTACCTGCGTCTAATAATTGACGGAGAGCCGCCGTTGCCGTACGACTCAATCCGCCAATCATATGAATGAGTCCAAAGCCATAAAATCCTAGTCCTGGCAGAAACTTGAAGTGGACAAAATATTGGATCTTATTTTTCTTTAGATCATCGGGCGCGAAGTTCCTTCTGATAGAAAGAACTTTCCTATTACCTTCTTCAACAGTTACGATGTAAGGTAATTTTATTCCAGTCGGTTGTCCGTCTGCACCGACTTCTTCAAAACCTTCTAAGTCTAAGTTTACATGACACTCTAACAAAGTATAAACGGGCTCGTTCTTACCAGTCTTTTTACTGCCTTCAAGGTCACGTTCTTTTTTTGCAAGCTCGTCATTTGTATCTGTGCCTGGAGGACCTAACTCCACATCTCTGTAAAAACCATTAACTTGTTGTTTTCTTAATTCGTTTTCAGATATTTTTATTGTATGAATAATCGCTTCCGCATCGTCTAATGAGGTAGCCGTGTACGGAACGATTAATTCATCTGCTGGAACAAACTTAGATACAGCTCGTCCCAGGTTTACATCATAGTAAACTTTTTTAAATGTTGATCCAGCTAGTGGTAGATGAAATAACATAGAATCAAACTCTGCTTCATACTCTTTCATTTGATCCATAACTAAATAATTCATAAAATCTTTTACACGTTGTGCTTGTTGTTCTGTTGCAGGATTTTTTACACCAATAATCTGTGTTCTAACTGGTCCATCACTTGGTAATAATTCTTTGTATGCTTGTGCTTGGAATTGTGTAACAGCTTCTGCCATTACTGGGTGTGTTGCACCTGATGCTCCTTGAAAAGGTTCAGTTCTGTTTTCATATTTAAATCCTAAAAGATCTAAACCTTGTATATATCCTTGTTCCCATTCTTTTCTTGAACCTTTGTAATCCATGTAGTTTTGGGTCATCTCATTACCAATTGGTTCTAAAACTTCTTCTGGTAAAAGATCTGCAAGATTGTCAAAGTGTGATTCGGTTCCAGGCACGTTGATCGCTCCTGGTTCAAAGTCTAATGTTACACCACCATCTTCTTCTGGTATAACTTCTATTGGTCCTTTTTCTTCTGCTGGTTCCTGAACAGCAACATCTTCAGCTATCTCTTCTTCTGAAGGGATATCTAATTTAGTCCTAGTGTTCGGGAGTCCTTTGTCTATTTCTGCCATTTAATACTCCTATAAGTTTCTAACACGTTTTAATAGACCTGGCAACCCTTGTGAGTTTGGTCCTTTTTCTGGTGGTGGGCCTGATTTTTTCCCAATCAATCCGCCATCTCTTGCACCTTCTATGCTTCTAGCAAATGTTTCTTGTTCTGCTCTTTCTGCAGCTTGTTGTTCAGGTGTTAATGCATCAAATCTTTTTTGATCTTCAAAACCTAATCTACCAACTTGATACAAACCTTCTGCACCTAATGATGCAATACCAAGTGGAGATAGTCTACTCGCTATACGCGCAGCTGTTCTAGGATTAAGACCTAAATTAAATATTCTTTGAGCGACGGGTCCAAACTTAGCTGATTGTTTTACAAGTTGTGGTGCAAAAGTTGCTTCTGCTGCAAGAGTTGCTCTATCAATTGCAGAAGTTGGATCTATGCCAAACCCTGCTGTAAGTGCTGCAGTACCAAGTGGTGTAGGTATAGTTTTAAAGGCTTCTTTTAAAAAACCTGGACTAAATAAAGGGTTTGCAAATAAAGCAAGGCTTTGTTTTGATGTTGGGTTGTCTAATACTTTTTTAAATTGAGGTAAAATATCAGGTACATTTTTTCTAGCATAATCTAATAAATTTTTTCTGTTTTTTGGATCACTTAAAATAACTTTAAAATCATTTGGTACAAATCCTCTTTTTATTTCTCCTGATACGCTTTTTTGAACGTTGTCTTTAATAAATTTAAAATACTCACTATCTTTTGTACGAGCACCTCCACCATATTTATCAGGTGCACCTGGTAATTTTTCTATTTCTTTTATAGTTTTATTTACTTTTGAAAAAGCTAAATTTTTTTTAATACCAGAAAAAGAAGGTTCTAAAGTATTTGGATCAACTATAATTCCAACAAACCTACCAGATGTTGTTTTAACAACTTTTTTAACAGAATCATTTATTTCTTGTAAAATTTTTTTCTGTTCTTTTGTAGGTTTGCCTTTTATGTTATCTAAAATATTTTCTCTTTTTTCATATAATTTATCTAACATATTTTCTGCAGGTTTTAATACAACTTGATTTATTAATCTTGAATCCATACCAACAAGTTGAGTGTCAAACTGAAGACCTAATCTAGCCATGTGAGATTTAGAAGCTCTATGTGCTGTATCTATTTTTCCAAACACCTCTGGTTTGTCTCTTAAAAATTCTGCTCTTTCTAAGGCCATTCTTTTTTCAACTTTTCGACTAGTTGTTTTATCGAGAAGTGGATTTCTAACTTCTTTAACATATTCTTGAGAAGTTCTACCTTTTGCAAATTTTAAACCTTCTTCTTTTCCTACTATTTGAGCTGCTCTACGAGCTTGTCTTTCTGTTATTGGAAAATCTTTTGCTAAAGTTGTAAAAGGTACAACACCCATTGGTTTTTTAAATATTTCTCTAACTGATTTTTTAAATTTTTTTTCTACTTCTTTATTTGGATATTTTACACCTGTTTCAATTTTTTTAATTGATCCATCAGGTTGTTTAACATCTTTTGTTGTAACAGATATATTACCTTCTACTTTTGCACCTTTACCAGCTACAGTAGTTTCTTTGACTTTTCCTGATTTTATATTATTAAATAAATTTCTATCTGTGCCACCAGCTTCGTATAATTCTTTCATGGTTTTGCCATAAACTTTTTTAGCAATATCTTCTTGTTTTTTTGTAATCCCTGAAAGAGATCTTTTAGCATATGAAGCTGCTCTACCTTCTTTATCTCTATATTCTTTAACAGCGGCTTTAGCTTCATCTACGTTATTAAAATATTTTGGTGCTTTACCACCACCAGGTAATCTTTTCCCCATACCTTTAACTTTAATTTTTCCTTTTTGCGGACCTGTTTTTATTTTTACAAGTTTTCCTTCAAAAAACCCAATCCGTCCACCATCAGCTTGTGGATTACGTTTCATAAAAGCATTAACGGCTTCCATTGTTTCAACTTCGGGTTTTTTATCTACAACAATATCCTTTGCATCGATAAATGGATTTTTAATTTTTTTTCTAGTCAGATGATCTATCATCTGTTTATAGGCTCCAGGAGCTAGTTTGCCTATTGTTTTAATAACAGCCATTACTCTCCTAACATTCTAGCAATACCACCACCTGCTTTTTTAATTGGTGGTGCAGATTTTGTAGCCTCTTCTATAATCTCTGATATATCTTCTATTCCATCTTCAACATCTTTTAATTTACCTTCTGCGTCTGGTCTTACAGTCATTTCTTCATACTCATCTGGCACAAAACCATCTTCTGTGGGTCCACCTTTTTTATATCTCATGGCTTCTTCTTTATAACCAAACTCACCCATGTCATCTGTTTTTGTAACAATAGTTTCTCCTGGATCACCAAATGCGTTTTCTCTTAACTCATAATTTTTATATTTATAAGTTCGTTCAACTCTTGGATCAGCAACTGGATCATCAACTGATTTTCCAAATCTTTTAATCTTTTCAACTAACGCAAAGAAATAATCTGGAGCTTTGGTTACCTTTTCTTTTGCGGCTTCAACCATAGGTGCTGCTTCTTTACCAAGACCTAGTAATCCTGTTTTAAGTGCTGTGATACCTGCACCCGCTGCCCCCACCGTTTTTAGAAATGCTCGACGTGCTTTATCAATTCCACCTATTTTAAAACCTGCACGTCCACCTTGTGCAAATTCATCTAGATCAATATCTTCTAATTTATCTAAATTAAATTTTCCAAATTTTCTATCAGTTAAAGCTGAATATGCTTCATCGTAAAGTTTTAACCTCTCTTTTATTGGAAGGTCATCATAAACTTGACCCATTCGTGTCGCTAAATCTTCTGCAACAAGTTCTGCATCAATTTTTCTGTCACCGGACAATCCTGGTGATACATTGTCGATTGCATCCTCAACCATTTTTTGTTTTGTTTTTATTCTAGCAATACCCTCTTTGTTGCCTTTTTCTAATCTTGCTTTAATTTGTGCATCTGTTTCTTTTACTTCTTTGCCACCCATAATTTTAGCACCTTTTGGTATCTCTTTACCCTCTAGGTCAAATACTTTTGCTTCTGGTGTAGACGCAACTTCTCCTGTTGCAGGTCTAGATTCTAATCTTTTAATAACGTTTTCTACTTGATCAGCATTTTTTAATTGAGTTGGATCGATACCATTTTGCATCAAACGTTGTGCTGTGATCTGTGTGTTAAGTTCTATTAAATCTTTTTTAGGCATTGTTTGAACGATTCCAGTCTCACCTTTCGCTTTCATCATCGTTCTCATCACCCACTGATAAACTGCTTTTAATCCTGCTACTGCCATTAGTAATAATTCCTTTTACGTTGCTCGACCTTCTCGTCGATATAATCTTCAGGGTGACCGATCAGACCGCCCTGTCTGAATCGCATGATGGCTTGTGTTGTTGAATCGACCAAGTCATCATGATCCCCGTATGGAAACGCAGCGCACTCTTCAATGACGTCGTCTGCAAATTTCTGCTCAGGTGCCCATATCATACCAGATTCAAACAGAGGTGCAACTGAATTTACACGAGCGTGCTTGTCGTTGCCTTTGCTCGGTGTGAAGTTTACGACCGGTATATCCATCTTTCTTAGTTCGTAGGTTAGGGGCAAACCTGATGCTTTTGCCTCGACAATCACCGTTTCAGGTTTCCAGTATTGATATTGCTCTAATGCTAAACGTCTAAGTTCTGGAAACTCATACCTACCTTTAATGGCATCGAGTAAAATTAAATTAGCGCCTTCGTCTTCTGATGGATAGAAAATACCCCATGTGGTAATCGCCGAGTAGTCGGCTGTTTCTTTTTTTAAAAAAGCTGTGTCGTAAGATTGTATAACGTGATGTAGTTCTGGTATATCCTCTTTTGTATATTTACGCCACCATTCACGTTTTAATATTGCACCCTCTTCTGCGGTTGGATTTTGCATCCACTGCGCGTTCCATTTACCCGTGGGCAGTGTTGCTTGGACCTTTTCTAATTCATCTAGTTTCCAATACTCGGGCCACACCGGTTTAGCGTTCCGTGATCCGTGGTTCATGATTGCTGGAAACTCGACCACGTGCCATTGATCAGCTTTAGGTTCACTCTGGTTCTTAACCAACATACCTGTTAGATCTTTTGTTGTCCAACGAGTCATGACGAGCACGATCTTGCCACCTGGTTGTAAACGTTGTCGTGGTCCTGATGTATACCACTCGTAGGCTGACTCCATTGCTGTTGGTGATAGTGCATCTTGTTCCGAGTGCGGGTCGTCAATGATTAGTAAATCTGCACCACGCCCAGTGATCGCACCACCCACACCAGCAGCGAAGTATTCACCACCTTGTTCTGTCTCCCAACGTCCTGCTGCTTTAGAATCTTCTTGTAATCTTGTTTGAAAAATTTTGCTGTAGTCTTCTCGATCGATTAGGTTTTTTGCTTTACGACCAAATCTGATTGCGAGTTCTGCCGTGTGCGTTGCTTGTATAATTTTTAATTTTGGATCACGGCCCACCATCCATGCTGGCAAAAGATAAGATGCAAATTCAGATTTTGTATGTCTCGGCGGCATGTTAATGATTA
>VTLG01008495.1_pt1 | contig 11410 bp, 24 predicted proteins | sample 4694571 | NCBI WGS metagenome assembly VTLG01 (sample SAMN12604809, study PRJNA352737) | marine metagenome | biome: ENVO:00000447; feature: ENVO:00000209|ENVO:00000569|ENVO:01000036; material: ENVO:00002151; isolation source: viral sequences binned using virsorter ... | reverse complement strand
ATTTCATCAATTATAAATTCAGGTATTGTAAATCTACAAATAATTGTGCCTAAAGTAAATGATTCCATTTTTACTTCATTTACTTTTTTATCTTTCTCCATATCTTGAATCTTCATTACATTTCCTTCACTTTCTTTTTTAGTGTAAGTTTATATTTTGTTATGTTATATGAAAGAAAAGGTTTGTATCTTATCATTCTGTCGTATAACTTTGGCCATAATACTTTTTCACTTATGGTTTTATTTAATCTTTTTGAAAACTTTAAAATATCATCTAGTATTAAAAATGTTTCAAAATTAATCTTTTTAGATAGCAAATATTTAAGCACAGGTGGATGTTGACCATCTTTAGAAGTAAATATATCATCAAAACTTAATTTCTTTGTTATCATACTTAATATATATTCAATATCTTGTTCATAATAATAATGCAAACTCTCTATTCTTTTTGACCACGATTTGTAATTTTCGTCACCTGACCTGCCAATGATATCACCAATCCACAAATTAGTGTTACTAACAAAATTACTAATAAAATAATTAATGACATCGCTATCGCTATAAGTTCTACTAAGCTTGTGAAAAAAATACTTATCCCTTCTTTTAGTGAATGTTTCCAACCTTGCCGTTGTTCTGCCATTGTGTTTATGGTAGTCATAACTCTGGTTCTTACTTGTGAAATGTAATTTGATTGCCAGATAGATTTTATATACTTCAAATCCATTCACTTAAATATCGTTGCCTTGATGTAAAGATTGTAAATACTTCAATACATTTTCTGGTGAAGATTCACCGTAAGGGTCTTCTGGTGTATCATCTGTCTTACCTGGTTCTACAAACATTTTTTCAATCACGCCATTGTTTACAATCATAGCATATCTCCATGATCTTTGACCGAAACACTTATCTCTTTTCTGACAAAGCATTCCCATTTCTTGTGTGAATTGACCATTGCCATCAGGTATTACTTTTACATTTTCTAATTTTTGATCTTGTGCCCAAGCATTCATAACAAAAGAATCATTTACTGACATACAATAAATTTCATCTATGCCGTGTTCTTTAAAAACACTTGCCTGTTTTTCGAATCCTGGTAATTGTTGATTTGAACAAGTAGGTGTAAATGCACCTGGTAAAGAGAATACTAATACTCTCTTGTCTTTGAAGTAAGTATCTGTATTTGTATCTGTCCATTCGCCTAACTCCCTTACTCTAAAGTGAACAAACGGCACTTGCATATTTATTTTATCATCAAACATAATCATAATGGTAGTTTCGCTACCTTCTCCTTCAACATATTTAAGTTTTGTGCCTCATAGGCAACTTTTTCTTTTAAGTTTTTATTAATCATTGATCTAGTATTAGCAGGATCAATTTCATTGTCTTTACAATACTCTAAAATTGCGTCTATGTAACTAATTTTTTTATCTTTAACTATATTTTCTACAATTAAAGCAAACTTATTTGGTGTTAATATTGTATCAGACATATGTTTAATTATACTACATTCATTACTAAAAGTCAAGCGCCTGTTTCTGTTGCGAGGTACAGGCAAACCCCAAGCAGTTATTATGCTGCTAAAGCGTAACCTTGTGAGTTAGCATTTATTAATAGTACGATATCAGCGATTAATCTCCGAAGTGTTTTACCTACCAGTCGAGCCTAGTTCCACCCCTATAATTTCATTGTTATAATGGTGGAGTGGCTGGGTATTGCACCCAGGTCCTGTGTAGTTATTGTCACCTCATCAACAACTAATTCTATAAATTTGTACTCGGTTTAAACTCTAATGCCTTATAATCAAATAACATATTTAATATGCATTTATCAACCTGATCTGGCGTTTCAATCGTTCTTAAAATATTACCTGGTGTATCTTCAGAAGCATAAGTTGTAACCGCATATGCAATATCACCATCTGGTACTCCATTTGCTCTACCAAATGCCACTTCTACTGCAACGTATCCTTCATTCTTTAATGCTTCATTAACATCTTTTAAAGGTCCGCACCAAATTGGTACATTCATTAACATCCAAGGATATTTTGCCATACCCTCTGGACTTGCATACGATTTACTGGTTAAACATAATATAAAAAATAGTCCACATATTGTTTTAATTAGTTTTCCCATTTTGTTTAAATTTCTTATGAAACTCCTCTATTGCTGGTTTTAACAGCGGTAAATAATCTTGTTTGTTTTTAATAAATGTTTGAGTAGAACCTTCTTCGGTTACAATTAAAATAACTATTTGGTCAATTGCTTTACCATAAAGTTCCTCATACATTTCGCAATAGGCTGAAGTTTGAATAAAATAGTTCTCTACCCATTCTTCTTTTTTATCTTTGGTAGATGTCTTAAAATCTATTACAGATAATTTGCCATCATATTCTGCAATACAATCAACTCTACCTGCAACACCCCATTTATCGCTGTATAAAGCACCCTCTTGCATTACTATATTATTTATCTTATCCAGTTCAGTTTTTAGGATCGTAAATAGCGCTGTAGGTAAAACACCTTGTTGTGACAGTTCTTGATTGTTAAGATAGTTTTCTGTTAGTGTATGTACTGCTGTACCTCTACTAGCAGCATTTCTCATAATAGTATTTGCTACTTGTTCACCAACTGACTCACGCCATTTGAGTATACCTGCATTGCCTCTATCAGATAGCACAGTTGTGATTGAAGGATATTTATTGCCGTTTGGCAATACATAGAATCTTTTGCCTTTGATAGTTTCAGTTTTTAAGTTTATAATCTTTTTTTCTTGCGGAACATGAGTAAAAGTTTTCATATCATGGTTCGCTTTCATATATTCGTGTAATTTATTCATAACAATATTATATCATAATTAAGTGCTTCTGTAAAGCGTTAGCATATCATTGTGATCTTCTTGACTAACTATGCCAAGCGCTCAGTCAGGTTTGTACTCTACATATTGAGTTTTACCTTGATCGTTTCTAAATGCTCTCAATGTTTGTTTTCTATTATCAGTAGGACCTTTGTATGAACAATGAATCCAACCGCTATTAGGTTCTTCAGGTTTATGATATTCCAATATTAATTGGTCAAAATCTAAATTTTCTACAATCCACTTTGCTAATTCAGCATTTGGCGTCCCAAATATTTCGAAGTCCGCCGCTTGGCCTTTAGCGTGCTGTGAGTTTACGGATGACCCTATTGCAACACATAATTCTTCACTTCTAAACCCACTTGATATTGTCACAGGTGTAGCATAGTGATCTCTAACAGGTTGTAGTATGTTTTCACATAACTTTTGTAATGATGTAATCTGATCGTCATTAGGATTATTATTAATTCCTTTACGCTCAGCCGTCTGACTAGCCGTCATTTCTTTAAGACTAAAATTCTTACTTAATTTCATTTGATATCCTTTGTATGATTATTTTCCACGAGTAATAGCAACAATTTTCTTTAATTGTGCTTCAATAACTTCTGCTCTATTTGGCCAATGAATATAGGCCTCTGGTGATTTTGCAAGTTTGATTAAAAGAGGTATGATTAATTTTTCTAATTTTCTATAATTTTCTTTGTATTCTTTGCCAAGATTATCTTTTCTCAAATCGTATTCATCATCCATTTGTTTTTTAGCAATTTCTAATTCTGTTTCATTTTTTGAAACAACTGTTTCTTTAGTATCGCCAACTAATCTTGTAAGTTTATCTAGTTTACCTTCTAGTCTGCTTATAATTTCGCTAGATACAGCTTTCCCAACACCATCTGCTGTCTGTTTAACAACTTCCTGTGTTTCTTTGCTTTGTGTTTCTGTTGGTTTACTTTTGACCGAGGTAAAACCCCAATCACCATCAGCGTCAAATCCGTCTAAAAAATCAAAGTCTGCCATATCTATATTTATACTTTCCCTTGTCGCTTTCTTCTATGTTTTTTAATTACAGCGTCTACCTGTGTATCTTTTACTGAGGTTTTACCGTATTGTTGTGCTAAATTACTCTTTGGATGTGCTTCAGAAATCTTTGATAATACATCTTTCCAACCACTATCAGTTTTACTATCTACATTACCTACACTTGATACTATATTTAATTGTGTAGGCATTAATAATTTAATATGCTTCTTTTTAATAAACTCTTCCATTTCAGAAATAGACATATATTCAGTCCATTTTTCATCTGTTTTTGTATTGTGAAAATTATAAGTTGGCATTTGCTATTCCTTCTGAATACCATGTAGGTATATTTGTTTTCCAAGTAGCAAATCTATTCTTTTTCATTATATAATATTTACGATAACTAGCAACAGCGTCACCTGGTACTTTACATTCATCAGGCATTGCTGGTGTAGCGTCTGTACCTTTAACATTAATAGGTGCATTGTAAGGTGGTGTTTTTAATAACTGACCTAGTTTTTGAACACACATATGGTCTTTTGTATGATTGTATCTTAATTTATATTCATCATTTAATGCCATCATGTGTTTATATAACCATATGTAATTGTAAGCAGATTTCATAACCCATTGTGTACTAGGGTGTTTTAACCAACCTGCTTTGTAAATAATTGCTTCTTCATTAGAGTTATTTAGTCGCCATCTTTTTATCTTACGACCATTCTTTGTAAGGTCTGTATATTCAGTACCGTCTAATACTCTTTTAACAGTACACAACATCTGAGCAGACTCTAAAATCATTTTAACCACATGCTTATCACAACTCATTTGAGCAGCAACAACTGGGTCTTTATCTAGGTAAAATATATTCATTTACTTTCTTCTAACTTTCTTATTTTTTTAATCATTCTTATAACTCTTACATCATAATCTTTTGTAGTAGAAAACTTATCAAGTGTTTTAATTAATGCAATCGGATCATTAGTTTTTAATCTTAACTCTCTAAAATCTTCGTAAGCAGGATGCTCATTTAATAATCTAACATATTCTTTTACACTATCACATTTACTAGGAAATACTCTTACTCCCCAACCAGGCCATTTCTCAATACCTACTGGTAATAAATGTGGTGTTTCTTTAGTCCATGTTCTAATACCGAATAAGTTATTTGCCTCTTTAGCAAATCTACTTGTACCCCAACCAGACTCTAACGCTGCCTGACCTATAATCATTTCATAAGGCACTCTTAAATTTTTAGGTGTTTTAAAATTAATATAATTAATACATTTATGCATTGCCCTAATAAATTGTGTATCATTTATATATGTAAATTCAGGTTCTTGTAAATCCATTTCTTCTATTTTATTCATATAGAATATATCAAGTTCAGCATTTACTTCTGCTATAGCAGTTTTGTTAGGACTATATGTACCATAAAAATATGAACCAACCATTAAAGTTAATACTGCAAATAAAACTTTAGTATAAAACCAAGCAGTGTGTACCCATTTTTCCCATTGGTGTTTATTAGGCATGACCCTCCTTAATAACAGATTTAATATCTTTTAAAGTTTTCTTTTTATCCAATGTAATAACATACCATTTAAATCTAACCTTGTGTTCGTTAGATGGTCCGACCCAATCAATATCGTATTCTCTTTGAAAAGTTAATAAACCTTTTAGATATAAACTTACGATATTATCTAAATTTTTTTCGCTGTGATCTTTAGGTATTGTGGGTGTCTTAAATTGACCTTTACCTTTTACTAATAACTTTAGTAATTCTTTTTGTTTAGCATTTAGTTTCATAATGTATTTATTGTCCTTTGTTTAGTTCTTCTATTGATTTTTGTACTTCTGTTAGTTCTTCTGGTTTCTTTTGTGTTTTACTAGCAACTGTATAAGCAATAAAAAAACCTATTACAGTTAAAGGTACGCCTATGAAAAACATAATTAGTCCGTGTGTTAGTGTCATAAATTATTTGTTCATTCCTGATATATGATTTTCAATATCTTTAGTTTTGTAATCAGAATAAAATTTATTATAAACAGATGATATTCTAACTCTAGGAACATTACCTGTTGAGGCGATTATTCCTTTTCTACTATGTGAATATATCGTATGTTTATATATCTGATTTTTAGGTTCTTTATAAGGTAAATATTCTACACCTTTATAATTTTTACTATATCCTGTTATTTGCATAATGTATTATCCTTTTTGTTGTCATTTATTCATATACTATATAGGAAAATCATGCAAATGTCAAGGGAAAAAAACCCTTATAAATCAATACTAATTAAAATATAAGGGTTTTTAAATGAGAACAAAACGTGAACAAAGATTAGTTTTTCATAAAATTATCGTTCCAGTTAAATGCTTCTTTAACTAGATTTGCTGTAAAACCTTTGTACTTATTATTTACTTTTTTGTTTACAACTGCGACTAGGAATTCTGCTTCTTCGGCAGATAGACCTTCTAGCATTTGAACAAATGTCATTTCTCTTTTGTTTTGTGATAAAGTATTGTCACCACCTTTTGTAAAAAGATATAATCTTTTTGCCTCTTGACTCAATACAGTATGCTCTGTACCTAGTGGAGCGTCATTAGGTGTATATGGTACATCACCTTTCGGTAGTAACCATTCTATACTAGGATCAAACGCACCTTTTAAAACCTGTCTTAAAGCAACTGAATCGTGATCCTGTAATACTTTTAATTTTCTAGGTTTATCTTTTGCATTATTTACCTTTGTAGCAATTTCGCTGAATAAAGGTGGTATTGCTCTACCAGCAGATTGTAATGCTGCCATACCTTTTTTACTTGCTAATGCTGGGTGTGATGTTCTAGCAGGTTGTTGTACCTGTTCGTTTGTTTGTTGTTGTTCTTGTGTTTGTTGTTTTACCTGTTCGGGATTTGCAACTGTCCCATCAGGATTTCTTCTGATTATAACCATTATTTTTTATCTCCTTAACAGTTCTTTCAAGTCTAAAATTCATCTATTGACTCGATTAAAGTTTTAAGTTTTTTGTTTATAAAGTAACCTAGTATTTTATCTCTAGTTGCCACTTCAAAATTGTCAAACTCACGATTTATTTTATCTTCTAATTCTCTAGGAACATAATTTAAATCAATTAATTGTTTATTTCTATCGTAGTTTTTTTGTTCTTCTTCATTAAAGGTAGGTACGATCTCATTGCACCATGCCTCTATCTTCTTTTTACTTAAAGGTCTTTGTCTTCTACCTTCAATAAAAACATTGTCGTCTGATAGCACGTTTGGTATACCATCGCTTCTATCACCTTTTAGTATATGCTCTCTAATATATAGACTTGGATTTTCACCTTGACCTACAAATTTATTAAGCACAGGATTATACTGTTTTATTTTATCATTATGTAATTGTATAAAGTCTTTATCACCTGACAGTATAAGTATCTTTTCATTAGTAACGAATCTTCTTTTACATAGAACAGCAATAATGTCATCTGCTTCTGCTGACTCTACCTCTATCACTTTATAAGGTAAAAATGTTTTAATCTCATCTTTAACTTTGGCCAAGATATCAAATATCATTGTCCAATCGTGTTCAGATTTTTCTCTACTTTCTTTTCTACCTGCCTTGTAGTTAGGAAACGCCTGTCTTCTCCAGACATTACCACTATCACAAGCGATCACCATATCACCGTATTGTTTTCTAAACTTCTTATTGTGACCTCTTAAACTATTTAGTACCATGTGACGCACAAGGTCCTCACTTAACTCTAGGTTATCTCTATGAATTGTAACCATTAAGTTAGAAATCATTATCTGATTTATATCAACAATAATCATACTGTATTATATCATTTTATCAGTTATTTGTCAAGCCACATAATCGCAATAAGTACCTAAAATATACTTTGGTTTATCAAATACTTTTTCGCCAATATGAGGATAACACCAATTAGGCGGAAACATTAAAAGTCTACCTTTTTTTGGTTGTATTTTTATATCTCTATTAGGAAAAGATGTATGTCCTGATTCATTATCTGATAGGTAAACAAACATAACTAAAAATCTTTTACAAGTACTTTTTTGTGTAGCGTCAGCGTGTATTTCAAATCTATCATCTGTATTAGGTAAATATTTTTTAAATCTTGTATATTCTAATCTATAAGAAGAAGGCCAAACATAATCGGATATATCATTATCTTTTTTATATCTATCAATATATGGTACAATTAAATTAGTAACTTCTACTTCCTTTTCAGGAAATATTTGAAGATTTAACTCTCTAAATTTTCTATGCTCTTTTTGTTCTATAAATGTATGTTCTATATTGTCTTCAAAAAATTTAACTAAATCATCACATACTTTTGAATCTATAGCATTATCATATACACTTATATAATCTTTCATTACTTATCAACTTTTGGTTTACTTATGAATATCTTACCATAATCCATATCAGTAACCTGTTTGCCGTCAGGTAAAGTAGTTATTTTAGCAAGAGCATCTGTAATGGCTTGCATTGAATGGTTCCTACCAAAATCTCTTTTAATTAAACTTTTAATACTTTCAATAACAACTGCTAAATCTCTTAAAAAGGTATGACTTTTCATTTTAACAGCATTCTCTTGTAGTAAATGAATCATATGTAGAGTAATATCTTCTACTAACTGCTCAATAAATATATTTTCTTTTATTATTTGTGTCTTTTCAGCACTTACTTTTGGTTTAGGTTTTGCTGGTTTTCTTGCTTTATGAGCAGGAAACTTTATAATCTTGCCCACGGAGTATATCCCTTCTCAGCGGCTTGTTCATCATCTACACCTATTAATTGATTTACTTCTGGCACATAATGTTTAAGCATTCTTTCAACACCTTCATGTAAAGTCTTTTGACTCATAGCACAACCAGAACAGGAACCAGCCATTTCTAATTTAACAATACCTTTTTCATATGATAAAAAATTAATTATACCACCATGCATTGCTACATTATCTTTAACATTTTTTTCTAATACTGATTTAATGTCTTTGATAATTTCTTCATCACTTCTATCCATTATTTCCTTTTCTTCTTATCTAATTCTCTATGTATCCATCTAACTGCCTGATATGATGTAGGTGCTCTACCAATCATACCTCGTATTCTTTTGTGTACAGTAGGGTTTACATCTTCAGCAGGTTCATTATTATCTACAACTACAAAATTTCTTGCACCAAATATTCTTTGTAGTCTTCCCATGTTCTTTTGAATCTGTTTATGACTATTAATTATTATTGCGTCTGGTAGTTTTCTAGGTCTATTTCTATTTCTTTCTAACGCAACATCTAAACTTGTATTTACAAAGACCATATGTATATCATATCCTATCTTTCTTAAATCTGCTGCCTGTATTGATATCTTTTCAACATCCCTTGCCGTACTATCTATAATTAATCCTAAACGACCTTCAAGTGCCATGTTTAACTGCATACCTGCAATTCTTTTTGACTTTGATCTAATCTTATCTCTTGCTATAATTTCTTTTTCGTTATGTGTGGCAAAGTCTAGTGTCAACTTCTCTCTCTTTAATTTAGAAACAAAAGCATTATCACTATTAATAACTTTCATTCCCATACCAGACAATGCTTTTTTAGATACCCAAGATTTACCTGACCCAGGACCACCTGCTAAAAAAAATGCTTTGAATATAGAAGGATCATAGACACCTTCAGTTATGTATTGTTGAAATTTTCTCATATGACTATTTATGCGTAGGTTTTTCTATTGGCAATCCCCCATTATCAAACCATCTTCCGTCATCTGTATATCTGTAACCATTTAGACTTTTATGTAGTTTACCTTTATATCTGCTACCGTCTTTTTGAATAAGGCGTACATCATATAAACCACCATAAATTCTATCAATGTGAATATACTCGTCACCGTCTTCATCTTTATGCCTTTTAGCATTGTCATAAATTTTAGGCAACTTATGTATTGAATTAGGGTAATGAAAATTAGTATAAGGTATTTGGGGCTTATCAGGAACCCATTTACCGTCTTTAAACAATTTTCTCGCCTTTAAAATTCACTTCACCTTTTTCCATAAAGTGTTCTACTAACTGATTATAACCACCTATTAACTTACCATCTATTTGTATCTGTGGCATAGTTCTAACTTGTTTACCTACTGCCTTATACAATTCGTCAGGTGAATTAAAATCTTTACCAAACATTTTTTCTTCATAGGTTAAGCCAAGTTTTTTAACCATAGTCTTGGCTTTATCACAAAATACACAATTTGGTTTACTGTATATGGTTATTGTCATTACTCTACTTTCTCAACTACTACTTTCTCTACAGCAGCCGCTGCTAGTTCATCAATATTGATATCAGCATTAGCGTGTTTAGCAATGTACTCAGCAAGTTTATTTGCGTCACCTACACCCATTTTCAAACCAATATAAACTCTATATTCGCCTTCAGGTGTTTCGTAAACTGCCTTTTCCCACATTTCATAACCTTGTATCATTGTATCTTTTACAATATTTACAATTGTTTCTTCGATCTTTGAAGCAACTTCTTTACTGCCTTCATTACCTATTTCAGTAATGTACAGTTCAGTTCTTTTGTTCATCTGACCATGTAGTTTATCAGCAAGTTCTGCTTTCGCAATCATCATTGCTTTTTCTATTGCTAACTGTAAATCAGGACTTGAACCTTGACCTACTGCATAGATATAATCGTTAGCATTTCTATTTTTAATTAAACCTTTTTCAACTTTAGCGTCAATGTACCATTGTGGCACTTGGTTTAATACTCTTCCTTCGTCTTTCGCCTCTTGCTTAACTTGATATGTATTGCTTGCACAATTTGTTAAAGTCAAAGCAAGTAAAGCGATTATTATAGTCTTCATCATATATTTATTTACTCCTTCACTTTTGTTATGATTTCACCAGTTATTTCAAATACTTTTGCAAGATCAACTATATCTGTAAAAGCGCCCCATTGTGTAGTAATTACAACAATAGCAGCAACTAGCACTATTAATTTAAACATATTATTGTTTCTCCCAAACACCATCTTCACTTAAACAAATCATCCCAGGTGTTTTAAATGGATGATCTGGTCTTGCATACTGCCTGCAATATGGCGGGACAGTAATTCCTGAATAGTAAAACTGAGCAAATAGTTCCCAATAATTAGGACCATCATAGCCGTCTTTACATTCTAATACTTCTTCTTTTTTTGTAATTGTTTCTTTAATCAAACACATACTATCTTTACATTCTTCCGTGTTTGTAATAATAACTTTAATCATGCAAGGATTATCATTTAACCATTCTGATTTTTCACCTGCATTTGCAACTTTAGCAATTATTAATATAGTTATTACTATCATTGCTAAACCAAAAATCTTATAATAATTCATCATTGTATATACCATCTTCCGTCAGGCATTTGACACGCAACACCAAACTCATTTTCTCTTTGAATACCATACATAGGCCATTGTCTTGTAATACTTACAACTGATTCGTATTCACTACACTTTACACCTTTAACA
>VTLG01006705.1_pt1 | contig 11411 bp, 13 predicted proteins | sample 4694571 | NCBI WGS metagenome assembly VTLG01 (sample SAMN12604809, study PRJNA352737) | marine metagenome | biome: ENVO:00000447; feature: ENVO:00000209|ENVO:00000569|ENVO:01000036; material: ENVO:00002151; isolation source: viral sequences binned using virsorter ... | reverse complement strand
GAGACTTGCAAGATGTTCTTGGTGGTATACCAGAATTTTCTTTTGACCTTGGTATTCCTGTTGCAATATTAGATGCTGCAGCAAAACAAAAAATAACACCAGATCTAGAAAAAAAGTTTGGAGATTTTTTAGCTACATTTACGATGCCAGGTGCGATAGCTAGAGACTTGATAGGACAGGCAGACTATGATCAAGCAGGTAATCCTTTTACCAGAGAACTAGCAATCACAGATGATGTTAAGCTAGACTATAGTGGCGCTGAGATGACTAACAGAGCACTGAGGATGCTACCTGATGTAAGATCAGTGCAGTACCTACAATCTTTCAATGATGAAACAGACATTGCATACTATGACTTTGACAATCCTGTAGCTAGAGGTAAAGTAAATCCTGCCCTAAAACAGATTACTGGTAGGACAGCAGAGCCACCGTTGACATCACTACAAAAAGAAATGTCTAGGTACAACCTAAAGAACTGGCAGATATATGGAAGCACTGCAACAAAGAGTGCTAACATTGATCTTGTCTTGAGAGAGAGATTAGCCAAGTCGATGTACAAAGACTTTGAAAACTGGAAGTCTAAAGCACCTGCTTCAAAGAAGTATGGAGAGATGACCTACGATGAAATTGTAGCTAGTGATAGTATCTCTAACTTAGACAAAGCTAATCTTCTTGAGGGTTGGATTAGAAAGAAGATAAGAAAAGAGAAAGAACAAGTAGAAGCTTTGTTTGATTCTTTTGTAGCTGAGAATCCAGTAAAAGCTAGAGGTTACATCAGAAACAACTACATAATTTATTCTAAGGGTAAAGAGGGTAAACAAAATCTAGACACTGCTGCACAAACCCTTGGGTTCAATACAGCAGATGAGTACTTGTCTGAGTCTGAAACTATATCAGATGAACTAACAAGAAGAATGAAACTTCTAGCCATAGTTCCAAACATACGAGAGAACGAACCGTATGACTAAAAAGAAACCCCCAGAGATTAACTGGGGGTTTTTTAGTTTGTTATTTCTTTTTAGTTTTTTTGTACTTTATCATTTTGTCTGAGTAAGAGAATGCTTCTTCAACTATCTCCTCAGACCTGACATACTTACCAGAGGCAAGGAGTCCTGACAAGGCATGACCTGCAAAAAAATCGTCAGTCTCCACCTTTATCTGAGTGGTGTCTTTCTTTGACACAAACTCTTGGGCTTCCTGCTCAAGGGTTTTTTTATTTTTGTTACTCATTTTCTTCTTCTGCTCTTTCTATTAAGAACTCTATGTTTTGAGCAGCTTTACGCAGGTCTTGTATACCCCCTTTTCTTTTCCAACGAGACACGTACTTCACAACATTACCTTCACAAAAATCTAATTCGTTTGCTAGGATATAATCAATAGGTTCTATTGCAAGGTTTTGGTAATGTGTACCACCAACCTGTTTACGTTTGTCTATCATCTCTTTCCTTCCTGCTAAGTCTATTATGTCTGATATAGTATACTTGTTACACTCCCCACAATGACCATCGTCATCTAATAGAAAGCCGCAGTTCTTACACTTCATATCAACTCCTAACTTACCTCAACGGTATGTCTACTATTTTCTATCACGTAGTCTAGAGGAAGTATAGTAACCAAGTCACCTCTTCCTGGTCTAGTAAGAAGACCAAACTCTCCTTTAAAATAGTCGGTGCATCTCTTTCTTAGATCACTTATTATGTCAGATGGATCTAGTAAGTAGAAAGCTTCCTTGGCTCGTACCGCAACAAACCTATCTATTCCGTTTGGCACTCCCCATCCCTTAGTAGGTTTCCAGTCGGGAGGACGTTTGACTGTACGTAACTCCCACCAGATTGTGTAGTCTACTGGTCCTCTTCTTTCAAATCGTTTGGCTGCTTTAACGTCAACCTTACCAAACTCTTTGTCCAAAACATCCCAGTGTTCAAAGATGTCTTCATCCCTTGTAGCATGTCTAACAAAGTTATTTCCACGTAACTTTATAAATTCTTTCTCTGCTGCTGTTCCCTCTCTAATCGAGAAAGCATTTCTTTTTCCCATTGGCTACGCCCCTATGTCTACCACCTCGCAGACATCACCAGTGCAAGCAAATGTTTGACTCGAACTAGTAGTGTCCTCTTTTTCATACTCGCTGAGTCTAGACCAGTCAATACTTTTTGGCATAGTGGATAGAATGTTCTTGTATTCTTCTTTATCTATCTCCTGATATGGGGCTTGTTGATAGGTGTGTTCATTGTAAGGTAGGAAAGATACACCAGACATTTCATCGAAGTGTTCATACACAAATGTTCCAACCTCAAACCACTCGTCTTTTTTGACGTTGATAGTCACAGATGGTTTATGCTCACACCAGTTTCTCTGATACATCAACCACATATTAAGTTGATCAACAGCAGATAGATCGGCTGTGACTACAGCTTTGTTAGGAGCTTTCACAGGAAACGAGAACACTGTTGTCTGATCTGGTTTAAATACATCAGGCTCACTAGGAATACCCTGATCCTTCATAAAGGTGGTAAGAGGGTCTTTGTTATCTCCTCTAACGGTTCTAATGTAATAAGGTGAATGACGTGCATGGATTCCAGAGGCAGAGTCAACCAACTGTGAGACTGTGCCTGATGGTTTAACACAAGTGATAGCTGCTGACTGTGGAATACCAAGACGATAAGCCCACTCAGCATTAGTAACAACAGCAACATTACGTAGGTTTTCAAGTGTTTTATCCAGTCCTTTATTTTTTGTAGTCATTAATGGGTTGTCCATAATACCAGTTAGTGACACACCCAACAAACGTTCTTCTTCAGTATTCGTTGTCCACACTTTTCGCAGGTATGGAAATTTCGTGTACGTGCTTTGGATCGTCCCAAGTATTGTGGCGAGTCTGACTTTTCTAGCCAAGTCATCCACCGTATCTGTGGCTCGTACCACAACTTCCGTAAGATTACAGAACTGATACGGTCTAAGAATAATTTCACTGCATGGATTAGTTCCAAAGTCGTAGTCCGAATCACGTCTGCCATTTTTCGCAGCCTGTTTTTTAGATGCTTCCCTGTTAAAGATACCACGTTCACCACTCCCTGATTCTACTAGTGCCATCCACTCACGCATGAAGGACAGACTATCTGGTTTCTCTGTATATGCTACGCTGTTGTTAGCCAGGGCACGTTGGGGTTCGTTATCCCACCAGTTACCAGACTTAGCGTGACGCATACGATCATCACTGAGGTTAGACAGACTAATCATAGCACTACGTCTAACACCACCTACAACTACTATCTCTCCGATCTTACACATTAGATCGTGACACTCTATTGAGGATAACTTACGCCCCTCTGCTTCTTTAAATAGTTTAACTGCAAAGTTAAATAGATCCACAAGAGGAGCAGGACCAGAGGCTCTACCACCAAATGTTTTGAGTCTTGCACCTGCAGGTCTAACCCTGCTTACATCCCACAGTGGAATCTCACCTGCCCATAGGAGTGCCAGTAGTTGTCTGAAAGATTTAGCCCACCCCTCCTTGCTGTCCTTTACCACAATGGTAGTATCACTCTGGAAGAGTTTAGGAATTTCGGGAAGCTTGTTAATGAACTGCCTCTCAACACTGAATCCAACACCAGTGCCACAGAGAAGAATGAACATAGCCTCATCGAAGGACTTTGGATCATCTACAGGTAAGTAACTACAGTTGTATCCTGCTGTGTTGTCTCTGTCTAAAGCTATACCTGCTGTCATCATAGCTCTCATGCTAGGCATAACTTCCAGACCTAGTATAGCCTGTTCTATTTCGTTAGCTGTCTCTGTGTCCACGACTGGTCTAACTACATTCTCAACATATCTCCCTACTGTTTCAGGCCAGGACTCTCTGCCCTTACCATCAAAGTACTTGGCGTAGCGTGATGTGTGTATGAATGCTTGGTAATCCGTTGGTAAATAGTTGTTCATCTATAATCTCCCGATCCTTTTATTTTATCACGTTTTTCTCTGCTATCTAGCTTTTGCATATTCTTTTTTAAAACGTCTTTTAATTTTATATCTAACACATTTAACAGGGCTACATAATAAAAGAGAACATCACCTGCTTCAAGTGTGACACCCTCTTTGTCCAGTGGTGTCTTGTCTCTTACGTGTTTCTTTATCTTCTCAAAGAACTCACCAGTTTCCCCAATAAAACCCATAGTGTTTTCTAATATTCTTTTATCACCAGTGGTTACGATCTTATTCTCAACCCACTCTGCGTAATCAGATAGGTTAACTTCTTTTACATCATCAAAAGCCTCAAAGTATCCCATGTCTTCTAAGTCTTGTCGTGTCAGCATCATTTTTCCTTTACATCTATTTCTACTATTTCAACATCATCAATATCATACACTGCATCCGACACGACTTGTTCAAGTCCTATCTTTGCACCGTCTTTATCCGAAGCTATAAAGTTAGCATCAGGATCTAAATTAACTAGCATTGTTATTTCAAACAACACAGGAATCTCCAAGTTATAAGAATTAAATTAAACACGTCAAGATTATTCTTCTAGCCATTCATCAGGAATTACTTTATCTGCGTATTTAAAACCATGACGTTTACACCAGTCACCGTAGCAAGACTTAGATCCTTTGTATAACTTGGCTTTGCTATTCTGAAATACAAAACGTAAGTCTAAGTCTGGGTATTGTTTTTTTATCTCGACATGTTTGCGTCTATCGTTAGATACAAAACGTCCTTTGGTTTCTATGACAATACCATTCTCTAAAATAAAATCAGGTGTGTAGTGGCGAGTCCTAATATCTAACCACTCTATACGTTCTTTCTCGTAGGTAAACTTTATACCTTTTTCTTTTAGATATTTGGCTGTCTCATCCTCAAAGCCAGAACGGTACCCTGCCCTGAGTGCTGCTGCGTTAAACTTCTTTTTGCTCATTGTAGGTAAGATCCTCTGGCACGTTTGGTTTCTTAACCACATCTATTAAGTAAGAATCATAATTACTGTAGACAAACTTCCTGGCTTCAGGCCAACACTTCTTTTTAAAATCACAGAAGGTACAAGTCTTTGGTAGTTTTGTATTAGGACTTGATTCAGAAACAGGAACAGGTTTGAAAGGACGGTCAGGTATTTTACCCTTAACCATTTTCTTTGCAGTTTTTATTTCTTTTTCTTTTTGTTCTAACTCTTTCGAGAAGTCATAGACATCCAGGCATATTGTTCCGTTAACTTTATCTACAACAAGGAAAGCCCCATGTGTTTTGTTTGTTACAAGAGGATCATCCTTTGCAGCGTAAACATAAGAACTAAGTTGACTGATGTATCCGAAGGGATCATCTTCACGTAAGTTACCCTCTGCAAACTTCTTGAACGAATAGGGAGAGGCAGACTTAACATCGACTGTCATACCATCAATCACTGCATCTCTGTGACCTGCCATACTTCCAATGTACATGCGGTCTTGTTCACCTGTCACCTCATGACCAGAGACTTTGACAATAGACAGAACTAATTCTTCTATCATGTCTCCGTAGAAAAACTTCAGTAAGTCTGCTGCAGACAAAGGCTTTGCAGCCTCAGTATCATTTATCTTGTACCAAAGTTTTCTTTGACAAGGACTTCCTATACTAGAGAAGGATAGATACTTACGAGGTTTCTGTGGTTTACTGAATCTTTGGAATGCTGTCTTGGCAATAGAGTCACCCATCTTTAGACCAACAATGTGATCCCACCCTTTTAATCCAAGGATGGTATCTTCCATATCTTTAACGAGGGTGTCTATTGTGGGCATTGTATATCCTTTTTTTGTAATAGCCCCCACCTAAAAATGAACGAAAAAGATGGGGGCTTAATCTTCTAGGGTAAAAAGGAACTAAAACCTAGAAGGGTACTGAGTCCTGTGGTTCTTTTTGGGAGGAAGACTTACCACCAGAACTCTTACTGTGATCTGCAAACATTTCAGAAGGTGATTCTTCTGGATTGTAGGTCACATGATCAAGAACTTGAAGACCCATAAGGCGTGTGCCTACGAGACCTTTCTTTGTACGATACACTTCAACTTTGACAATACCTTTGCTTCCGTTACCGATAAGACCTTTATCATCTAGACTCCAAGCCTTACCTGAAATGTCAGCAACGACAGGCTCACCACCCATCCAATCTTCAGCGCCAGTGTGAGGACGTGAAACAGTGAGTCGAATCCCACCATCTACTTCTTCCATCTTTTTTTGACATCCTGCTTTCTTCAAAGCATCTGCTGTCTTCTTGTCGGTGGTTACAGTAACTTTGTACTCACCATTAGTATCGGTATTCCACTCTGCTTGATCCCTATTGGACTCAAATACTTTTGCCCATTCGAGTGTACCTTTAATATCAATTTGTGTTGATGGCATATTGCCTCCTTTTCTTTTACTGTTGTTTTATCTAATTGTTTTTACTGTAGTTGTCAATGGGTCTCAGCCCAGTTTTTTCCTATATCATATGATCCTGGAGTAGGTATTTTAAACCCTAATTCCTGACCAGTTTCTAACATGCAATCTGCTTGTATCTGTCCTAACCTTTTGGCTTCCTCCTCTGTTCCTATTACTTCTACTTGGTATTCATCATGTATGAAACCAACCATCTTAAAATTTATCCCTTCCTGTCTAGCTTTGTCGTGCCACTTGAGTAGGCTGTGCTTCATCAAGCAAGCCTCACCGTTCTGCAATATCCCTGCTAATGTTTTGTGTGCGTTGGGCACTGGAACTTTACGTCCATCATACCCAGTGAAGTATCCCTGTTCTGCAATGTAAGGCACGAGTTGATTCTTCAGGTTATATAAACCATCAATACTCATCTCGAAACGAGTACGTGCCTCCTGTGCTTCCTTCATGTTGACCTTAAGTATCTGACCAGTCTTTGCTACACCTGCACCCAATAACCAAGCGTAGATAAAAGTCTTTGCCATATCCCTTGTCCCATTTGGAACTGCCAAGGCTTTCTTGTTGACGTTGTGTATGTCTGTCTCGTCCTCTTTCTTTCCCTTCATGATAGCTTGTGCATACTGATCTGCTTCAAAGTGTCTCCAGAGATAGTCAGCTAACACACGTAACTGAATACCGTCAGCATCTGTACCCACTAGCCAAGAGCCAGAGGGAACTGTCCAACAGGCACGTAAATGCACATCAAATTGTTTCTTCACTTCATCCACTGCTGACTTAGGTTCACCATGAAACGGAGAGGATATGTTAGCAGTGTTAGGATCTTTGTGAGCACACCGTCCAGTCCATGCTCCAATGTTATTTATCCTACCATGAATCCTTAAATCATCACCACACTGCCCTAGCCACTCAACCAGTGAGCTTCTGCGTCCTTCGAGTGTCAACCACTGGGCTAGAGCTTTCGCTCCTGTAGGCGCTGTCTCAGGCAGTGTGCCAAGGTTTGACTCTGATACAGTGAATCCGTACCTGTCTAAGTCTTTCTTCTTTTGATTGTAGAAATCCTCGTCCATAGCGGATACTGACTTGCCATATGGATCACCTATCTTCTTTCGAGAAAAGTTGATAGCAGTCTTAGTTTTATCTACTGGTTTCCACCCTGCATCCCACAAAACATCTATCCTATCCTTTGCAGATCCTGGTTTAAACTCTATCCAATCAAAACAAACTAGGTCATCATCTTCTACAGTTGTCATGGCATACTTTTGTTTAGCCTTAGTGACTGTAGCCATCTCACCACCATCTTTCTTGAGTCGATACTTTATACGATTGACCTCAGTAAGTTTGGGTGGGAAGTCTACCTGGAACTGCTCTTCCAGTGTACCCATCTTTGTCTTGACTGAGTTGAGAAGGAACTCTGCCTTTGGTTTGTCAAAGAAGAAACCGTAGTGTTGTGTACGGACTAGCTCTATCTGTACATCGTGCTCTGTCCTTAAAGACTTACGCCAATCAGGACTCCAAATAATATCATTGAAATGACTGAACAAAGATTCTGTAACCTCGATGTCCTGATACCAGTAGTCAACCATTTCGATACTGAATTTATCAAACTCATGAAAGTCTCCTTTATGTTTGTTTAACCTGATACCCCAAGCCTGTAGGCTGTGAGGAAACTTAGCACCCTTGGGTGTTTCGATATCGTAGTTCACCAACCTGCTAATCAGGAGAGTGTCCACAATTTTTTTCGGATCTATCAATCTGGGTTGAAGAAGTTTGTTTATCATAGGCGCATCAAACTGTACGAAGTTGTGACCAATAATCATGTCTGCTGATTCGTACCACTTGATAGCTTCACGCCTAGCGACATCATCCTCGTGACAGTTATCAAACCTAGAAATCTCACCAGTAGTGATATCCTTACCACCACAGATCCAAAGTTTATCGCTGTCGTTAAGACCATTTGTTTCTATATCGCTGACAACAACCTTCATACGTTGAACACCACCTCTTCAAGAACAGTTGTCTCAGGATCGTAGAACACTGACCCTGCACCGCCTAACTTGGCAAAGGGTCTGTTCTTATCAACAATAAAATGAGTTGTGTTTCTTTCCACATCATCCTCTGACTCAGTATCTCTGTTGAGTTTTATACAGACAATAGCTTCCTCTTCAAGGGATGCTGCATACTTGGTGCGCCCATCATCGTTAACCTGTGATATAAATACAACACCTATATTTAATTCTTTGGCAAGCTGCGCCATTCGTGAACCAAGGGTTGTCAACGTGCTAGTTGCTGCATCAACACCAGAATTTGACAGGTAGGCTAGACGTTGAACGTGATCTATAAAGATGTACTCTGCACCATAGACTGTAGCTGCAAGTCTAACGTAGTCCAGGAGTTGCATTGGATCATCGTGACTACGCATCTCAAAGATAACTGTGTTCTCATTACCTGCCATCTTCTGTGCTGCTTTGATTACTTGATCCTCACTGAATCCTGTGGTGACTGCATCCTCTTTGGTTCTGACATTCCATCCTAGTTCGTAGGTTGCCATAGCCCTGTAGGTTGTAGACTTCATCTCTTCCATGTGTAGCAGTGCAAGCTTTGTGTTCTGCTTGAGAAGTCCTACCTCAAAGTATCTGACTAGCTCAGTCTTACCCTGACCTCTGAGTGCTTTGATAAAGGTGAGTCCACCCTTCACTAATCCTCTGATCTTATCATCAATACCAGTGTGTCCTGTCGGCACGTACTCGTAAGGATTCTCAGTAGTAATAGCCTTCTCTACCTCCAAGTCTCCAACAAAGAAGTTGTCTGGTGCAAATCTCTGTGGCTTGAGTGCCGCCCACTTGAGGTCTGATTCATCCCCCTCCATCAGGAACTCATTGGCATCTTTGTGCTTGGACATGGGTACATAATAAAACTTCTCAGGCATAATGCTGTAGAGTTTTTGTGCTGCACCCTGACCTGCTGCATCTAATTCACCTGCATAAACCACCATTTCGAAAGCGTTAAGGTAGTCAAAGTTATCCTTGATAAACTTCTCTGACAGGGCTGCACTTGGCAGTGACTTTACTGGATAGGATTTACCTAAGACCTGATACAGACTGGCTGCATCAAACTCACCCTCAGTAATGTAAATACGTTTACTAGACCCTGCATTGAAGTCAGGACCAAATAGTTCTGTCAGTGACCCACGCTCTTTTGTCCAGAACTTTTTCTCGTGGTAGCCACGATACTTGACATTGTCTTTGTACTTGAAAGCGTAGCGTACTGGCTCACCACCTTCACCTATTTGTAGTTGGATGTTGTAGAGTTTAGCTACGTCTTCATCTAGTCCTCTGATACCCTCGTATCTGCCTGAGATTACCTTGACGTTACGTAAGTCTATTTTGGGTGGCGGTGGTGGATATGTTGCTTCTGCCCAGTCAAACTTCTTTGCTGAGTTTGGGTATCCCCTGTTACAGGAGTGGCACTTTCCTACCTTAGTAACTAAGTTGTAGCTGAATGCATCTGAACTGGCACAATCCTCGAAAGGACATGGTTGATGTGTAATCTCATTGCTGCTGTTCACTGCTGCTGTCATTCTGTTGTTCCTTTTCTTTCGCTCTTTGTCGTTCTTCTTTAGTCATTGGCCTTATCTCTTTCGAGATACCCTTCCTCCTGTCAATGTGCCATTCTTTTGCTTCATCCATATCTTTACCACATCGGATTCATTAAGTCAAACTTGGTGTACCAGTCAGCCCCTTCCAAAGCTAACCACATCAGGACAGGCACACCCAGGATAAAGAACGAACAGATAATAAAAGCCCACCCTAATCCTTTTGTTGTGCAGTACTGCTCAGTCATATCATCAATGCAGTTTTTTGCCATTCTCTTCTTCCCTTGGATAGTATACTAAAACATATGTATCACAGTTAGGACAGGTTAAGTTAGTCACTATGCTATACTCCCCAAAGAGGGAGGTTTGATCTTTATTTATGTTGTAATCACCACCCCAAGTTAAATCATGTCCACAATGCCAACAGTCCATCTTTTTTTACCTTATATTTCTTTGGAAAATTTTCTCTGTTCATACCCTTTTGAACTTGCTCTGCTGCCCACGAGTAATTCACGTTAAAGTGTCTCGCTGCGTCAGCTATACTCTTGAAGTCCTTGCCATGTAAACGACAGGCTCTGCCTCTCTGCTTTACTGTTGGTTCTACTTTGATACGAACATGCACTGGTACGTCCTTTGGTTGCATCACTTCTCTCCTCCTTCATTGTATTTGTCTGCATATTTAGTGTTTTTAATGTCTGAATTATCAGAAAAAATACCTGCATCCATTAAATTTTTTATATAACTAGCAGTCTTTTTATCACGCATACCCTGTAATTCTGTTAAGAAGCCTCCTTTTTCAGAGTACACAGTATTCATCATTTCAAATGCTTCTTTAGATATATCTCTCCAACCCTTCCTATCAGGATAATCACTATTAAATCCTTGAACTATATCATATAGACCTCTAAGTTCTTCATCATCTGTATCTTCAAAGTATTGATCACCTACTATTGCACACCGATCTTTACACCAAGATCCAATAAGATCATGTCCATAAACATCCCCTCCACCTCTAGGATTATTTCCTTGAGCTATACTTAAAAGGTATTGGACGTGTGGTAAACTTCTGCTGTCGTGTAAATGATTCATATGTTTTAGAAGATGTGGTTCTACATATTCTTTCTTATCTAAATTAACTAATATGTGGTACTGTCCCATTATTTATCTCCTATGTTTCTGGGTGCATATACTTCACCGTTGTACTGGCTACCTGTCTCAGTGTCAGTTCCAAAGTTACACCATGCCAGTATAACTAAGATTGCCATGAGCCAGTAGAAGGATACCTTCAACCATTTAATAAACCCTTCAAAAGTTTTCTTTGCTTCTATCTCTGCTGCTTCACTTGGTGTCATTGTTGTATCTCTACTTCTAGACAAGCCACTGTCTCTGACTTGTGTGTTATCATCTTGGCTGCTTTGCTTAG
>VTLG01003212.1_pt1 | contig 11411 bp, 15 predicted proteins | sample 4694571 | NCBI WGS metagenome assembly VTLG01 (sample SAMN12604809, study PRJNA352737) | marine metagenome | biome: ENVO:00000447; feature: ENVO:00000209|ENVO:00000569|ENVO:01000036; material: ENVO:00002151; isolation source: viral sequences binned using virsorter ... | reverse complement strand
TTTAACCCATCACATACGAACTTTACCCAAGTTCCACATTCAGGAGTTAAAACGCCCATTTTTGAATTACTACTACCATTAGAATCTACTACAGCACTAAGTTCGCCGTCAGTGTCTGCATGATGAGCTCCACCAACAAAATAATTAGTGTCTGAACCTGTATCAAATGTCCAATCTTGAGCATCAGCAGCAGTGCCGCCATACCAAAATTCAAACACAAGTCCAACTTCTTCTGCTGGGAAACTTAATGTACAGTCACCTGTTAAATCAGGCATAATATGAATTTTACCTGAATCTGCTGCTAACATTGTGTAAGTTGTTGCATCTGGAACTTTAACAAGTCCTAGATTTTCACCACCATAGTTATTACTATTACTGTTTATAATGTCACTTCTCATATTAGATTGCCTCCAAGTTAATCACTGCGTGAGTTTCAGGAAGAGATATTTCAAGACCAGCTTCGGTCAATATCATATCTTTTCTTAAATCTTCATCAGCTTGTTGAACATTAGTTGTTATTGATGTGTCACGATTAACACCATTACCAACAAGAGGTCTGTATGAAACATGGTCAAGGTCAACAAAAGCCATAAGACCTGAAGAATTATTTCTAAACAATGGTTCTTTAACTAAACTACAATCACCATGAACAGTTTCAATCTTCATTATTTTATGACCAAATGAGCCTGTGCTTTTCTCAAAATTATATTGAGTTTTTGAAGCAGTTATACTTCCTTCAGCAAATCCACTTAATTTATTAAAGTGAGATACTACTGGAAGAGAAGCTAAACATAACTTGTTACTTGAACCACCTCTTGCAGGGTCATACATAACTTCAAATGCACCTAGTAAATTATCATAAGTCATTTCACTTGTAGCCCATCCACCTAAATAAGGTTTATCTTCAGCATATGCAGCTAAAGAACCACCACCAGTGTTTGTTCCATTTTGAAGCACGTGACCTACAATACCTTCAGTATATTGAATACCACCTTGTGACCCTCTCATACCAAAAAGCATTGCTCTTTCGATGTCAACTTTATGTTCTCTTAATTTAAGATTCCATAATCTTGCCCATTCATCAGCATAACCACGATACACAGTTGCTCTTGCAGTATTAGACATCTCACAAGCTGTTTTAAAGATTTGAGTATAACCATAATCATTATCTAGCTCTTGAGACCACACATCTGGAGCACCTGAGCCTTGCTCAAATGATGTTCCAATTACAACAGCATCACCTTCATCATCAAGTGTAGTAGTTGCTGCACCTGCTGTAGCTGCTATTGTAGTAACTTGAATTGTAGTATCAGCCGCATTATGTTGAACTGATTCAATTCTTCCTGTTGCTCTTGTTACTGATTCTGTGTCTGTACCTCCACTTAAATTTACATTTTGTGCAAATTCAACAACCATACCTTTGATAAGCCATTTAACATTTCCATCAGAATCAGTACTACCTGCTGCTGATTCAACAGTAACAGCAGTACTTCCGCCTGGAGCTGCTAAAGTTTGTGCTCCGTCAATCTTAAAGCTTCTATCAGTAATAGAAACTTTTGTTCTATCTTCCAAAAATCTGAATTGAGAATCAGATGTTGGAACTTTTCCTACTTTAGACAAATATACAAAAAACGGAGATTCTTCTGGAGCTAAGTCTGCGACCCTATCGCTGAAATCATACAGTCTTCTTGAAGGTATCGTACTATCAATGACCGCACCAGGAGTACCGAATTTTACTTGTCCACTATTAAAAGTAGCCATTTTATTTTCTCCTTAGTTATCGTTTATAAAACATTACTCCGACTTCCACCTTTTAAAATAGCTTTCCACATATCATCTTTTTCGTTAGTCTTAATTGGTTGCTCACCATTCAAAATACCTGCTTGTTGAGGAACTGATTGATTCTGACGAATTGAGTCCATAGGATTTTGACTATTTTGTCCACTTTCAGTCGGTTGCTGAGTTACTGCTTGCCACATATTAAGTGCACCATCAATGCCATATTCGGCGGGATTTTTTTGAGCAAAATCATAAAATGATTTTATTTGCTCTTCATTTAATCCTCTTTTTTCAAGTTCTCCTGTAAGTTGATTCATACCAACTTGTTTTTGAACTTGTCCTACAACTGGGCCTACTTGGCTTTGAACAGCTTCATTAATTGAGTCTTGTAACTCTTGTTGTCGAAATTGATACGACTTAGACGATGGGTCATTATAGGCTTCCCAAGGGTCAAACTCATCTTTATCTAAAGAAATGCGTTGCTCAGTTTGCTGTGTTGGTTGGCCACTTTGAACCATCCCTGCTACTGTTTGAACAATATCAGGTCGTGACTCCAACATTTTTCCAATCTGTTCGTATTTTTTTAGATTTTGATTTTCAGCGTAAAGTTTATCTTTTTCTGATTGAAAATACTTAGCTTGAGATTCCCAATCATCTCCAGACTCTTTATTCTGTGTTGCTTCATCTTGCCCTACATTATCATTGATTTCACCTTGATTATCAAGATTTTCATTTTCAAATGCGTTATCCATTTACTCTCCTTTTCTTTGCAATTTCTCGTCAGCTTGATTACGTAAACGTAATTTTTGCGTTTCGAGGTCGACTGCATTTTCAAGTTTACTAACTGCTAAATTAGTAGCAGATTTAGTTTGTGATTCATGTGATTTAAGTTCAGCTTTGAATTTCTCAACTTCTGTACGCTTCCTAGCTGAGACTGACTCTCTATTTGCTGTCTGTAAATCACCTTGTAAGTTTTTAACAGCTTCTTGTGCTTGTTGTAATTGTTGTTGTAATTGTTGTACAATATCCATTCTTTGCAATACTCCTTCTTTATCAAATATATCAGTCTTCATTAATGCTTCAGTTCTATCAATAAGTCCAGCTTGATAAGCTTCCATATATATAGACCATTCACCCCATCTATTTGAAGGCATTGTTGAATTTCCTATTATATTTATATCATATTGGCCAACAGATAAATCATTCATCATTTCTCCAATAGCTTGAGATTTATCATTATAATGATTTACCATGTATTCGCTCATGTCATTATTTGGTTGTACAATTCTAAAAACTTTTCTAAATGTATAATGTTCTTTTGATAGATTATAAATAACTTGACCTAATCTTCTTAAAGAACCTTCGATATCCCTTAATTTTGATTTACTTCTTCTTTGACCGAAATCCTCAAGCATCATTGTTGCTGATGATGTCTTTGGTGCAACTTCAGTATTACCTTGCATCATTTCAAATATGCCCATATTTAAATCAATATACTTTTCAATTAATTGAGGTAATTGCATAACTGAATTTGATAATGGTTGAGGAGATGGGAAATGAGGTTCTCCAAATGATGGGTCATATTCAATTGTTGCATTTGGATTTGCCCAATCTCTTTCTAATTCTTCTATATCATCAACACTTCCTTGAGGTATTAATAATTTTAATCCTGATGATGCCTGTGCATGCGATGTAATTAAAGACATTGTTTTATTTAAAAATCTTTGAAAATCTTTATTTTTTCTAACATCGCTCATTGGATATGGAGTATTTGTCCATATATTAGGAACAGGAACAATAGGATATTTATCAGTATTTAAAATTCTTTCATATAATATTGTTTGTCCAAGAGTACAAGTTAATTGAATTCTTGTTTGTGTAACCTCTACTATTTCGAGTAAACCTGATTGTAATGCATTTTGCATTTCAGGAGTAGCTATAAATTGTTCCATGTTCGAAGAATCAAGAATTCTCTCCTCTTGATTTTCAACATTAAGTATTCTGTAGTATGGAACTTTTACTTTATGGAAATATTCAATTAATTGATATTTTTCAGAACCCTCTCCCTTATCAGCATCTTTTATATAATCAGGAGTGAAACTACCTTTAGTTCTTGTATTTAATGGAGATGGAAAAGTATCATCTTCCCTATATCCTTCAATTAAATCAATCATCATTTTGCCATCTTCTTGCTCTTCTTTTAATTGTGGATATAAATCAAGCAATTGGAACTTTGTAAATATAGTTGAAAGCATCATACCTGTTGCATCATCAAAATATCTACTTCTAGCATTAGGGTCTACTATAACTCTAAATGGGTCTACATAAGTAAATTTAATTTCACCTCTACCATAATCAGCTTCAATATCAGTGTATGCATAAAAATATCCTAACCCCGTTACTGCATAATCATGTATAACTTGCTTAAATATTTCATTTCCGTCAGATATATTCCAAATATATTCAAGTATTACTTTCCATACATTTGCTAAATCGCTATCTGAGTCTTCTCTAGGCATAGCCGAGAATTTTGGAGGTTTTGATGTTATAATAGCTTTAAACTGTTCAATAGCAGAATATATTCTATCTAATGGAATATCTGACTGATTTCTTGATTGTAATTCATCCTGTTCTGATTCACTAAAATGATTACCTAAATAAAAATCAATATCTTCTCTTGCATGGTCAGCCCATTCTCTGCGAGCATCATCCCACCTTTGCCAAAGTTCTTTTATCTCTATTGCTCTTTTATCTTGTTCAATCATAACTATAAATATAAATAATTTTTAGGTATTAATCAATACCTCGCTCCAGTAACCCAATTGTACTTTTTCCTTGGTCTTTCCCACTCATTTTTACTGTTTTTAACCTTTTTAGGAGTTCCAGCTTTTTTATTACCTTTTGCATACTGAGTAGATAACCAAAATGCATCTATAGTATCATCATGTGAACCTTTCGGAAAATCTAATAATTCACCAATAAATTCATGCATATCCTTTTTTAGATGTACAGCTCCCGCTTTAAACATTGGTTGGAGTCCTTCAAATAATCTATCCTTCTTTTTTTGGTTTCCGTAGTTTTTAATTCCTTGTTCTATACCTGGAAGAAACTTTCCTTCCCTTTTACTTTTTTTATGTATATAATCTCTCAACATCTCTTGATAAGATATTGTTTCAATATTTATTCTTTTAATTGGTCTATATCGTTCCGCAATCTTAAATATCTCTTCTGCGCAGTCCATTGGTAATACTCTTTGTCTCCAATACTCAATAATATAATAATCATAGTCAGCGGTAACACCAATAACCATGATAACGCTATAATCGTTCCTAACAGAAAGAGTTGAAGCAGGGTCAACCCCAATGTATATATTGACATATTCTTTTCTCCCATCATCTAATGTTATATACCAAGAATTAGACTCTTCATTGAATTTTAACTTACCTTTATAGAAATTATCAGTAATATCGCCCTCACTAAAGATTTGGTCTTCAGGAGATTTTGCTTGATTCATATATTCTTGATAAAACTTAGCAGGAGTACCTGAATCAATATAAAATTGTTTTCTTTCTTCTAATTTAGTCAAAGGCCACCTTGAAGGCCATAATGGAGTTCCATCATCAAGTATTGCTTTATATGTAGTTACATCCCACGAATACTCTTCTCCACTATTGGTAGCTGCTTGATAATTTTTAACTAAGCCATTTAAAAATGCATCATAATGTACAATAGTACCATTACACCATAAAAACCCACCTTTATCGAAATCAATCGCTGGATACACCGCAGCAGTTACCCAATTCTTAATTTGTAGTCTAGCTTCGGGAGTTTTAGTATTTAACTCAGATTCAAAGTCATCTAGTATAATTCCAGTATATCTAGTAGATAATTGCTTTTTACCCCTCAATCTTTGAGAAGTACCTTTGGCAATCATCCTACAATTATTCTTCAATACAATTTCGGTCTTTGTCCATTTATCGCCTTGTAAATCACCGAAATAGTAATGTATTGCAGGATTTTCGTATATATGATTAGAAATCCAATTTAAGTTATCCGTAGCTTGGTCTTGTGCCTCGCCGACCCAAGCGATGAATTCTGGGCTTTCTTTCTTCGCAAATAAAAACCTATGTAATACAGCACATGCTGCCAAGGTTGATTTTGCGTGGTCACGAGGCAGCACAAGAGCCAATTGTTGCAAATCTCTATTTAAAAGCTTTTTACCTACAATATTATGAAATTCGGGGGTTGCGGATGCTAGAAAATCTTGAGGCGAAAACAACTTACCAAATACAATAAGGTCTTTGTATGCCATTTCAAGAACCTTTTCATTCTTTGATACATTGCCATTTAAGTTTAAATTAGCCATTTTTATTTATAATATGCTATATCTTCTAAAAATTTAGTTACCATATCACTATATTCATCAGTTCCAGGTTTAGTGCCTGCATGATGATGTTGAGCCCAATAATCAGCTAACTCTTCATTAGTATCTATTCCTTTAAATGAAGATGGAATATAACCCTCTCCTTCTTTATTAGGCATTTGTAATAAATTACCTAAAAATATCATTTGTTGTTGTTCTGGAGATAAAGTACTAACATCATACCCTCCTTCTCCAAAACCTTCTAAAAATGAAGGAGTATATCCTATTTCAGATATTAAACGATTAATAGCAGTGTTTGCACCTTGGCCTTCACCAACTTCAAATTGAAACAATCCTCTACCTGGCCCTATTCCTGACTCAGTTTTATCTGATTGTTGTATAGCGTCAGCTACTCCTTTACTTTCATGAAAAGCAATCTTATTCATATTTTCTATAATTTGCTCTCTATCTATACCCCATTTGTTTTCCGCAGTAAATAATAAAGAGTCTAATAATGTATTTGTATTATTGTTTGTTTGCATTGGGTCAAATGGCTGTGTTATGTAATTAAGAAGTTCCATATTATTGGAATATTGGTAAATCGGAACAATCCACAGCCACAGATGAATCATGAGATACAAGAAGATTACCATAGAAACGTGGTTTTTGGGGATATTGAGACTCATCTGGAGCTGTGTATATAATTTTTAATATCATCCTATATCTGTCCCTAGCAAATGAGCCCAAAAGTTACTATATTCATTTCCAGAATAAGGATTATTGTAACCTTGGTCAGCTTGAGCTGTTTTTCCGTATTGATTTAAACCTTCTAATAATGTACGCTCCCATCCTGTTTTATCTTTCGGGTCTCCTGCTAAATTAATTATATCCCAAAATTTAATTTGCTCAGGTTCTTTTAAAAATATATTCGCAAATGGCTCTTTCTCGGAGAATTTCTCTAATAACAAGGATTCTCCATCTTTTTGTTGAAAGCCTCCTTGTCCTAATGGTAAAGCGTCTATTAAAAACCTAGCTTCATCTCCAAGTTTATCTCCAACTTTATCTTTAACTTCGCTTACTGCTTTCATTTTTATAAAATCTGTTAATAAGTTTGCAAACATTATGTGTCTCCTGCGTTAAAATTTTCCCCGTAAATATACATAATTTTATTGGAATTATCAAATTCTGATTTACAGTGGGGACATATCCACCCAATAACGTCATGATTTCCCGTTATATCAACGATTCCGATTCTTTGAGTATATTTATCATTATAATATAAATCCCCATCACATACAGGACATAAATCTTCCTCAATCTTCGTCTTTTTCACCATGTGCGACAAGTTTTGCTTTTTGTCCACCCTGTAGAGCCTCCATTTGTTCATTAGTAAAACCAGTCCAAACAGTTAATTGTTCTTGTTTTTTCTCTGTGTCAAACAATCCAGAGATTTTTGCTAGAGATTCAAGAGAACGTAACCTATCTGAGTCTCTATCCGACATACTTGCAATATCTTTATACATACCGATAATCCAATCAGGGGTAACTCCCTCTTCCGCTAGTATCTTTTTGATTTCTTCTTTTACCATTGACCTTATTTCCTCTTTTTTTAATAAAGAATTTGTCTTTTTCTTGATATATTCCTCGTCTTTAGCCTTTGGATAGGCTTTTTTATAAGCTTTTAGTGTATTTTCACCCGCAGCTACATATCTAGCGAATAGAAACTCACGATTATTAAGCTTTCTATCCTTTGCTCTTTCGTAGATTGCATCATAATTACCCGAAAATGCGTAGATATTCTCGGCAATACCATTATCACCCAACATTTCGTGTGTTTTTTGCTCTACGATGAAAGAACCACAAACAGTCCTAATTAATGTTCTAGGCTTTTTATAACCAGGATGAACTAAATGACTACGTTTAAGCACTTGACATACAAATAAGTCATCAGTATATACCCATTCACCCTGTAATCCGTTCCTCCAATTACCAACAACCTCAATATTTGGACAAAAAACATTAAATTCCTCTAAGGTTTCATATAAATAATGCTTGATTCCCTTGATTTCTTTGATTTCCATATGCAAATATAAATAATTTTTTCCAAAAATAAAAATACTTGACTTTGTCATTTATTTGATTATATTATAAATACTATATAGTATATACAATATAGTATAGTACTTTAAGTAAAAAGAAATTAATAATAAAGAAAAAACATTCCTGTTACAAAACTTCAAAAATAGCCTTAGAATGGGTGTGGGTATTTCTTTAACAACCAACCACCCGCCAAAAGTCCTCTAGGGGGTTGAAAATTAGTTGAAAAGTGGTTAAATAACGGAATATATAAAGCACATCTAATTCTATTTATATAAAAGTGAAGGACAAACAACAAAGCCGTCTAACTACGACGGCTCTATTATACACAACATATAATCGGCGACTATTTACACACCATCACAAGCACGGCGAAACCTAGACGAGTCAAATAAATTGTTATCACGTGCAAATACTTGACACAACCCATTTACTAGTGTATCTTTGTCTAATACTTTCCATGTAGTACCTTCTACTTCGCATGTATTCGCATTGATTATACTTGCGATTAATCTATAATGTTTTCTACTTAGCATTATTACTCCTTTTCATTAGTTAAGTTAATATTATTATAATCAATACCCATATCATTACAAATAGATATTATATCATTTAAATTACCACATAAATCCAACGGCTTTTCGGCAATTCTTTTTATAGCTTTAATTTGTGACATATAATAATTATTATGTTTTTTTAGTTCTTTTATTTCTTCATTTTTATATTCTATTAAGGCTATAGTGTCATTATTAGTATAATGATTGATTATTTCTTTTTGTTCTTTGTTTTCATCTTTTAATTGGTCTATTTCCGTTTGTTGCTCGGCATTACTTTTTACAAACTTATCACATACGCCACAATCATTATCTAAATTAATATTATCAATAGAAGATTTAATATATTTAATTGATTTATCTACTTTTTTTTCAACTTCAATAATGTCACTAGCTACATCTTCAAATGCATTATTTGTTGCATTTATTTCTTCATTTAATCTTTTTTCTAGTTTATTATCAAACGCCAATAATTCCGACAAATCATTAAGGTTTTTATCCTTTAATTTATTTATTGTCTTTTCAAGGTGTTTTATATCCACTTTATAACCAATAAAATGATACCCAATCCATTCTAATATATTATTTATTATTCTTTTCATTTTATATCCTTTCTATTTTAGGTGTTACTATTATTTTATATTGCTTATCCGTTGTTACTACTTTATAATCATGCGTTTCTTTATTTATTCTATGTATATAACCACTTAATATCAATTTGTTTGCTTGTTCATATTTACCTTTATTAATGATTATATTTTTATTGTATTTATTAAACATATTTTACCTCGTTTCATTTATTATTTATACTTAATATACTTATAATACTATATATTGTTCCATAATAATTATATTTTTTCTATTGTAATATATCTTTTTATTATTATATTTGAATGTACTTCGGTACGGCTTTTTGACAATTTAATCAAATAAAAGATAATGGAAGGGAAATCCTATGCCTAAAGAAAAAACAGTAAATAAAAACCATAATCTAACACAAGAAGAACTTGCTAAAATGATGGGTTTGAAAGTGCCTACAAAAACAAGTGCAACAAAAACCAAAAATCACTCTTTAAAGAAAGTAATAAGTGATAGATTGAACGAGGTTATGCACCAAGTTTTAAGTGATGAATTTAAAGAGTATTACTACGAGATTGGCGAAACAATAGTTCAACACAAGAAAAAAAACGGGGAAGTTTTAGCAAGTAAAGTTAAGGGTTATCAACTAGTGATACCAAGTGAAGAAAGTAGTTTTACAAGTGAAGACGGGCAAGTAACACAAGGTGGTTTTAAGATAGGTAATTTTACTATCTATTGTTGTGGCTTTCAAACACAAGAAACACCTTATGTAGTAAAAAATGGACAAACTATCTTTTTTAAAAGCACTATAAAAAAGTAGTAATTTTACCTAGTAAGTAAATACAATAAACCTCAAGCAATTAATTTTGTTTGGGGTTTTTTGTTATATAACAATTATTTAATACAAGTTTATTTATGTAGAGAAAAGGAAAGGAAAGTATGCAAGTAAATATAGACAACGAAACAAAACAGAAATATAATGTTAGTCAAGTGGCTGATTATGATGGCTCAATCAAACTTGTATTAACACCAAAGAAAAGGACTTGCAAATGCTGTGGAAAAGTATTTGAAGCAAAAGGTGGCGAGTTCCTGATTTGGAAAACAAAAGATGAACACAATGTAAGTGGCTGGTTTTGTAGAAGGCATTATATACAAGCAAAGAAGCTGATAAATTTAGTTAGATGATATTGTGAGAGCCAATAACTGGTCCTCTTGCTAGGAGAAACTCATCTGGATGAGACTAGCAGGGAAAATAAGCCCTAGTGTAGAGATGTTAAGTCTGAAAATACATTAGGCGAAGGAATATGTGAGGCTCTCACAGAATTATTGAGAGAAAGTTACGGCTAAAACTGCCAATCGTTAAGGGTAATTGCCAGAAGTATAACAGAGCAATGTAATGACCAATCAGTACAATGAAGGTACTTAAGCGCAGTCTTTCTCTCAGAATTAAAAGAAAAAGAAAAGGAAAGGAAAGCAATGAAGAAAATACCAGCAAAGAAAACACCAGCGAAGAAAACAGCAGTAAAGAAAACAAGGGTAGATAGAATATGTGACTTGGTTGACTGTCATATTGAAGGAGAAATAACACAAGATGAACTTGTAGAAAAACTGATGACTGTTGTTGGAAAACCAATCATTAAAGTATCAGAGGTTGAGTTTATTGTAAGTGAATGGGAAGGTAATCTGTATTTAGAAAGTAGACAAGAAATAACAAATGGTTGTAGAGATAATTGGGTGCAAGTGGAAGACTTGACTGATTTTACTGTAGGCGAATATAATGATTTGGTAACTCAGTTAAATGAAGTATATCCTGAATATCCAATTGAATACCTTGAAGGGAGGTTTGTGTAATGAAAATATCAGAAGTATACAGAGAATGTATAGATGAAGGTTGGACTAAAGATAAAACAGCAGGTTATTGTCTTGGTATATTAACAGGTGGACTGATTGATGCAACTGATGAAGAAACATATGCAAGACTTAAACAGGAATTCATAAATAAACAGGAGGGCAAATGAATAAACAGGACTTGAACAACT
>VTLG01010209.1_pt1 | contig 11415 bp, 13 predicted proteins | sample 4694571 | NCBI WGS metagenome assembly VTLG01 (sample SAMN12604809, study PRJNA352737) | marine metagenome | biome: ENVO:00000447; feature: ENVO:00000209|ENVO:00000569|ENVO:01000036; material: ENVO:00002151; isolation source: viral sequences binned using virsorter ... | reverse complement strand
CATTAGGCGCACATGATAAAAAGATGTCATATGGGGCTGTTGCTAAATCACATTATGAAAATTTAGTAAAACATTTAGGAAATAATGCGAAATCCTTACTAACAGAGTCGTCTGAAGTTGAAGAAGAGTATAAAGACGAAGTTTCTTCTCTTAATACTAACAAAAATTAAGTAATGATATATTTATATATGAAGAATTACATAAATGATTGGAGTTTAATATGAGTTCAAATACAAAGCACTCTAAAATCCGTAATACAGGAATTTTATTTGAGTTGCTGACAAGACAAATTACAGTTGATGTACTGAATAACAATAAGAAAGCTCAAGCTGCTAAAATTCTTAAAGAGTTTTTCAATAAAAATACACAATTGGGAAAGGAATACGAATTATATAAAGTATTAACCACAGAAAATTACAAATCTGAAAGAAAAGCCAATCATTTAGTAAGTGCAGTTTTAAATACTCGCAAAAAATTAAACGAATCCTCATTAAAAAGAGAAAAATATAATTTAATTAAAGAAATTAAGAAAAATTATAATGTAAGTGATTTTTTTATGGCTAGAATTCCTAATTACAAAATCAATGCTTCAATATATAAACTTTTTGAGTCAAATTCTTTAGACAATCCAGCTCAGAAAACCGAAAATCTCTTTACAATTGTAGAACATATAACAAGAAAAACAATTTCTAGTAAAAAGAAAGAAAAAACTATTAGTGAGGGCTATAAAAAGCAAGAAAAAGATTTAAGATTACTTGCTTATGGCATTTTAGTTGAAAAATTTAACAAAAAGTACAGTTCACTAAGTAAATCGCAGAAAAAACTTTTGAAAGAGTACATAAACAACATTTCAAACACAAATTCTTTGAAAGACTTCATAGAAACTGAAACTTTGAGAGTAAAATCTAAACTCCAATCATTTTTACCCAAAGTTGATGATAAAGTTACAAAAATAAAACTGAACGAAGCTGTAAATCAAGCAGATACTCTTATGAAAGGCAGAATAGTTGAGGACAAACAAGTAGTTACACTAATGAGATACTATCAATTAGTTAAGGAGCTTGAAAATGTCAAAAATAGATAAACTCAAAGAGATTATCAGAGAGTTAATCAAACAAGAGCTTGAAGAAGTCTCTACTTCTGCTGCCACACCTGGCTATCAGACACCATATGCGTTTAGTGGTGGTAGAAAGAAAGATAAGAAGAAAAAGAAAAAGATAGCCACTAATTCTACTGGCTTTAGTAAAGTCAATGAGGGAAGATATCACGATTATAGAAACGATGATACTATGACTCCAAAACAAAAAATTGGTCGTTCAATGCGAGAAGTTAGAGATGGACTACAGAATTTAGAAAAATTAGTAAAGATGAATGTTCGTTTAAAAAATGAATTGAATGTCAATTCAGGGTCATATTGGAAAAATACACATAAGGCGTTACACAAAATAAGTGAGAGGTTAGTAAAACTAGCAAACAAAGTTGGTCAGTTACAGTAAGAGTGTAAAATGCCTTTTGAAGATAAAAAGAAGTCCTATATGGACACTCTTTTTAGTATTTCGACTTTGCTGAAAAGATGGCAGATTGAAATACAGAATAAAGAGATAACAAAGAATTATATGTTAAGGAGACTTGGACAGTGGATAGAACACTTAGAAAGTCTTAGACACGAAATAATGATGGAGAAAGATAAATGATTTCACTATTAGAAATTGCACATAATATAACTGAAGCTGATGTCGATGATGATAAAATCATCAAGTATAAAAATAAAGATGGTGAGTCTAAAGAGATGAAAGCTAGTTCTGCTAAAAAGATGGATAAAGAACATCCAGCAAAAATTGCCTATGATAAAATTGCCGACAAAGGTGATGATAGTGAAAAGGATTCTGGTGCTAAATTAGGTGGCAGTGATTTTGAAAGGGATGGTGAAGAAGGTGATGTTGAACCCGTCAAATATAAAGTTGGAAAAGGAATCCCCACATCTGATGTCAAAGTTGATCAGGAAACAAAAGATACAATCTTACAAGATTTCAATCCACCTCGTGATGCAGAAAGAGATGAAAATGGTCTACCTACAAATGAAGAAGATTGGGATAAGGAAATGACTGAAGTAGAGTCTATGTTTGAAAAGGCAAGAGATGCTTATGAAGCTGCAGAAAAAGATGCATCAGATGCTGCTTTTGATGATGATGAAGAAGAAGCAGATTATTTATCAGATAGAGCCACACAGGCATTAGTACAATATGAAAAATATAAAAAGGTGCGTGATGCTTATGAAGCAAAAGGTGAAGAGTTAGGTGTATTTGAAACAATCACACTCAATGGAAAACAATATAAACCAATAAAAGAATCAAAAGAATCTAATCCTCGTATTTTCAAAGAAATTTATGATAGAACATTTAGGAGTCTAAAATGAAACAATTAATAGTAGACTACATACCATTTGAAATACAGCCACACCAAATAAGTGAGGCTATGAAAGAGAACAACGGAAAGTTAGTTGTCAAAGGTGTTTTGCAAAGAGCAGATACTAGAAATCAAAATGGTAGAGTATATCCAAAAGAAATACTAATGCGTGAAGCTAAAAAGTATTCAAGTAATTTCGTAACTCAGAAAAGAGCTATGGGTGAATTAGACCATCCTGAAAGTTCTGTAGTCAATTTACAGAATGTATCTCATAATGTAACAGAAATGAGTTGGAATGGTGATGATTTAGTTGGCACAGTAGAAATACTTACTACGCCAAGTGGCAATATACTAAGAGAGTTATTCAAAAATGGTATCAAACTTGGTATTAGTTCTCGTGGCATGGGTTCTGTTGAACCGATGCAAGAGGGAGATGGTCAAAAAGTAGGTCAAGATTTCGAACTAATTGCTTTTGATTTTGTTTCTAATCCATCTACACACGGTGCTTTTCTTTATCCAATGAATGAAAGTGTTGATAAAAAAATATCTATTAGAGATGGTAAATACGGAAAAGTTGAAGCTGTAATTAACGATATACTTAGGGGATAACCGATGATAAAACTAAAAGATTTATTGAATGAAGGCAACATCAAAGTGGTGCCAGAGGATAAAATAACTTCTAAGGTATGGAGACAGATGAAGTATGATTTGAGAGACCAAATTGATGAGTTGGTAAAAGTTGGAGAGGACTATGCTGTATTCCAAAATGCTCAAGGTACTGCTAAGTCTCTAAAACAAATTAAAAGAATTTTAGATAAGATAAATTAATGCCATTCAAGTCGGAAAAGCAGAGAAGATGGATGCATGCTAACAAACCTAAAATGGCTAAAAAGTGGGAAAAGAAAAAGGAAGCTGTAGAGGAAAAGAAAGAAAGAGATTATAAAGACGAATACAAAAAATTTCAATCTTCTACAAAGGCTAAAAAATACAGAGCAGAATTAAATAAGTACAATCGTAAGAAAGGTACTTATGGAAATGGTGATGGAAAAGATGCATCACACAAGGGAGGAAAAATCGTGGGATTTGAAGCACAATCTAAAAATAGAGGAAGAGCTGAAAAAAGTCGATTGAAAAAAGAAGCTAAAGGTGAAGATATGGCAAATCTTCAACAAAGAAACTTAGCTAATTCCTACATAGCAAAATTTGATAAGGACATAAAAGGTGTTATAAAGTATCTTGGTAATGCAGGTAATAGAAAAAAGGCTATGGATTTGATGAAAATCTATAAAAAACATTGGGTAGAATTTGTTATTCAATGGCAAAAAAGACAAAAACTACATGAAACTGTAGTAAAAGAAGCTTCAATGAAATTTGCACAAATGGCAAAGAAGAGAGGATTTGTAAAAAAGGGACAAAATGATAAACAAAGAGAAAAGGGTATTGTAGATTATCTAGAAAAGTGGGCTAACAAAGATATGAAAGGTGCTTATCCAGACCCTTGGGTAAGAAGAATACAAATACCTGGTCACGGCCCGGCTCAAGATTGGTGGGGAGATACTTGGTCATATGTCAAAAAGGTATTGGGTGAAAATATAAATGAGAAAAAAGGGGATTTTCTTAGTTCATTGTTTCCAAAGTCAAAGGTTGATAAAGCAATTAAGATAGCTAAGAAGATGAGTGGTAACATGACTGGTGCTGTAAAAGCTATTGAGAAGTTCTTTCCTGGTATGTCAAGACATAATGATGTTCAAGATGCACTTAGAAAATATAACGAATCCGTAAATGAAGCTAAAGATCCAGATATAATTGCTAAACTTAGAGACATTGTAAAGAATAAACAGAACAAAGTCATTAAAGATCCTAAAAGTGGTAGAAAAATGAGAGTAGATGGTTATTCAGCTTCAGCTATTGTACAAGTATATGATGCTCTAAACACATCTAATAAAAACAAATTTTCTAAATTGGGCTTGTTGAAGATGCAATCTGTGGCATTTAAGTTTGTAAAATGATAAAACTAAAGAACATTATATCTGAAGATATTGATTTACTGCGTAGAAAAAAGAAATATAATATACCAGTAATTGAAGATTTAACTACACCAGCAAAATATAGTAATCCTGAAGCAAAATCACATATGGATGCTGATGTAAAAAAAATGTCAAATCTTTTAGGTAAGGCTTCACAACAATGTATTAAGATTATGATGGATGGTGTAAAGGGCGGTAAATATGATGCTTTAGATATCATCAGAGGTATTGAAACTGGTGCTTGGAATAGAACACATGAGGGGGAAAGACCTTTTATGAAAATGCTATGGAGAAAAGTACGAAAAGGATTTAGAAGATATATGCCGAAAGGAAAATTAAGAAAATAGATATTTATATCTAAGGAGAAAAATTATGGCTAACATAAAACTAAAAGATTTATTGAATGAAATAACTACTCAAGGTGGAATGATTTCTAGAAGTCCTTGGATAAAAAAGGAAGAACAAGCACCACAGATTAATGTAAAAGAGCTAGTATCACAAATAAATAATTATGGTTCATTAGGAGAATCAATTTATGGTAAAGGTAGCTTGAAAGAAGTAGCAGAATCGCTATCATCGATTGCTGAGGGTGCTGCCCAACACACTCTTTCAGAGGTAGACGATATGTTTGATAAAGTTACAGTTAGTCGTAATATGAAAGAACTTACAAATTTATCTAAACAATTTGGTAAAGTTGCTATGGAAGCTAATTCACTACAAGAAAGAATGAGCGGTTTATATGAAGATATGGGGCATATTTTAGGTAGGTATTATACTATAGGTGAAGCAGATGCTTCAAATGATGATGCAGAAAATGTAGACGAAGCTGATAAAATGATGTTTAGAGAAGAAGATGATTACAAAGCATTTTTCAAAAAAGCTATGCAGAAATTCAATGTAACTAATATTGAAGATTTGAGTGATTCTGACAAAAAAGATTTTTTCAATTATGTGGACAGAAACTACAAAGCTAAAAATGAGATAAAAGACTAATGATTAAATTAAGAGAACTTCTAAAAGAAAATTTCAGAGATAATGTCAAAGAAGTTAAACAAGAATATAATAATATTTTAAAAATTGAAAAGCAGAGAGAAAAGGCTGTTGATGATTTAGTTAGCGCTTTGAAGAAGAAAGGTTTAGGTGATCCAAATAGTGTTAAAGGGTGGCATGTTAGCACTACAAAAGATTGGATGAAGTACATGAAAATGTTTATAGGAAGTAACGATTGAGTTAAAAAAGTAGAGGTCAATATGGCAATAAAGGTTGTTGTAAAGAATAATAATTACGAAAAAGCTCTCAGTATATTCAAAAGAAAAGTAAAAGATGCTGGAATTTTATATGAACTCAGAGAAAGAGAGTTCTACAAAAAACCATCTGCTGCTAAAAAAGAGATGAAAAATAAAGCAAAAGCCCGTAATTATTGGAAAAAAGTCAAATTATTAGAGGAAGATAGCCGAAATAGAGGAAGAAAATTCTAATTTTTTATATTTATATATATCAAAACTAAATACACCGTTCCTATCGTATACGGTGTACCGAAATATAATAATTCTATTATAGTTCCCAATAACTATATAATATCCTAAAACGGAGAATAAAATGGATAATCTCTTAAAAGAAGCGATTGCCGACGCTAAAGCTGTTCGTGAAACTGCTTTAGAAAATGCAAAATTAGCTTTACAAGAGGCTTTCACACCTAAACTTCAATCTATGTTGTCTAAGAAAATCCAAATGGAAATGGACGATGAGGATGCCGTTGAAGAAGCAGAACATGAAGATGAAGTCGAAGAAGGCTATCACGAAGATGAAGAAATGGAAGAAGCTGAACATGGCGATGAAGAACCTAAAGACGAAATGGCGCATGCTGATGATGAGGTTGAAGAACAGGAAGAAGAAGATGATGTTGTTGAAATCAATGGCGTCAAATATGCTCCTGTAGTTTCCGAAGAAGAAGAGGAAGAAGTCGAAGAAGAAATGGATGATGAAAAGATGGAAGAAGAAGAAGACGAAGAAGACCTTGACTTGGAAGCTGTGATTAAAGAACTTGAAGCAGAAATCAACGAAGAAGAAGAAGATGAAGTTGAAGAAGGCGATGAGGAAGAAGTAGAAGAATCTAATGATGTATCTTCTGGCATTGGTGCTGGTGACAATAAACAGCCTGCTAAAAATGCTAACGATGATAATACAGATGATCCTGGTAAAGGAAAATTATCTGAAGATCTCGATGATGTAGATTTAGATGAAGTTCTCAAAGCCCTTTCTGAAGAAGAAGATGCTGAAGAAGAAAAAGATGAAATTGAAGAATTAAAATCTGATCTTGCTGAACATCGTTCTGTAGTCAAAGAGCTGCGTGAAAAGCTAAATGAAGTTAACTTGCTAAATGCTAAACTTCTATTCACAAACAAACTATTCAGAAAGTATGGTTTGAATAACGAACAGAAGATGAAAGTCGTTGAGCAATTCGACAGAGCAAGTAACCTTAGAGAAGTCAAGTTAGTTTACTCTACACTTGGTGAATCTTTTGGTGCTGCTAGAAATGAAATTAATGAATCTAAGGGAGCTGCTTCCAAACCAGTAGCCTCAACCAAATCTGATAAGAAAGTAATTTCTGAAGGAAGTGATTTGAGGAACAGGTTTAAGAAGTTAGCTAACCTTGTATAATTGGGAGACATATAATGTCAAACTTTGAAAATCTAAGTGATGTGATGGGTGGTCATAACCCTCATCAGGAGCTCCTTAAACAGACTCGTAAGTTAGTCGATAAATGGGAGCCAACTGGATTACTAGATGGTATCGAAGATTCAACAAAGAAAACAGGAATGTCCGTTCTTTTAGAAAACCAAGCTACTCAGTTGATTAAGGAAGCTTCTTCAACTGGTACTGGTGGAAATAAAGAAGAATGGTCTGGTGTTGCTTTACCATTGGTTCGTAGAATCTTTGGTGAGATTTCAGCACAGGAATTCGTTTCTGTTCAACCTATGAATCTTCCATCTGGTCTAATCTTTTTCCTTGATTTTAAATACGGATCCGCTCAAACTGGCAACCACACACAGAATTCCGATGTATTCGGTAATACTTCTGGTAGTGGTGATGCTGCTGGTGGTCTTTATGGATCTGGTAAATCAGGATACTCTATTAACGATGAAGAAACTGCCGCTCAAGCTATTCATGCTTCGTCAGTAGCAAGTGGAACTTATACTTCTGCTTCAGCTACTTGGAAAGAAGTTGAATTTGAGCCAGATCTAAGTTCATCTATTGCTGTTTCAGCTGCTACAGCTGCAAACAATGATATTTTGAAACTTCAAGTTTCTACTGCTGGTATGACAAGACCTGATCTTGAAGGTATAAGAGCTTTCTCTATTAGTGGTTCTGGATTCGATGAATTCTTTCCACAATATACTGCTCTTAATGCTGCAGAAGACGAAATATCTTTCTTTGTAAGAAAGAGTGCTGCTACTGCTCCTGCTGCTTTGACAGTAAAATATCATAAACAACCAACTGATCAACAAAGAGGTGAGTTTGAAGCTTCACCTACTGCTGGTTCCGATGGTGGATACTCTGGAGAAGGCGATGCTGGTATTCCAGAAGTAGACATTCAGTTACGCTCTGTTAGCATAGTTGCTAAAACCCGTAAACTGAAAGCTGTATGGACACCTGAACTTGCTCAGGACTTAAATGCTTATCATTCAGTTGATGCTGAAGCTGAACTTACAGCAATGCTAAGTGAGTACATAGCGATGGAAATCGATTTGGAAATCTTAGATATGTTGAGTATCAATGCTTCTGCTAAAACAGAATATTGGTCAGCTAAAGTCGGATATGAGTATGATGGTGCTGGTGCTGCTGAATCTGATTTCTCAGAAATTAGTGGTTCATCAAATGCTTATACAAAACCATCTTGGTTCCAGACTCTTGGTATCAAGATACAATCAGTATCTAACGCAATTCATCAGAAAACACTACGCGGTGGTGCTAATTTTGTTGTTGTTTCACCTGAAACTTCCACAATCTTAGAATCAGTAAGTGGGTATGTTGCTAACACTGGTGATGCTTCTGCTAACAACTATGCTATGGGTGTTGAAGCCGTAGGTTCGATCAATAACAGGTATACTGTTTATAAGAACCCTTATATGACTTCTAACGACATATTAGTTGGTTTCAGAGGAAGCAATTTCTTAGAAACTGGTGCTGTGTATGCTCCGTATGTACCGATGATTATGACACCATTAGTATACGATCCTACTAACTTTACTCCACGTAGAGGTGTAATGACTCGTTATGCTAAGAAGATGGTTCGTCCAGAATTCTATGGTAAAGTGATTGTCACACATATGAATACAGTTTAATTGTAACCACAGTTGAACTAATTAAAAAAGGGGAAGTTCTTACTTCCCCTTTTTTTATGATCTTGTATATTTATTATTGAATAATTATATCTTTTTAGGAGAAAATAATGGAAGCAATATGGCCTGGTAGTAGTTCCTTTTCATCAGGTGACACACCATACGGATTTTATGATAGTGATACAGCATTTTCTGGTTCAGGAAATCATTCTGTCGATAAATTTGCTGATTGGTCTGCCAAAAGATTGGGTTATCCTATAGTGGCAGTAGAACTACAAAAAGAACAATTTTATGCTTGTTATGAAGAATCTATTACTGAATATTCAGCACAAGTAAATCAGTTTAATATAAAAGATAATTTATTAGCGATGCAGGGACAGTCTACAGGATCAAGCGTCACACATAAAAAAACCACACCAACATTTGGTAGAACTATTGAATTATCAGAACAATATGGTACGGAAGCTGGTGTAGGTGGCATTATAAATTATAAAACAGGTTCAATATCTGTAAAAAGTGGTTCACAACAATATGATTTGAATACTCTTTATGCTAATGTTTCTGAAAGTGGAAAAGCAATTGAGATTAGAAAAGTTCATTACGAATCTACACCTGCTATTACACGATATTATGATCCATACGCTGGTACAGGTGATGGTTCATATAATATGTTAGATAGTTTTGGTTGGGGTAATAATTCACCAGCAATAAGTTTTATGATGATGCCAATGTATGCTGATATATTAAAAATACAAGCAATTGAATTCAATGATCAAATTAGAAAATCAGCATATTCATTTGAGTTGGTAAATAACAATCTGAGAATTTTCCCAAAACCTGAAACAGATTATAAATTACATTTCAAATATATTTTGAAAGAGGATAGGAGTACCACTTTACAAGGAACTACAAATGCTGTAGTTTCAGACTTTTCTAATGCTCCATATGATAATATGGCATTTGTACATATAAATGATGTGGGTAAACAATGGATAAAGAAATATGCTTTAGCACTTTGTAAAGAATTATTAGGTACTATTAGAAGTAAGTATGCTAGTATGCCAATACCGAATGCGGAAACAACATTGGATGGTGATACATTGAGAACTGAAGCTGCTACTGAAAAGGAATTATTAGTAACACAATTGAGGGAGATGTTAGAACAAACAAGTAGAAGGGCACTTTTGGAAGCTGATAAAGATGAGGCTCAGCATCTACAAGAAAAATTGAACAAAGTACCATACCCAATTTATACAGGATAATAAAATGGCAGGTAGATTTTTATCTCAAAAAGACATAAACTTATTTACAAGAGTCAGTAGAGAATTGGTTGGTGATAAACAACGAAGTAAAGACGGACTAATAAATCAAGAAGTCGTTGTTTATAAACCATCGCTACAAGAATCAGCAACAAATATGTATGGTGAATCTGCTGGTGGTAATAAAGTTTATAAGGATGGTGTTCAAATGAATTGTTTAGTTACAGCAGAAGACTTTGATTTCAATCAAGACGATTTTGGTGTTGATAATAGACAAAATGTAACATTTGCTTTTCTAAGACAAGCATTTATTGATGCTGAAATGGTATTAGAAATAGGAGATTTGGTAGATTGGAACTATGCTTATTTTGAAGTTGGTTCGGTAAATGAGAATCAATTGATTGGTGGTATGTTCGAACAAAATTATTCAGTATTGGCAAATACATTTTTAGTAAGAAAGAGTTCTGTACAAATAGAAAGAGTTAGGAGTATCTAATGGCTCGTGAAAAACCGATACCACGTTCTCAGAGAAGAGCTAGGAATCGTGGTTACGATAGGTCGAGAAATGATGATAATGTAAAAAACTTATCAGTAGGATTGATGGATATCGATGCTACTATTATGTATTATTTTAATAATGTCATAAAACCTAAAGTAATAGAAAATGATGAAACTGTAAAAGTACCAATTATGTATGCAAACCCCGAAAGGTGGTCAATGGTACAGCAAAGAGGTTATCTTTTTGATAATAAAAAACAATTAGTCATACCACTTATAGCATTCAAAAGAACATCTATAGAAAAAGATGAATCTTTACCTGTTGATAAAATGGATCCACTAAATCCACAATTACAATATACATTTCAAAAACAATATACTGATAAAAATAGATACGATAAATTTTCCGTACAGACTGGTTTATCGCCAACAAAAGAATTATATGCTGTACCAGTGCCAGATTATATAAAATTATCTTATGACTTTGTTATATGGACTTCATATACAGAACAAATGAATGCGATAGTTGAAAAACTTATTTATAGTGAGGGCTCATATTGGGGAGAAGATGGTAAGTTTAAATTCAGAACACAGATAGATAACTATACAGATGCCAGTGAAGTAAATGTAAATCAAGAAAGAATTATAAAGACAACTTTTTCTGTAACAATGAATGGTTATTTATTACCAGAAGAGTTTTCAGAAGTAGTAACTACACAAAAGAAATTAACACCTAAGAGAATTGTAATCGATGATAATGTCTCAATCGATTTATCTGCTATAACACCCGACCAACAAGATGTAAATATAAGTGTATCGAAAAAAGGAGCAGCTGCGGGATTGGAAAATCCAGTAAGTTTCTTTGGTGGTACAGGTGTAACT
>VTLG01017168.1_pt1 | contig 11416 bp, 23 predicted proteins | sample 4694571 | NCBI WGS metagenome assembly VTLG01 (sample SAMN12604809, study PRJNA352737) | marine metagenome | biome: ENVO:00000447; feature: ENVO:00000209|ENVO:00000569|ENVO:01000036; material: ENVO:00002151; isolation source: viral sequences binned using virsorter ... | reverse complement strand
GGAATTGAAGTGGACTCTTTATTGGGCTTGGAGAAAACTCCAAAAGCCACCCTTAAAACACTTGAAGAAGCAATCGGAGGTATAGAATAATGTGGGACGAACAGTTAATAATCGCAGCGGGGTTAGCAATCTTTGCGGGTGCTATATTCCTTTATTCATTTACAGCAATTTAAGCGGGGTCTCAACGGGTGCGTATAGTTATTTATTCAGCAATTATAGGAGCGATACTAGGAAGTAGTTTCGTTTATATCACTTTAGAAGATGGATTTGCATACCCGCAAAGCTGGGGGTTAGTAAAAAAATGAAAGAAATATTAAGTATTGGATGGTGGATTTATGTACTAATAATGATGATACCACAGCTATTTACATGGGAGGGGCTTGACCAGCTATTTATTAAGTTTTTTGTAATGATATTTATGTTGGCAATCCCATTGATCTTTGATTCCTAGTATACAACTAAGGAAAGCAGAAAAACAGGATTTATATGGACAGATTCTTATATATACTTACTATTATCTTAACTGTCGCAATGTTTCTATGGACAACGAATGTGATAATCGAGAAAGTAGTGGAACTTTTTCTATGAAAGACTTTATAATAAATGCTATAATCTTTTGCACTATAGGATTATTCGCAGTATCTATACTAATGATCCCTTTGTACCTATTGGGCGTCACCAACTAAACAAAATTATACACAATTTATCGTGAGGTTTATAGGTCTTAAATCATCGGCGAATCGCACAAAATTAGAACGAAGTTTGAGAAAAATATTTAGAAACCGAATAAGTTGTTATATTGTTATTTAATTTATCCGGTCATTGAGATGTCATAATCAATACAAAATTGAAATGATTTAGGAGGGATTGCAGATTGTCGGTTAAATTGGAAGATTCGGGCATTCCGCCTTCTCCCTTAATTCCGAAGGCGGTGCATGAATATCTTCAATTCAAACTTCAATCTTGGCTTTGTAAAATAAATGATTGACTTTATTATCTATCAATTTACGATATATTTTATCACACTTTTTGGAATTTGTAAAGAATTGTTTTTCCTTAGGTATTCGTAAGTAAGGATTAGGCGGGCTCCCCGTGAGGTAAAAAAGTTGTAATTTTCTTACCACATGACGAAAATAATCCTTGACAAGCATGCTGATTTTCGATATAATACATAGTATGAAAATTAACAGGAACAAAACTAGATCACATTTTATCCTCTTCGATTCGGATAGTCCTTTTCGCGGAAAAAAGTTCGCAGACAGGAAGAAAAGGTCGAAGCGGGGTTACAGAAAACACAGGAGGCAGTATGACTGATGAGCAATTTGAATGGTTTCAGACAGTTGGAGGAATGATGTCTGACGGTCTGAAATTCGAGGAGGCAATGCGGTTTTGTCGGACTATGGACATGCCCAATGATATCTTCCTATGGATGATACAGAGACAACGAAGTGCTGCTGCCAAAGCGCAAGAAGCGAGTTAAGCTCGTAGACCCAATGGAATTACTTAATAAAGCAAAATTAATTTTAGAAAACGGAAAAGAATACTGGAGGTTATATGAAAACACTTATTTACTCACACCTGACTCGTCCCGAAGTATTGAAGATGAGGCGCAAGGGCAAGAAGGTAGTTTCTCACGGAAGCTATCGAGCCAAGAGAAAGCCAAACTCACCACGCGTCGCTACCGGAGGCTAAAACTGTGAATAACCTATTAGCAGGTAAAGCTGTCTGGATGTGCAAGATGCAGAGAAGACATGCAAGTGGTCAAGGACTCACTGACGGCTCTTACATAGTAGGAGTCTTTAGTAATGAAGAGTATGCGAAGACTGCAGGGAAAGTAGAAGAAGGGCGTAGAAGAATGCCCGAGTACACACACGACTATAGATATGTGGTAACAAAAGTCAAGTTAGATGAACTCCATGTTGTATGGGATATTGAAACTGTGCATAGGAGCTTCACAAAATGATGGAGTTGCAATATGAAAAAAATTCTAGCAGCAATGATGCTGTTTCTGAGTCCGCTGAGTCTGGCAAACGACGTGGATTGTTTAGCGAAGAACATTTACTGGGAAGCAAGAAATCAGTCGATCAACGGTATGTACGCGGTCGCAAAAGTAACATTGAATCGAGTAAACGATTCGCGTTGGCCCAGTACCGTATGTGCCGTGGTAAAACAAAGAAAACAAAGGGCTGGTTCGTGGATATGTCAGTTTAGTTGGTATTGTGATGGGTTATCCGATATACCCAGACATAGAGAAAGTTGGAATATGGCTAAACTTATAGCTACTGTTACTATAGAGTATGGACTCGAGCCACATTTCCTAAATAAGACCTATTGGTATCATAGTAATAAAGTGAATCCATACTGGGCTTCCGCCTATCGTCATAAAACGACAATCGGCGATCACCTATTCTATTCAGATTAATTATCTAAAATTATACCGTATCTCTGTCTCAACCTTATGTTTCAGAGATGTGGTATTTTGTCCTTCCCACTTCATCTTAAACTTCCAGTTGTGACTCTTAAACTTTACACCAGTTTCGAAAGATTCACCGTCAGTCATCGGGCCTGCTTCTATGTAAGCATTACCAAACCTCATGCCTGCGCGTAAATGATTGACAGTTTTATCATGTAAAGAATTGATGTATTTTTGTTCCCATTTCCACTCAACGTATGGATATGACTCTGCGAATGCTGGTGCAGAAAGCAACAGCAGTAGTGGTAGATATTTCATTTTACACTCCGAGTATAGTTTTGAGATCTGGTGGGAAAAATGTATCAGGTTTCAGTACCTTACCATCTTCTCTTTTGATTGGCTTACCGTCTGGCCCTAGTTTACTCATATTGCTAGCGTGAATCTCTTTGAAGCACTCATCTAGATCAATTCCGAAAGCATGTCCTGCCCCGTATACTACATATAATAAATCGCCCAAAGCGTCTGCAATTTCAACCATATCTTTATTATCTATGGCGTAGTGTAGTTCATCTAGTTCTTCTTCAATCAGATCAAGTCTGAGTCTTTGAATCTCTTCCTCTGGAAAGGTAGGTACAGCATTTACTTCCTGTCCCATTGCTTCCATAAAATCTTCGACCAACTCAAAATTTGTGCCATCCATTAGTTTAATCTCCTAAAATTTTTCTCTGAGTCTCCATATCCAAGGTATTTTTCATATATAAAAATAACATTACCAATGAGACAACATCGTCCATCTTCATCTGAAGGTAGTATCTCATGATCCTTGTGTGATAAAAAGAACATTGCTTTACCTGGTTCTATAGGTATTTTCTCCCCTTCTAAAACAAATTTAGGGGAAGTGTTTGGTTCATTAATACAGTAAGAAAATGAAATAGTATATGGAAAATGGGTATGTACTGGAACTGTTTCCGTTTTCCAATAGTGTATTCCCCAACATTCCACAATTCGGAATGAATCACTATTAAAACCTAGTCGTTCATAATCTACTGGCTCATACTGATCTTTCATTTCTCCTGTGGCGAATATATAACCTACTCTTGGAAGTACCGATCTAACCCAATTAAGTACTGTATCTACAGACTCATAATTCTTAGTATGTAGATCTGCTCCTCCAAATATACGATCACCATAATTACGGCTACCAGGGGGAGGTGCATCATATATGCAATCGTCTTTTAAATTCTCAAAAACTATAGTATTATATAACTCTGAATTTAGGTGCTCGATATCTTCCCCATCATATTCGTATATTACATATGGTACTGTCATAATTTTACTGCTAGAACTATTAGTATCGCTATTAGTAGCATATTGACCATTAATAGTTCTAATCCGAGTATCGTATGATACCAAATCCAACGTGTTTTATATGCATTATCTATGCTCATTTCTTCAGGGTCTGGATCTTCCCAGAGTACCTGCGTTCGTGTAAAAAACCGTTTTACCCTGCTAAATGGTTTAGTAGCCCCATCGCGAGTATGAATGTTGCCACGCCGTTTAACATTATCATTGCCCTGTCTTTCCAGACTAGACTTACGTATATCCATCCTATCATTCCTGTAAGTGACAAACAAAGATCCAAAAAGGGATCATATTGTGCTGCTCTTATTGCCATTGCTGTAAGTAGTAGTATTGATGCAACCCATTTTACATACCAATCAAAAGTGTATTTTGGAGTGGCAGACTTAAATATCCGGTTAGAATTTTCTATTTCTTCCGGGGTGAACTTGGGCTGCTTGTCGTCTTCGTTCTCTGGCAATGGCTGACTTTTTTGCTCGGTGTCGCTTGGCACTTGGAGACTCATAGGACTCTCGTTCTCTGACTTCAAAAATCACCTCACTACTTTTCTTTTTGAAAACGCGCAATGCGGTTTCTACATTATTATTTCTAACTTTTACGTGCATCTTTTAAATGGCCATCCTTTGGCTCTTAGGTGAAACACCTGCTTTGTTATTGCCCCTGGAGTGCGGTCTGGAAGCTTTTTATATAGTTCTTCTCGTGGAATTGTATAATAATAAGCCAATAATATACCTCTTTCAGTTCCACTCCATGGTCTCTTAGTATAACTTCTCATGACATCTATTATACCAAAGAAAAGGGCTCGTGTCAAGAATTATTTTTCTAATGACATTCTAAAAAAATTTCTTGACATTTCAGTCATTTATTGATATAATATAGTCTGAAAATAATGTAACAACCACCTGATTGAAACGGAGGAACTCTTGGAAACAGCAATAGTAGTATTTATATTCTGCCTGATAGGCTGTGGTATACACAGTTGGCGATTGGGACGAAGAGATGGGATCAATGGAACAGTCGAGTATCTAATAGATAAAGGAATCCTTGAAGTAGATGACGAATTATGAAGAGATTAGAGTCACACAGGTAACAGAAATGAAAGGAAGTACTCCAATAATAAAATATTTAGCTGTAGTAGACGGAACTCATAAAGTTTACGGAGAAACTGCTGCAGATGCATATCAAAACGCGAGGATATTCTTGGAAGATGGGACCAATAACGTATTATAAATCAATAAAGTCCCCTTTACTCGCTCCTGTCAGTCCGACAGAGAGGGTATTGAGGGCTAATAACAGGCTAAATGCCAACAATAAATCGAGGACCGTTAGGCCTCAATATCGTACCGGAATGGACGATCGGAGAAAAGAAAATGAAAAAGATAGGAATAATTTCAGCAGTATTTATGCTGATGTTCACAGGGCTTGTCACACCCACGCAAGCACTAAGTAAGACAGCCGCTTATGGCATATGCCAAGCAGCTATAAAAGATCAATTTGGAAAATCAACACTAACTCGATTGAAGAAAATAGATGTCTATCGAGGCAATATAACAGTTCTAGCTACAGCAGTACCCGTAGATAGTGCTAAACTTATTGCAACCTGTGCTTTTCCAAAAGCCGAGGAAGGGATGGTGACTGTAACTACTAAGTACGCAAAATCCTAGGAGAATCGGCATGAATATGACAACAATGGCTAAACTAACACTATCAGATTTTCCTAAGTTTTATGTAGGATATGATAGGTTTAATCCTGACTACTTCGCAAGTACTCTGGATGGGAACTACCCCCGCTATAATGTGGTAAAAGTAGGAGAGACGGGGTACAGAGTTGAAGTCGCTGTTCCTGGTTGGGACAAAGGTGATATAGATATTAGCTTAGAACAAAACAACCTCAAGATTGAAGGTAAAGTCAAACAGTCTGAAAACGAGAATGAAGAATTTCTTTACAAAGGACTAAGTGGTAAGTGCTTTACTAAAGTGTTTCGTGTAGGCGAGAATGTGCAAGTAACAAAAGCATATATGGAACGGGGGCTACTATGTGTAGATTTGGAGGATGTAACTCCAGAAGAAGATCTACCTAGGAACATCCCTATAACTTGACAGCTGCGGGCTTCGCGCCCGCTTTTTTGGACTTATTATGTTTGGAATGATAAAAATGTTACCGCTTCTTTTAATTATAGGTGGAGCGGGGTTTGGATACCATAAAATAGTAGTAAATGAAAAAGACAATAGAATTAATCAACAGCAGATGGAGATAGCTTCAGCAACACAGCAAAATGTAGCACTACAGACTGCTGCTCAAACGAATGAGAAAACCATTCGTAATTTAGAAACACAGATGAAGAAACAAGCTGAAGCGTTCTCAGCACTAACTAAGAAAGCAAATAAGTTAGAATCTGAAAAGCAACAGTACTTAAAGATTTTTAAGAAACATGATCTTACAAAACTCGGACGCTCTAAACCAGAAATTTTAGAGAAAAAGATGACCAAGGCGACTAGTAGAGTATTTCGCCAAGTTGAAGAAGATAGTAGGGAATTAGATGAAGCAGACGATCCTAGCGATGAGCTGCCTTACGTTGCTAATTAGCGGATGTGGCAGTTTACCTAAAGTAGATTTTTCACCACCTGATCCTGTAAAGGTTATTACAGAGGAAGTAAGGATGGAGATATACCAGCCTCCTTTACCTGAAGAGATCATGATGGAAGATGTCCAGTGGTTTGTTATAAACAAAAATAACTGGGACGAATCAGTAATAAAAATAGAAGAAATTTTAGGTGGAGACTTTGTATTGTTTGGTCTGCTGCCTCAAGGATATGAAAGTATGGCGTATAACCTACAAGAGATGCGTAGGTTTATAAGACAGCAAAAAGAAATTATCCTGTATTACAGAGAAGCAACTGATGTAGGCGATGAAGCCGAAGAATGGTTAGAGAAAAACGAAGAGTTGCAAAATGACTGATGAGTTTGAACATGCAGTAAAAGATAACTGGTTAGTCTACTGGTGGAAGCGAATATGGTATGAAGAATATCATATAACAATTTATTTTGTAGCAAATAAAACTGTGGACGAACGTGGTCGTGAGACATATACTCGTACTCCCAAGAAGTATAAAGCCTCTAGAATTTATACTCTTAAGCCGAACATTATCAAGTTTAAAGATGATGATGATCAGATTATTGAAATCAAATCAGCGGAGCCTATGAATTGGGATCTTGTGAAGAGATACTAAATGCGAGTAATAATTATGGGCATACTTTTATTAGTATGTATGCCTGTCTTTGCCGAAAAACCAAAGCAAAGAGATATAAACACTTGTGTGGAGGCAATACGTTATATCTATGGTAGCCACACTATTTATAAATTTAAACAACAGTCCACAAGGAATGGAATAAAGCATTTAACCTTTGTTATTGTACCTATGGATAAAAGAGGAGATATGATGTTTGGAAATAATGAAGATAAGTGGGACTATGCGAAGCAGAGATCCGCAAAATGTCTTTTAAAGAAAAGTGCATTAATGGGAGTATATTAGTGGATGAGTAACCCATTAGCTTTATTTGGGTCGCCCGTATATTCATATGATAAATATATAGGTAATAAGCCCTATAATCTAAAAGATCTGGATTCTATAGGGCGGACAGGATTTACACAGAACGAAGGCAAGAATTTTGTCTCAATGAATCAAAGTGTACTAGATCTAAAGAAATATAAAAATATAAGATCCAGAATATTAAAAGGGCTGGAAGAATACACTAGAAATATTTTATGTGTTGCTGATCATATTGAGTTTTATTTAATTCAATCATGGTTAAATCTGAATCCTCCGGGAACGTACCATCACAAACATATACACCCCAATTCCTTTATTAGTGGTGTATATTATATAGATGTTGATGAGGATGCAAGTATAACGTTTATTTCTAGTAATCCGTCCCGTAGGTACGGGTCTGTTTCTTTTGATCTACCATTACGAGAGTATAATCTATGGAACTCAACAGCTTGGCATTATAAGGTACAAACTAACCAAATTATATACTTTCCTTCAACCCTAGAGCATGAGGTAGGTATTAATCAGTCTGATACAGATAGAATAAGTTTATCTTTTAATGTATTTTTTAAAGGCACAATAGGGGACGTGCACAGCATGAATATAGCAACAATAGGAAATTATATATGATAACAGAAAGTTTAGTAAAACAAATTAAGTATGATGAAGGTGTAATTCTAGGTGTTTATAAAGATCATCTAGGATACCCTACTTGTGGAGTAGGACATCTAATAAAAGAAACAGATCCGGAATACGGTTTGCCAGATGGAACATCTATTAGTGAGTCCGCATGTGACAATTATTTGAAACAGGACTTACAGATTGCCACTGATGAATGTAAAATTTTATATCAGCCCTGGTTCAAAGATTTTCCACAAGAAGCAAAAGAAATACTTATTAATATGATGTTTAATTTGGGCAGACCTCGCCTAACGAAGTTCAAGAACTTCAATAAGGCAGTGATGCGAAAGGATTGGAAAAGTGCAGCAGTTGAAGGGAGAGACTCATTATGGCACAGACAAGTAACAAAACGAGCCGAGAGGTTGATGGTTCGGATGGAGAATATTTAATGTTAGTAGATGATGATTTTAGTTTAAGAAGTTTTTCAATGCCTGATGACTTTACAGTTGTTCCGCATAAAAACCCTGTAGATAGAATTACACACGTTGTAAAGCGTATGCAGGAACATATTGAATATTTAGAAAATGCAGTAAGAGAAGAGCAAGCCGCAAAGTATAAAGCGTTTCAACGCATAGCGGAGTTAACAAGTGAGCGAGGGTAGGAAATACGACGGTGAGAAACCTCAACTTTATCTATTACCACCTAAGTCCATAACTGAAGTAGGAAAAGTACTTACATTTGGAGCAAAGAAATACGATGCTCATAATTGGAGAAAAGTAGACGACCTACAAAACCGCTATAGTAGTGCTGCTTTGAGGCATATCTTTGCCCATATAGATGGTGAAGAAAATGATGAAGAGACGGGGTTATCACATCTCGCACATGCAATATGTTGTTTAATGTTTAAACTAGAGGATGAGTTAATTGGGCAGAGTGAGAAAGAGGGACAACGAGAAGTTGAGCCCAGAAAATATACAGAAAGTGATAGATCTGTTGAATCAGTCGACTCCTATCACGAAAAAAGACGCTTGTGGAATCTTGAATATCTCATATAATACTACGAGACTTAACAAAATAATAGAAGATTACGAAGATACATTAGCGTTTAGAGCAAAAAGAATTAGTCAAAACCGTGGAAAACCTGCAACTCAAGGAGAGATTGCAGATGCTATCACGTCTTACTTACAAGGAGATTCTGTAATACAAATTGCAAAATCTCTTTACCGTTCTGCAGGATTCATAAAAGCTATTATAGAGCGCATAGGCGTTCCGTATAGACCTGGGCCTGGGGAATATAAAGATGAAATACATATGTTCCCTGATGAGTGCATGAGTGAAGAATTTAAGGAAGGCGAAATAGTATGGTCTGCACAGCATCATTGCACAGCAAGAGTACAATTTGAGTATACTTTAGAACGTACTCGTAAAATGCCGGGGTTAGTAGAATTAGATTATGAAAAAAAGTATGGGGGCAAGTGTTACAATATATGGATCATGCAAGAATTAATTTATGATTCAACAGGGCATTGGGCAGATTTAGAAGGTCAACGCAACGGGTTCTTCGCGAGCGCGATAGCTTATGATTTAGGTAGATTAACTCATCTTGAACAATATGGAATTGACCTTGGTAGGATATGAAAAAAATTTCTTGACACAAATGTCATTTACTGTTATAATATAATTTCAAAAATGAGGGAACCGACATGGGCGACCGATTTTATTTTCAACAACTTAGTAAGAGGAAACGCAAAGTGGCGTGGGATGATGAAAAGAAGGCGCAAGCCGTAGAAATGTACGAAGCCGAAGACCCTACTCCTGAGACATCTATGGAGATAGTAAAGGCTATAGCAGACGAGTTGAGTGAGAGTCCAAATGGAGTTCGCATGATACTCACCAAGGCTGGAGTTTATGTAAAGAAAACCCCAGCGACTGGATCAGCCAAAAATGGTGGCGGTTCAGGAAACAGCAGAGTTTCAAAAGCAGCCGCTCAAGAAGCTCTGATCGCAGCTATCACAGACGCAGGTAAGGAAGTAGATGAAGAAATCATTTCCAAACTGACGGGCAAGGCAGCTGTCTACTTTACAGGACTTCTGAGCTAGGCTCAGTTTCCGACCGCAGAGGGAAGCCCATCTTCCCTCTGTTTTTTTGCATCTAATGAAATGACCTTGAAATTAGTTCAGTAAAAGATTTTACCTACCTAATCTAAGGAGTTTCATGAAAAAGGAAGAACTAGCATCTCTTGTAACGGAGTATGGTGATGCTGTCATTACGTATCGTAGTGAGAACTCTAAAAAGCTAAAGTATAATGTTTGTACCTTAGACTTTAGTACTCAGTATATTCAAGACAAGAAGAATCGCGCGAAAGAATCCGAGGAGACTTTATTACTCTTCTGCTGGGATACAGATTCTTATCGCTTATTAAAACCTAAGAATATTACGAGTGTTGTACCGTTAGCCTCAGTTCTAAAGAACGGAGACTAGTATGGAACTTCATGAAGCACCTGCAGTGTACGAACATGTAATCCATTATGACGAAGAAAAGCAAACACAAGTCCGAGTTACCGTCAATACTTTTAGGAGTGTTGAGTATCTTAGTGTACGCAAGTATTATATGGATTTTAATGAAGAATGGCTACCTACCAGAGACGGGGTTAGCATGCCAATCGATTTTAACAACTCCCGAGAATTGTTTCGTTCCTTAATAGAGATAATTTCTTTAGCAGAATCTAAAGAACTTATTGAAGAACACTTCGGGGACTTAATAAATTCAGTTTATGAGCACGATTCCTGAAAAAATTCCTTGACTTTATTCCTATTTCTTGTTATAATATTATCTGAAAAATAGGGAAACCAATATGCAAAAGTCTAATTCAGCAGTCTTACAGTTGCTAGATAAAGCTAGTGATTTGTATTACGCGGGCACTCCTATCATAAGTGATGTGGAGTTTGATCGCTTAGCACAAGAAAATGATTATATCTCAGTTGGACATGTAGTTCATCGAGGTATTAAGCATATCTACCCTATGAAGTCACTACAAAAGTGCTTCGATATTAATAACCCTCCTCTCGATATAAATTTGGATAAATTAGTTGCCACAGCAAAACTGGACGGTGCTGCTGTGGCTTTAGTTTATGTTGAAGGTACTCTCTTGCACGCACTTACACGTGGAGATGGACAGGAGGGTTTAGATATCACAGACAAGCTAAAACACTTAGTACCTGCTAAGATTCAACGTAAAGGCATTCTTCAGATAACTGGAGAAGTAGTAGCCCATAAAGATGTTCCCAATGCAAGAAACTTTGCGGCGGGTGCGTTGAACCTTAAAGAAGAATCAGAATTTCTTGATAGAGTTTCTGAAGGAAAACTAGTCTTTATAGCTTATGAAGCTCAGGAGAATACGTGTCAGACTTGGAAACAAGAGATGAAGTGTTTATCAAGTAATGGTTTTAAAACTGTCTGGACGGATATGATGT
>VTLG01015447.1_pt1 | contig 11416 bp, 16 predicted proteins | sample 4694571 | NCBI WGS metagenome assembly VTLG01 (sample SAMN12604809, study PRJNA352737) | marine metagenome | biome: ENVO:00000447; feature: ENVO:00000209|ENVO:00000569|ENVO:01000036; material: ENVO:00002151; isolation source: viral sequences binned using virsorter ... | reverse complement strand
CTTTTGTTAGATTTAGGTCTTTGAAGTATAGGTCTTTCCAGTTATCGAACTTCTGGGCATATTCCTTTATTGCTTCATTGACCGTTTTGTACTTATAAAAATAGATACCACTTACTGTGCCCTTAATATTTTCATTAAGATTTCGTATGCCAAATGTGCTGTTTGTTAATCTCATCTTTTTCTCTTAGGCTCTGTTCTCATAAAAATAAATTCTTCTACCATCGGCTTTACTTCATCGACACGGCTTTCATCCACCATATTAGCAAATATCCTTAAATATTCTATATCGGAGTTATCGAGTTTTTTCTTAAATTCTAATTCTTCCATCAAAGAAACAAGACTTTTGTGATATCTATTTCTAATCATTATAAATAATCCGTTATTCTTTCTTCTAAATTTTCTATCAAATCTATGAAAACTGGGTCAACTAAATCTTTTTTATCAAGATAGTATAATGAAAAATTTTCAGCAAACCATTCTGCACCATCTGTATCAGAGTATTCTGTAGCTCCACCACCTTTTTTAGCTTTCTTTCTTCTACGGTAATCAGACAATAAGTCTTCTAATGGCTGTTCCATGCTCCAATAGTTTGAATCCATATTTCTATCTAAAGGATTTGTAGTACCAGACGCTCTATGTTTTCTCTTATAAAGTTGATGTATCTGATGACCGATTTCGTGATAGAAAGTGCTTCTAAGTCGATCTAAATCATTGTCAAAATAATATTTTACTGTCCACGGTCTATCAGTTATTTTATCTCCCCTTCCCCACCTGTATACAGGAACTTGATCTGTAGAATATTCAGAAGAGTTAAAAGCTAAGAGTGCTTTTCTTTCATCTCGTAATTTATTAAGTTTTGGCTCTAAATCATCATAATATTTTCTGGACTCTGGACTACCATGCCAAGAACTTTTGAATTTATACTTTGGTGTTTGATGGGGAGCAAACAATAAACTCATCTCGTTTCTTACAGAAACAATTTCTTCGTTTAGTTCATTCAATCTTCTTCTTTTTGGTTCAGACAATCTTTCGGCAACCGTACCTACTTTCATGTTTTGCGTCAGTCCATTAATGTAATCTGGATTGATATAGAGCACACCGTCACCCATTGCCATATTATACCTTGAGTTTTTTCTTCCATCCATGCTTCTTATTTTGGCAACACCGAATTTTTCCGTAAGAGCATCAAGCTCTGGCTTAAGAGCAACCATTGTAGATAAAGATTCTTCAGTAAAGTTTTGTGCCATTGCTACCTTACCGAAGTTTTGTGGATTTGCACTATCAAAATGTGCAGTGTCTACATTGAAATATCCTTCCCTAGTGTTGGCTTTTGCCAGATCATCATCAAGTCTGGATACTGCAACATTTCTACGCAGAAGATTTATTGAGCCAAATGTAACACTCGCATCTCTAGGAGAGACAGACCTATCTCTGTTAATATCACCCACAGGTTGACTTGGCTGTACTGGTTCTTCCACAGGTGTATCTTCATCAATAACAAAGTCATCTGGCTCGACATAAAGGATAACACATCGACAGTTAATTACGTTTGCAGGGCCGCCTCTTGGGTCTCCTGCGTGTTTCATCTTATAGGTCACACCTTTGTATGGAACATCGAAGTCTGCTTCTAAATCCACCTCAACACCGTTCATAGCACTGTGATGGCTTCTTGTCCTGTCATCGTTAGTTGATACCCATCTTTTCTTCATAGGTACTTCATAGCTCTCTGCTACGGCTTGATTAGTATAGCTTGATGCGTTGTGTGTCTCTGTCCTTGCTATCAGTGCTGATCTATACCGTGTAAATGGCTCTGACATCTGGGTTCTTATGTTCTTGGCAATCTTATCAACCCCAAAGCCTTCTACCTGTCCATCAGATATTATCTTGTTTATCTTTTTTCTGGTTGTGCCAGATATCCTAGTAATCTTTGCTCCACCCTGTGTCGTGATGTAGTTTCGGATTATTCTTTCCCACTGGTTTTCTTGTTTTGTAAATACAAATCTATTGGCAAAAGATTCGATAACACTTCTGTAATGTGGCAGTAGCACCTGTGATAAACGCTCTTCTAACCCTTTTAGCTCGACCCTGCCAGATTGTATCTCACGGCTTGCTTGCCTACCAGTGCTATTGAAATAGCTTACCATCTGCTTGTATAGTCTTCTCTCAAAGCCTTGACGCATCTTTGTCTGCTCGATGATCGACTTTCTAGCAGATAATATCCTACCTCTTCTTTTCGTCTGTATCTTCATCGTCTTTTTCTCGTTTCAACACATGGTCTATCCACTCTGGGTGCATATCATAATAAAACCTTTCACAGTAATAGCAACGCAACATATCACCCTTCTTGACTTTATCGTGACCACAGACAGAGCAGGTAAGGTCTCCCAAGTAGTGTTTACTTGTCTGTTTTAAGTGGATGACCTTCTGGTAATAGGTCACGGTCAAATTTACCACGCTTGAATCTACCAGTTCTGACTGCTCCTAAAAAGACGTTGACCCTCGCTAATGCCCACTGATCGGAGCTAGTAACACTGGGTCTTACACTCTGTGGATTTGTGTTGTACGCACCCACACCCCTTCTAAACACGGCTGAGAGCATTCTAAGGGTAACTCTTTTACCCTTTTTGTCTCCGTGCTTTTCATTATGCTCTTTTACCTTGTTTTCTAAAGCCTTCTTGATCTTTGCAGATATCTCAGCTTTGTCCTCTTGGTAAAATTCCTCTATTTCTAAGTCAAATGACTTTTCGGCATCTAATTGATCTCTCTTTTTCTTTGACCAACTAAACCCTGCATCTCCACCCCACAATGCCCATGCTATCCGTCCTGCACTTGGATAGCCATCTTCTCCTGCCCTAAACCCCTCTGCTTGCTTATCTACTTCATGCCTAGAGAAGAATGAATACATTCGTCTGACAGTAGAGGGTGATAGTCTTTCTTTATTTACAAGCTGTCTAGCTCTGGCAACCCCTACTGCTGTGCCACCTCTGTTAAATTCTTTTCTCCATTCTAAGCCTTTTCTAGCTTCCTCTGCCATCCCTGCTGTTGGTGTGGTGTCTACATCACTTTCTGCCTTAGACCTCTCCAGAGGGTCTCCTGTACGCTCCTCATACTCTTCGTGAGACTGACAAGGCATATAAATGATCTGTCCGTCCTCATTATGGCTATGAAAGCCTACACAGCCTATCTCTTCAGCTCTATCCCTTGCTTCTGCTTCTGTAGTAAAGACATCCTTTTGTATTTCTCTCTTTTCTTCTGTGTAATCGAAGTCCTTGTCATCGTCTTCTGCTTGCTCTCCTTCAGCAGGTGCTACCTCTGATGACCCCAATGGAAATAGATTTGCGTTGATATATACATCGTCTCCACCAGATATCGGCTCATATCCCAGTCTCTCTCTAGCTTCATTACGGCTTATTATGCCTTCTCTCACAGCTTGCACTACGTTCTCGTAGGTCTTCTTACGTCTTTCTGCCATAGCAGGGATGGAGTCTATGTCGTATCGAACCGTGATATTATCCCCAAATCTGGGTGCTAACCACTCATTCAGATCGCTCTCTACTCTTCGTATCAACGGTATGATAGTGTCCTCATACAAGGCTAATCTGGCTTCTGAGACGTTATTGTAGGTCTGACTGTCTGGAACTCCAACTAATTGTGACGGTACACCAAAACACAAGGCTATATCTCTGGCACTCATATTCTTTAATTCCAAGAAATCCATATCCTTCGGACTGAATCCCATTTCTTTCCAGTCAAAGTCACCCTCCAGTAACATCGGTCTACCTGCGTTATGTGCACCAGAAAACCTCATATTAAGATCGGTCATTAGCTGTTGTCGTTGTGATTCACTTAGTTGAACGTGCATACCAGTCTCATCTTTTGGCTTGAATACAACAGCACCAGATGGTCTTGCACCATTCATAAGTAACCCTAAGTTATGTTTGGCAGCGTGATTATGTTGGTCAATGTCAGCAGAAGCAGCCTGTATCGGTGATAATCCGTAGTAGTCATCCAGTGGATTCCACATCTTGAAATGCTTGACTTCTGACATTCCAGTCTCGCTATCTACGTCATAACGGTTAGCCAGTCTTCCATCTACATGATATTCGTATGCAGAAGGGATATGCGTCTTACTGGGCACTATCTTCATTCTATCTGGTCTTAAGAGGTGCAATTCTCTTGGTTGCCCTCCCACAAGGCTGTATAAGGCATAGGAGTTGCCAGACAATAGTAGAAAAGAATACAATGCTTGGAAATACTCGTTCCCTGCAAACTGTGGATTAGGTCTTTCAAGTAAGTCTATCAGAGGGTGTTGGTCTAGCTTTATCTCTCCTTGATAGACGCAAAGCTCTACAGCCGATGCTCCATGTGCTATTTCATTGACGCATCGAAACACTATAGCGTTTTCTTGATAACCCTCTTTAGCTATCTTTCTATAGTCATAAGTTCTCTCCTTCAGATTGTACCCAGATTGATACATCACCATAGGAGCTTCTTTTCTCTCTATCCGTCTAAATCCATTCGTAATAAAATCGTACCATGCCATCAATATGTTCCACTTCCTGTGCCAAATGGATTGTTAGTAAAACTAAGTTTCCTGTAAGGCTGTAACAGAGATTGTACCATTGCAGGTTGCCGTAATACCCCCTCAAAATCCCCTCTGTGCTCGTAATTAAATGCTATTATATTGAGTATACCTAAACGTATCGCTTCTGGCACATCCGTTCTGTTTGCTCCATATCCTGCTACATAAACGATCTTAAGTCCGTTTGCTACCCTTAAGGATTGCGGCCATGCTTCTCCATCTCGTAAATATACTCTGGCAGGTTCTCTTACTGTATCTACAAAATATTTAGTAGATGCAAATGTTGTTTCTGTGTCGTTGTCACTAAAGCTAGATATGGATGATACACTTGATACTGGAGTAGTAGGTAACTCAATGTATCTTTTTCTGATGCTCATATCTGGAGCAACCCTTGTGCCTTCCCATAAGGCTACATCTATCTCGTCTACCCCATCAATAAATAGAGTAATCGTCCTGTTAATAAGTGCTCTACCAGTAAACTTCTCTACATACTGGGTTGCCATCTTTAACAGAGTTATTAGAAGCGTTTCATCTACCCCTTCATCTAACCTAAGATAATCTCTTATCTCTGAATAGGTGAGTGGGTCTATCGAAGCATCTGTTGTTACGGACTGACCACCCATTTAACTCTCCTATGAATCTAAGTCATCTAATACATTTATACTGATATATTCCGAATTTGGAAAGGTTTCTATAGCTCCCCCAGAGAAAGTGACTTGGAACTCGCCTTGAAATAATCCTGCTGTGTCCGTATCACTTGCTGAAAAAGTGTAAGAAACTGCTCCGTTTGAAGCATTTGTTATCGTAGCACTACTATTCACCTTAAGAGAAGAACTATTTACTGCCCTCATCTTAAATATCACTGAAGCACCTGTGATATTAATCGCTGTTCCACTGCTGTCAGCAACCACCACAGATAAGGCAGGACTTGTGTCATTTTGCTTTATATTGAAAGAATAATTGCTCATGCCGACCTTTTAATTGTAATCGTACTTTTGTCGTTTTTTATTGTTATCACACTTCTGTCATTTTTGATAGTTATTGCCATTATCCCACCAAAATAAATCCAACAAAACCAGTAAAGGTGACTGTGAAATATGTTCCTACAGAATACATCACAAATCTTTCTACCTTAGAAACTCTGTTTTCTACATTCTCCATTTTGGTTTTGATGACTGCTAATTCAGTCAATATCTGTGTTACATCACTCTTAGTCATTCTGCGTCCTTGATTTTTAATTTACCTTCTTCAACTTGCCTAAGTATCTCTTCATAATGTCTATTGCCTTTACTATTTGGCACACTCCATTGAACACCATCTATTTCACATTCAATACTTGATACCACACCTTGTGCATTCTTTTTGTATTGGGCATTTTTTATTTCCATTTTTACCTACAATTCTGCATCAAATTGCAAAAAATTTGTACTGTTATTATATGCATTTAAACTTCCTGCTCTTCCTGCTGAAAAACCACTACTAGCAATGGCATTTACAACAATATATTCCATAGTTGAGCCGCCTTCTACACTCATTGAAGTGAGAGCAGTATCACTGTTAGCATGCCAAATGTAGTATGAATTTGCATTTCCTCCATGTGTAAGAGATGGGTCTACTCTCATATGCACTGGTGGATAAATAGCAACTTCTGTTTCCGTTGAAGATATAGAATAACTAATTCCATATCTGGTGTATCCACCATTAGTACCACCATCATTAGGGTATCTGAGCAAGTATCTTTGACATTTTCTTAGTGTTGTTTCATAAGGTTCATGTTCAAACTCTGTTGGGTTCTGTCCTACTTCTAATTGCCACCCTGTTGTTAAAAATGTTGCATTTGCCGTTTCAGTCCATTTTTGAGTAAAGTCTGGAGTTCTACTATTAGAATTATAATTTTGCCAACCATCTAGGGTATGTCCACTATCAGATTGACCAGTTGCTTCATCAATATGGATTGCAAGCAAACAACCATGTCCATTGTCATTGTTAAAAGTTAAATTGCTATCTCCAAAAATAGGAAAAGAGACATTAGTCCATGTATTTGCAGACAATGTAAATGCTTTTGTAAATTGTCTTGATGTTCCATCATCTGTTCTAAAACCTACAAAATATGTTCCTGCTACACTTGATTTTGCCCAAAAGTTATAACTCAAAGAACTTGAAGAGTTTGTATAGTCCCAACCTGAGTTTCTAAGATTTTGTGCTTCAATCCGTTGGTCAAGTCTTAATGTACCACCATTGCTACTTGCCGCACTTGTATTTTCAATTTTGTAACTATTTGAAAATCCATATCCAGATGGCACATCTGTAGATTGAGTATATGTTCCTGTAAACCCAGTATGGTCTGTCCTAAATCTATCAATAGTGTAATAAGAACCAGTTGTTTTTCCAGTGGCTGAAGTTGATCTCTGGCTAACAGCCATTTTTCCATTAATAATCAAGTTTCTGTTTACTCCACCACCCCCTGCGTTGATGTTGCCTATAAGGTTTGCTAATTCTGCTGCTTTGCTCATCCTATTAGATATCCTAAAAAATAATTTGCATAAAAGTTAGACACCTCTCCTGCATATACTTTAACAAGTATCGTATCATTTACTTCTAAATTTATTGTTAAACTCCCACCACCCATTTGGTTATTGCTTGCGTTTGCTCTACCACCAAAAGGAAAACTTGAATTACCTACGGCAGTTCCATTTTTATAATATCCAGATCGAGTGGTTGTGCTAGAACCACTAAAAAAATTATGGTCAAAGTAATATAGACCTGCAACTGGTGCAGTAAAGGTAGATGTGCTAGTATCGTAATGACTTCCTGTATTATGGTGAGTAGTTGCGTAAGGAATTGTATTTGTGGCAGCAGTAACATTCCCTCCACTATTTTCGTATGCAAAAAATGAAGGTCTGGCAGGAGTTGTCACTCGCCCTGCTGTGTCCACAGAAATAGCCGTTGTAGAGTTCGTTGCGTCTTGTATGGTATTTACTTTAAGTATTGATGCCATTACTGAGCTATCTCCTGTGCTGTCATTGTTGCTGTCATTGTGTTTACACAAAAATAGTTAGTAGCAGATGCGTAAGTTCTAATTGCTACAGCATATCTAAGTTGAGAGGTGGTGGAGGGTGAATCTTCTATACCTGCACAATTTATAACGGAGTTCACCCAATTAACAGAGTTATCAGACGTATCAACATGAACGCTTCCAAAACCCCAAGTTCCACCTAAATTTGTTCCACTTATTGCTGAATTTGCAGACGCAGTAGAAGTTTCTCTGTAACAAGTAGCTATTGCGTGTGATGCTTCAGTTCCAACATACATTGGTGCAGAAAAAGATATCAATATTTTTGAAGTGCTGAATTTAGGTGTTATATTTAAAAATAAACCTGTAGCAACAAAACTTGTTGTGCTTGTTGAAACTTCAGTGCTTGTGTTAGCATTAACTGTCTGCACTGTCATTCCTGCCTTATGTACATTCCCATTACTATCTATCGTCAAGGCACTAGTGCCACCAGAATGTTTTATTGCATCTACATGAAGTTCACTTGCCATTACTGTGCTACCTCCATAATTGAAATAAAGGAGTTTGCATCATCTACATCAGTGGTACCATCAATTCTATATCGATTTGCTTGAAATGTTCTACCATTAGTTTGACCCTCTACTGTAACCTTTATGTTATAGGTTGTTCCTGCACTCCCTGCTGAAATATGTCCATGTAAATCAAGATTATTTGAATTTAAACTGTATCCTTCAATGTAAGCTAAATTTGTTCCCAAATAAAATTGAGTATAAGAACCACCTGAACCAGAGGTACTATGAAACATTCTAAACGCATGAGTTTCCCATGTCTGGAAATGTCTAACAGGAGCAAAGTGTACATGAACTCTCAGTAATGAACTTGCAAGTTTTGTAGTGTAACTAAAAGTTCCGTCTAAAGGACTGTCAAAAGTGAGTTGATCTGTTGAACTATAAGAGCTAGTGGAGGTATAGTCACTTTTAGAATATCCAACTATAAACCCACTGGGCATTTCTATAGTGCCTGTCGTACTCTTCCCCTCAATCTTATCTACTAATAATCTACTGGTCATATTATTGTATATACCCCATTGATTGTAATTGTGGCATTTGTCACTGTAATTGGGCCGCACGACAATCCATTTGTGCCACTGGGTATCGTAATATCCGTTGTAATACTGTCTCCATTTGTCCGTATAACAGAATTATTGCCTAAGAATGGGTATCTCTCATCTGATTGTGTTCGTGTAAAACTATCGGCTATCGAGAATGAGTCTGACACTATTATCTCTATAATATCGTTAAGACTTGCACCTGTGGTAAGCACTATAGATGTGCCAGAAGTTGCTGTATAGTCTATTGCAGTCCGTAATTTTACTCCATTCTGCCATACATCAACCAGATTGGCATCTAAATATGACAATACTAGAGCATTACTATCTGACCCAGAAAACGTAGTTTGCCCTGCTGTCGCTTGATAGTGGTATCTATCTCTTATCCCTTGTCCTGCTGATCGTCCTATATATGGCATTATAGTGTTTCTTTCTTTTTATGCTCAGCATATGCTTTTTTTACATTATCTGTGTGAAACTGTGTTGCTAATGCTTTTACATCTGCACTTTCCTTAGATATATCTGAATCTGGTGCAATAACGTGCCTGTGAAAGTTTCTTGAAATCTCTTTACCATCTTCTTTTATGACAGTTGCTGTTCTTACTTGTATGTGTTTGAAATCACCAAGTACTTCAAATTTATCTTGTATTTCTTCTTTTGTTATTGCCATTTTTTCTCCTTTGTCAGCTTGTAAAATATGTAACAGAGAATCTTATGCTCCATGTGCTACTATTATCTGAATATTGTAATTGAGTTAATGTATTTGATCTTCGAAAATCTATTTCATTACCAGTTCTTACTACTACAGCACTTGCATAGTTGCCACCTGCATTCTCATGATAGCTAATAGTACCTTGAGCTTCATGTGAAGTGTTGCTTAAAAGGTCTGCTACTGCAAAAGGCAACCCTGTAACTATTACAGCACTGCTAGTGCTTGAATCTGTTGACCCAACATAAGCATTAAGTGTGACCATTCTTCCAATTTTTGTATAAATGCCGTTTGAATTAGCGTTAGAGTTCAATGATGGTGTCCATGTTCCTTCTTCATAATCATCTAAATAATTTGCAGAGCCTGTGCCACCAATATACGCTCCACCAGATAAGTACAAATTTTTCCACCTTGCAAAACTAGCACCAAGATCAATAGCATTGTCGTTGTCAGAGCCACTAGCTGTAGCAGGATTAAAATTGTTCCCTGCTGAGTCCAAATAAACACCATGGCTTCCCTCTGCTGAGATATAAGGTCTTACACCTCCAGAAGTTGTGACTACACCAATATTACCAACGGCAGTGCTATCTTTTGAAAGCTCAATAACATCACCATTTGAAGATGACCTTTTCAAGTCCAAAGCAGTTGTTACTTGCCCTATACCTGCTCCTCTGACTTTTGTAAGTGGCATTCTTTACTCCTAGCTTGGTTTAGTTGGAAACTTTACACTACTTTCGTCTAATGCACCATTGCTATCTAGCTTTGGCTTAGCATCTTTTGTAATATCTCTTAATGCCTGTCTGTATGTTTTCCAAGCAGATGACATTGTAACATCTGAATTAGCCATCCAGTCGCTTTCTGAAAGCATTTGTGTTCTTTTCTCCCTTAGAAGTCTCATAGGCTCTGCATCCACTAATTTATTCTTCTCAGCCAATATTTCTGTCCATGTTGTTCCCCAATCTTTTGGGTTTGAACTTTCTATAGCAGAACCATTTTTATCTGCTCCTGTGACTTTTCGGAACATTTGGTTAAACTCTTCTTCTGTTGTAGGCTCTCCTCTAAGAACCCACTCTTTAACTCCTAAACTCGTTAATGCTTGCGATATTGTTGTCATTGTTTTCTCCTATTGTGCTATTTCCTGTATCTTAATAGTGCTGTTAAAATATCCAGTTGGATTTACTCTAAATACGCCACTATCTCCAGTATCATGGGGTCTGGCAACAAGTTTAACAGTTTTTGCGTTAGTATTTGAAGCATTCATAGAAACTTCTTTATGAGTTCTTGTATAAAGATTTGTATTACCAGAGTTCATATTTATGTAATGTTCATAATCTGCGTTGTTGGTTGGATGACTAATATTTACACCATCCACTACAAAATTGATAGTACCTCCATTATTACTATTGTTACGATTAATTTGAATAGAAACACTCATAGTTAGTATTAAAATACTAGAAGCAAACTTTGGTGTAAAAGTAACTGTTGAACCTCCTACGTCAGCATCTGAATTACTACTAAAATCCGTTGCTGTGGCAAAAGAATGAAATGTGGTTTGAACTACAGTACCTGCTGGCATAGCCACTGTTCCTGCTGTAGTTTTACCCTGTATTGTGTCTACTGATAGTGTACTCATTGGGCAATCTCCATGAGGGTTAAGGATGATGCGAGTCGTGCCTGTGAAGCACTATCTGAGTCTGAACCACTTCTATTAACATACATTGTATAAGAAGATGCTTGAGTTCTTCCTAATAATTTATATGTTGTTGCAGATGTAGTATTTGGACTATCTAAAAAATTATTAGACACACTATTTACAAACTGAGTGCTACTCACCATGTAAAATGATGCTGATGATTGAGTCCTGCTACCTGATGAATCTCCCACACATATAGCAGTGCTTCCTCGTTGTAACTGAATCATTCCCCCCCATCCTGCTGTACTCATAGCCATGTATACTGTAAACATAGCCAATATTTTATTTTGAGAAGATGAAGGTGTTATTGT
>VTLG01010208.1_pt1 | contig 11417 bp, 12 predicted proteins | sample 4694571 | NCBI WGS metagenome assembly VTLG01 (sample SAMN12604809, study PRJNA352737) | marine metagenome | biome: ENVO:00000447; feature: ENVO:00000209|ENVO:00000569|ENVO:01000036; material: ENVO:00002151; isolation source: viral sequences binned using virsorter ... | reverse complement strand
TTCAAGCAATCTGGATTCAGGAACAACAGCAGAAGAATTAGAAGCTGCTTTTGCTCCTAAGAAAGCTGCTGCACCAAAATCTGCTGCTAAACCTGCTGCTCCTAAAGCTCCAAAAACAACTACAACACCAAAAGCTGACGCTTAATTATGGTTGAAGAAAAAGTCATCCAGCCTGAGTCCGTGACTCCTGCTGAACAGCCCGTGGCTGAGACTCCTGTCCCTCAAGCCCCCAATTTAGACAATGTAAAAACAGAGTATGAAGCTCAGATTTCTGCTCTAAAAGGACAACTCGCTGAAGCTCAAGAAGATCGCTTGGGTGTTAAGCGTAAATTAGATGAGGTTTATCAAAAGCAAGATGCCGAAAGGAAGCAAAAGCTCGAAGATCAAGGGCAATGGAAAGACCTCTGGGAAGAGGCCAACAAAACAGCCCAAGAAAAAGAGCAACAAATACTAACTCTAAATCAGGAGTTAGAGAATTTAAAAGCCTCTAATGAGGCTGCAAATACTAAGAGTGCTGCTTTAGCTGCTATTAGCAATTTAGGTGCTATTAATGCAGAGCAAACACTCTCTTTATTGCAGGATAGATTAAAGAAAAATAACGAAGGTAATGTCGTTGTTTTAAATGGAGGGGTTGAACAAGACCTCAACACTTATATAAATAATTTACGAAATCCTGGTTCTGGTTGGGAGCATCATTTTAAAGCTAGTTCGGCTGCTGGAATGGGCGCAAAACCAACACCTACCTCAAATGTCTCACCAGGAATGAATAATCCTTGGAAAGACGGTAGTATAAACATAACTAGGCAAATGGCCCTAGAATCAACCGAGCCTGAACTTGCAGCCGTGCTGAAAAGGGAAGCTCAATCCAGTTAATTCCGTGAATTAGCTACCGAGTCCGTGACTTGGATTTCGTTAAATAATGCCCCTAAAGTGAAATGGCAGCCCCGTTTCAGAATTATTCTGGCGGTGTCCTACTTGCGGACATCGTAAAAAGAAATAACTTGTCTCGCTATGTTGGTGAGGCAATAAAAGAGCGCAGTCTATTCGTAAAGAGTGGTGCTGTAGTTCGTAGCTCTTTCCTTGATGCAAAGGAAGGTGGTACACGTATACAAGTTCCTGAGTTCAATCCAGTTTCACCTACTGAAGAGGTGATGACAGGTGCTTCTAACTGGGGAACATCTACTGCTGGTTATTTAACTCCTCAAAAGATCGGTACAGCAACACAGATTGCTTCTATCTGTCATAGAGGTTTTGCTTATGCAGTTGATGACGTTGCAGTTTTAGCTGCTGGTGAAGATCCAATGCTTCACATCCGTAACCAGCTTGCAGATGCAATCAACAAGTTAAACAGCCAAAGACTTTTCTATCAGCTTCATGGTTTATTCGGTACTGCTTTAAGTGGTAACGCATTAGATCTTGCTAAAGCTGCTAGTTCTGGTGCTGCTGAAGCCAACTATTTGACAGGTTCAAATGTTGCTCAAGCTCGTGCTGTTCTTGGAGAGCGTGGCGATGAGTTAGATACTCTTATCGTTCATCCAAATGTAGGTTTCTACCTTTATCAAGTTGGTCTTCTAACATTCTCTACTTCTTCACTAACTTCTGGTGGAGCAGTTACATGGGGTGGTGGTGGAACAGGTGTTGATGCTAAGAGCATCGGTACTTTCGCTGGCTTGAATGTAATCATGGATTCTCAGGTGAACGCTGTTCAACCTGGTTCTTCTGGTCACATCAAAGAGTATTACTGCTACTTGGTTAAGTCTGGAACAATCCTTGAAGGTGTTCAGCAAGATCTAAGGATTGAAGCTGATCGCAACATTCTTTCTAAGCAGGATGTTCTATCAGTTGATTACCATACTGCGTATCACATCATGGGTACTAAGTGGGGTAACGCTGCTGACAACCCAACAAACAGTGTTCTTGGCAACAAGGATAACTGGACAGCGACTTATGACATTGATCTAATTCCTGCCGTTCAGTTAACAGTTAACACACCTTTAGACACTTCTACTCTATAACTAGAGAGCAGATAGGTCTGCATCAAAAAGGCTCCACTTTCGGGTGGGGCTTTTTTATGACGCTATGATGGAAGAGACATCTATTTATTGAACTGTGGCTGCAACAATTAGTGCCACCTTAAAAGGGGAAAATTCTAATAGCTACGTAACTTTGGCTGAAGCTGATAGTTATTTTGAAACTGTTCCAAACTCTTCAACTTGGACAGATAAATCTGATGATGCTAAAAACAGAGCTTTAATTTCCGCTTGTCGATGGATAGATAGTCTCAATTATTACGGTGATAGATGTGAAGAAGAACAAGCTCTCAAATGGCCCCGAAACAATTACGAGGTCGACAATGTTGAATTGGCATGCACAGCCATACCAAAAAGCATTAAGTATGCACAGTACGAATTGGCTAGAGCATTGGCAAATGAGACTGACGCTATTACAGGAAATAAAGGAACTGATGGAACTTATGAACAGGTTAAATTAGGAGAAATTGAAGTTAAGTACAACACTGATAGTCAAGGTGTTGGAACGATTAACAACGTCTTTGATGTTTATCCTTGGTTACAAAGTTACCTTGGTGCTTATTGTCTTGGTGGTTCTGGTAGCTATCAAGTAAGAACAGTTAGAGGTTAATTATGGCAGGAGCATTAGACAGTTTATTTAAAGACGTAGCGAAACAAGTCGTTGCTGACCTTGGTTCGGCTTTAGATACAACTATTACTTATACAAGGAAAGCTTCTCCTAGTTACAACACTTCTACAGGTGCTTTAACTACTACTGATACGAGTTACTCCTCTATAAAAGTTCCTATTGAATTTATTAAGTCAGAGGAAGATGATGGTCGTGAATTAAGACAGGCGAAATTGTATATCACACCTGATTTAATTGGAGGGAATCAACCAACATTTGAAGATGAAGTTATTTTGAGTTATGCAGGTGGAACTCATACAGCACAGATTGTTGATATAGATACTAGAAGAGGTGGACAAGCTTATCTGTTTACTTTATTAGTGAGATTCTGATGGCTGAAAGATCTGCCAGAAGGAGAAGACTTCCTACAAATGTTAAAGCAGATATTTTTGCAAAACAAATATTAGATGATTTCGAGGATGAAGTAGAGGCTCAACTTAATGGTTTTATTGCTGCTGTAGTTAGTGATTTAACTTCACCAAAAGTTAGCCCTGTTTTAACTGGTTTTTTTGCATCTAGTTGGAAAGCTGGTTCAACAATGCCTAATGAGGCGGATAGGCGACAAGGCTATTCACCTTGGTCATCAATACAAGTTAATGGGAATAGATTAGCCCCTGGGCAAAAAGCTTATATTAAACAACGTCATGCTGTACCAAAGACTTTCAAGCTTAATAGTACGATTTATATAGGGAATACTGCGAAATATACTCCTCAAGCTCTTTTGTCTCCTAAATCAAAGGTTTTCCCTTATCTAGCAGGGGGTGCAGGTGCTTTTACAGAAGGATTAGATGCGAAAATAGATAAGTTTTTTAGAGATAAAAGACCTAATATTACTGTAGGAGGGGATACTACAACACAAGTTCTTTCAACAGCACAAACCCAATATCAAGACTTATGACACTCGTAAATGCTAGAGCTGCACTCGAAAAAGCTGTTAAGGATGCAGTTATAGCTGCTGATGGAACAGTAAATATGGTTTATGACAATGTTCCTTATATAAAACCTGGTAAAGCAAAAAAATATGTTGTTATCACAGTGAATTTTGGTCAGTCAACGATTCAAAATCAAGGTGCATCAAGTGATTTTTATAGTGGATTTATTCAATGCAGTGTATATGTTCCAAAGAATAAAGGAACTTCTGTTTTGTCAGCAATTAGTGAGTCAGTGATTGATGGTTTAATTTCTGTTAATGCGTCTAATTACACGGATACTTTTAACTGTAAACCAAGGACTAGAGATATTGTTGGGCCTGGAGGTATTGATGACGAGGATGAATCGCACTACTTGGGGGTTATCACTTGTCAGTTTTCAGCAAACGCCTAGTATAATATTATTGTAGAAAACAGACCTATTTATGTCAAAAGCCATTGAACTGCTCCGCAATAACTTTGGAGTTAGTCAGCTTTATCAGCACGAAGTAGTAAAGAATGGGACTTCAATTCTTACTGTTTGTTGGCATCCTTTAACTATTGCTGAGAGAGAATCTATTCAGAAAAAAACGAATAGTGATGATGCTAATGATTTTGCTTTGGCACTAATGATTGAAAAAGCTTTAGATTCTGAAGGTAACAGACTTTTTCAAGATGGGGACAAGGCTGCTTTAAGAAGAGAGGTTGAAGCCGCTGTTTTGCAGGAAATTCAATTAGCAATGCTTGAATCTGGAACGGATAAGGAGGTGGATGAAGCTAAAGCAGAATTGAAAAGCTAGGGGTGAAGTACGTTTTGTTTATTCCTTAGCAAAGGAATTAGGTAAGACAGTAGCGGAATTGAATCGAACTCTTACACGAGAAGAAATGATAAATTGGGCTGCATTTTTTGCTCTTCAAAATGAAGAAATGGAAAAAGATCGGGAGGCTGCTCAAAGAGGTGCTGCTAGTCGAACGCAAACAAGGTAAGCTATGTGTAGTCTGTTCCTTTTCTGTGAGTGGCTAGCGCATATTTAAGGACAATTGAATTTAAGGTTAAAGATCAGGCTTTAAAAAGGTCTGTAGATAAACTTGGGAAATCGTTAGGGAGTATTGATAAGTCTGTTGATGCGATAAATAAACAGTTTGGAAGACTTTCTACGTCAATTAAGGGTTTAGGTAAGGAATTACAGGGAGTCGTTAAATCTACAAAGACGTTAAATCAAAATTCTAAAAATATAGAGATTGTTAATCCAAAGAAGATTACAGCGAGTCTTTTAAAGTTAAAACAAGTTAAGGCAGTAATTAGAGACTTAAATAAGGTTGGCTCTGCCTTTGGAACGAACAGGAGATTATCAGATGAATACAACGATGCTGCTGCGACTTTAAAGGATTTCATACGAGAGGTAGCTAATGGGACTAAATATATTGCTGCTAATGAACAAGGTTTAAATAGACAAGCTGCTGCGTTCGCTAAAGTTGCTGCTGCTTCAAAAATAAACAGCGCTCAATATAAGAATGCCATTATGGCTCAGACGAAGGCTGAACAGAATCTTCGTGTATCTCAATTAGAAAGAATAAAAGTACAAGAAACATTGTATAAGATACAAGATTTACGAGTATCTGGGAAGATTAGGCAAGGATACGATATGACAGGGTTTAAGGGGGCAAAAGGGATGTTAGAACTAGAAGATGAAATAATGAAGAGAGATACAATCGCTTCTTTAAGTGCTTATAAACAGGAATTACAAAATATAAATAGATTTTTAGCTATAGGTAGTAAGGAATATAAAGAGATTGATGCTGCTGTTGAAAGAATTAGTGCGAGATTAGAGGAGACTACTGTTACTAAGACCAAAGAGGTTACTAAAGATAAAGAATTAACGAAACAAGCAAGAGAGAGATTAAGGATTCAGAAAGCAAATGCAAAAGTTTTAAATCAAACAGTCAAGACATTAGGTCAAATAGGACGTTTCTCAGGTCGTGGATTAGGGGAATTATTTGGTGTTTTAAGAGGGAAGAGGGGTTCTGTCCCTCAGTTACTTGCTGGTGATGTCAGTTTAGAAGTAATTAAAAATCTTATTAAATTTGTACCATTCTTAGATCAGAAGTTAAAGAAACAGATTCAAACATGGAGTACTTACGGGCAAGTAGCAGCAAGAGTAATGACAGGGATACAGATTGCTTCTGGTTCTCTTTCGGCTGTTTTAGGTGGAACTCAATGGGTTACTTCGGCTGTAAAAGGATTTATTGATTTCGAGAAGGCTGCTGCTACATCTATTTGGCGTATACAAAATAATTGGACAAAATTCCAAGGTGTAATGGGTGCTGCCTTGATGTTTGGGTTTAATCCATTCGGTAAAGGCGGTGCTTATGACATAGCAATGGGAGGGGCAAATAGAAGAGAGAATAAAAGATATGCACAACAAGGAGGAACAGATCTTCAGATAAATGAGAAAGGATTAGAGAAGATGAACTCGCTTCTCTTGAATCGGAATAGATCCGCTAAAGATTATCAGAGGATTTTAGCGAGTGCAGTTCAGTTGGAGAAAGAGATTTCTAGGGAGACAAAATTACAAAGTGTTATGCGTGACCATGTTAGTGGCAAGATCGCAAGGGATATGAAGAAGAAGGATATTGAAAGGAGAAAAGATTTAAGAGATAAGCGAACGAAGAGAAGAGAAGCTTTCCAAGAAAGAAGAGATGCTTTTGAATTTGAACAGGCTGAGATGAGAGGAAGAATGTATATGGGTACTGAAGCTCAGGGATTAATGGTTAATCCTAGTGCTGCAAGAAGAAGAAGAGGTCTTCAAGGCAAATGGCCTGGTTCTTTAATGGAGGGAGGAAGAGTTAGGGGGGATGTTTGGGCAAGGTATCAACGCATGTTATCTGCCAGACAACAGCGAAGATCAATGTTTAACGAGAATATGATGTTGGGTGCAGGTTTCCCAATGTTATTTGGAGGTGGTGTTGGCTCTGTAGGAGGTGGTATTGCTGGTGCTGCAATGAATAGAAGTGGGAAAGGGTTTGGAGCGCAGATATTATTAAGTGCTTTAGGTCAACAAGTTGATGCTTTTGTAGTGAAGATTAATGAGTTAGGTAAGGCGTTAAGAAAACCCACAGAGAATTTATCTGCCTTAGTACAGGCTGCTGGATTAACAGGTACAGAGCTAGAGAAACAAGTTAAGCAATTAGAGGCATTAGGTTTAAAAGCTAGTGCTGCGGCTCTTGTAACAGATAGGTTGAAGCAGATTGTCGGGCAAGAGGGCTATAAAGACTTACAAAGATTTAGCAAAGAATGGGAAGAATTTTCTAACCTCATTTCGATAGCAACGACAAGGCTTATGGCATTTGTTTCTGGGCCTTTATCAGTTCTAGTTGATATTCTTGGATTTTTTGAGGAGACCAATAGAGGCAAAAGTGCGATGCGGGATGCAACAGCAGCGTATAACGAAAAGAATAAGATTCCTAAATGGAGGAGCATGATTGGGAACTTCCTAACAGGCGGTACTGGTATGCCTTTGTTTAGGGATAAAGCTGGTTTAAAAGATTGGTACAAATCGTATCAAGCTAGTATGAATAAGAAACCTGGCTCGCAAAATGAAGCTATTGCAGCAAAACTAGCTCAAGTGCAAGGTGCAGATAATAAGGATTTAGCTGCAAAAGTAGAGTTGGAAAGAAATAGATTAAATATGACTGAGAAACAATTTGATATTAAATCACGACAAATAGAAATTGCGAGACAAGGACTGGAAATTGAATGGCAATCAATAGAATATGGAAAGATGAAAGACGGGGAAGAGAAAAAGGCTTTAGGTTTGAAAATTAGGAAATTAGGACTTGAGAGACAGATGGCTATGGCTCAACTAGAAAATATTGAAGTAGGAACACATTTAAACGATTTATATGCACAGATTGGTAACACTATTGAAAATGGAATAGTTAGTGCGCTTGATCATGCAATACAAGGAACGAAGTCGTTAGGTGAAGTAGCAAGCAGTGTCTTTAATAGTATTGCTCGTGCTTTACTGCAATTTGGTGTTCATAGTCTTCTTGGGGCTGCTTTCCCTAATAGTAAATTCTTCACTAGAGCAGAAGGAGGCCCAGTTACAGGTAAGAACTCTTATTTAGTAGGAGAAAGAGGCCCAGAATTATTTACACCTGGAAGTAGCGGACATATCACACCTAATCATGAATTAGGAGGAGGAGGCGGTAACGTAACAGTAAATGTTGATGCTTCTGGTTCGGCTGTTGAAGGTGATGGGGCAGAGGCATCAAGATTAGGCAAAATGTTAGGTGCTGCAATTCAAGCAGAACTAATTAAACAAAGAAGACCTGGAGGATTATTACGCTAATGGCAACTTTCCCTTCTGTTACTCAAGGATATGGAGCTACTAAAAATAGTAGTCCTAAGATTCGTACTGCTCAGTTTAATGATGGTTATATGCATCGAATTAAGTTTGGACAGAATATTGATCCTAAAAGTTGGAATTTAAGCTGGGTGAATATATCAGAAACAAATGCAGATTCTATAGAGGCATTTCTTGAAGCCAGAGCAGATGATGGTGCGTCATTTGATTGGACACCTCCTGATAGTTCTACTGCTTATAAATGGATTTGTTTAAGTTGGGTAAAGACAATTCCTTATGTCAATAAAGCAACTATTAGAGCAACATTTCAACAAGTATTTGAACCTTAGATGGCTGTACCTGTATCTGAACTACAGAAGATAAATCCTAGTAATGTAATTGAATTATTTCAATTACAACTAGACAATGATATCCATGGTGCAACGACAACTTATTATTTTCATAATGGTGTAGGTGAAAATAACAATGCGAATTTAATATTCGATAATAATGAATATACTAGGATGCCAATAGAAGCAGAAGGGTTTGAATTTAATGGTAAACAATTGCCAAGGCCAACTATAAGAATATCAAATATTTTAGGTACTTTTACAACAATACTTCTCACTCTCTCACAGGGCTTAGAGGGTGCAAAAGTAACAAGAATTAGAACACTTGAGCGTTATATAGACAATACAAACTTTGATGGTGGTGATATAGTTCAAGAGTATAATTCTGCTTATTATATTGTTCAAGAAGATGGGGAAGTCATAGATCAAGAGGAAGGGACTAACCCACATGGGACACCAGATGCAACAGCTACCTTCCCTTCTGAAATTTATTACATATCGAGAAAAGCACGAGAGAATAGAGAAATGGTTGAATTTGAATTAGCGGCAAGTTTTGACCTTGATGGTGTTCGTCTACCTAAAAGACAAGTATTACCAGCGGATTTTCCTGGTGTTGGATCGTTTTATTCCTAATGTGGAAAGATGATGCAATAGAACATGCAAAGAAGGAAGATCCAAGAGAATCTTGTGGTCTTCTAGTAGTTGTAAAAGGGAAAGAGAAATATTGGGCTTGTGGAAATTTAGCTGTTAACCCAGAAGATCAATTCATATTAGATCCTTTGGATTGGGCTAAAGCAGAAGATACAGGTGAAATTATGGCAGTTATTCATAGTCATCCAACGACAAGTCCAAAGCCGAGTGAAGCAGATAAGGTTGCGTGTGAAAAATCAGGTGTTAAGTGGTGGATTGTTCAACCTAATTTGAATCAATGGGTTGAATACGATCCTTGTGGTTACAAAGCTCCACTTATAGGAAGAACATGGGTTTGGGGCGTACAAGATTGCTGGAGTTTGTGTAGAGATTGGTATCAAGAGGAGAAAGGGGTCACTTTAAAAGATTGGGAAAGACCTACCGATCCAGATGATTTTATAAATAAACCTATGTTTGAAGGGTGTTTTGAGGAAACTGGATTTAGAGAATTAAAGGAGGATGAGGATTTAGAGAAAGGAGATTTATTGTTAATGTCTATAGCTTCTAGAGGGTTAAATCATATTGGGGTGTACTTAGGTCAACAGATTTTGCTCCATCATTTACAAAATAGGCTTTCAAGTCGTGACTTATTGGATGAATGGCTATTAAAATGTACTGGTAGGAGGATTCGTTATGTTGCGTAAGGTAAAACTCTACGGAGATCTTGCAAAATTTGTAGGAGAAAGAGTCCTTGAGGCTGATGTTGCTAATGCTGCACAATCAATACGTTTTTTGCTTGCAAATTGGCCTGAACTAGAAAAATATATGGCAGATAGACACTATAAGGTTGTTGTAAATGATTGGGAGTTAGCTGAAGAAGAATTACATTACCCAACTGGGCAAAGTGATATCCAGATTATTCCTGTAGTTGGAGGAGCTGGAGGTAATACAGGAAGAATAATTGTAGGAGCATTGTTAATTGGAGCGTCATTCTTCTTCCCAGGTGCAGGTATGTTTGGAGCAGGAACAGGTTTAAAGATGTTTGCAGGTAATACTGCCTTTTGGACAAGTGTAGGAACATTTACCAGTACTGTTGGTGCTGCAATGGTCTTAAGTGGTGTTTCTGGTTTGTTAACGCCTGTTCCCACAATCCCTGAGAACGAGCAAGACCCAAGACTTTCTTTCAGCTTTAGTGGAATACAAAATACATCAAGAGCAGGTGTAGCTGTTCCTTTAATTTATGGAGAAACTATTTCTGGATCGGTTACGATTTCAGCAGGGATTGACACTAATCAGGTGGAAGCATGAGCATAGTTATTGGTTCTGGTGGTGGTGGAAAAGGTGGAGGTGGAGGTAATAAAGCCCCTACTGAAGCAAGAGACAATCTTGACAGTAAGGCTTTTGCAAAAGTATTGGATTTAATTAGTGAAGGCGAAATAGAAGGATTATCTAATGGAGCCAAGTCTATTTATTTGAACAATACTCAGTTACAAGCAGATGATGGGACTTGGAATTTTAAAGATGTTTCTTATGAAGTAAGGACAGGTACTTCCAACCAAACAAATATTCCTATAACAACGAATACAGAAACAACTAAATCTACGTCATTTACCACCATAGAGGCAGCAACTCCAAGAGTTGTTCAAATAACAGATAGTGATGTTGATGCTGTAAAAGTTATTATTAGTGTTCCTCAGTTACAACAAATTTCAGATAAAGGTGATATTTATGGTACTAAAGTTGAGTTGCAAATAGCTGTTCAATATAGTGGAGGGAGTTATTCTACTAAAGTTTCAGGTGGAGCAGGGACAATAACAGGTAGGACAGGCGATCTATATCAAAAAGAATATTTAATTAATTTAGATGGTGCATTTCCAGTTAATATAAAAGTTACTAGAATTACTCCAGACAGTACAAGTTCTAAATTAGCAAACGAAATTAGATGGATTAATTATGTAGAAATAAAATACGATCAAAGAACTTATCCAAATAGTGCATTAGTTGGATTACGTGTTGATGCAGAGCAGTTTTCAAATATACCAACTAGAAAATATAGAGTTAAGGGAGTTAAAGTTAAGATTCCTCATAACGGAACTGTTAGAGATGATGGCAGCATAAGTTATTCAGGAACGTTTAATGGAACATTAGGTGCAGCACAATGGACAAACGATCCTAGTTGGTGCTTATTTGATTTATTATCTTCCAATAGGTATGGACTTGGAGATCACTTGACATCAGGGGAATTAGACAAGTTTTCTTTTTATTCAGCAAGTCAATATTGTGGGGAGCAAGTCGATGATGGTACAGGTGCAGGCACAACAGAGCCTCGCTTCGCTTGCAATATAACTATTAGTAATCAACAAGAAGCTTATCAAGTTGTTAATAACTTATGTTCGGTATTTAGGGCAATGCCTTATTGGGAAGCGGGTAGCTTAACTATTACTCAGGATAGCCCCGCTGATGCTAGTTATTTATTTACATTAGCA
>VTLG01008494.1_pt1 | contig 11417 bp, 14 predicted proteins | sample 4694571 | NCBI WGS metagenome assembly VTLG01 (sample SAMN12604809, study PRJNA352737) | marine metagenome | biome: ENVO:00000447; feature: ENVO:00000209|ENVO:00000569|ENVO:01000036; material: ENVO:00002151; isolation source: viral sequences binned using virsorter ... | reverse complement strand
GCCGATGGGTGCGGGGCTTTTTGCAGGCGGTTCAGGTGCGGGATTAGCGGGCGGAGGTGGTTTAATAGGTGCGACAGGTTTATATGCGGCAGGGGCTTATGGTTCGGCGGCTCTTGGCCTCATTGGTGCAAGTTTAGTTCTTAGTGGCGTAAGTGGGATGCTTTTCCCTACGCCAAAACAACCTGAATTTTCAAGTGAACAAGACCCACGTTTATCATTTAGCTTTTCAGGAACGCAACAGACTAGCAGAGCAGGGACGCCCGTACCTATTGTTTACGGCGAAATTTTTACAGGTTCGGTTGTTATTTCTGGCGGTATTGATACGGAGCAAGTTCAGGCATGACCGATAAAAGAAAAATCATTCGTGGTTCAGGTGGAGGAGGTTCACCCCCGCCCCCAAGACAACCGACAAGAACTCCTGATACGCTACATAGCAAACAGTTTGCAACTTTCCTTGATCTAATATCGGAAGGAGAAATTGAAGGCTCTGCAACCGCTTCAAAGGAAGGTATAACAGATCGCACTTCAGCCGCCTATGTCAATGCGTATTTAAAAGATGTTTTTCTCAATGATACGCCTGTTTTAAAAGCAACAGCATCTTCTTCTAGTCCACAAGATGCTGATTTTAATTTTCAAAATGTTTCTTTTACACCACGTTTTGGAACTGCAAACCAGACAAAAATTGATGGGATTGAAAGTTCTTCTTCAATTACACCTGTCGGCGTAACAGTTACAACATCTTCGCCAGTAACAAGACAGATTACGAATACAAATGTTGATCGTATAAAAGTAACTGTCAGTTTTCCGCAGATACAAAAAGCAACAACAGAAGGTGATCTTCTCGGTTCTACTGTTCAATTAAAAGTTGCTGTTCAATACAATTCAGGAGGTTTTACAGATGTAATTACAGATACGATTACAGGTCGAACCGCTGACGCTTATCAAAAAGATTATTCAGTAAAAATCACAGGTTCTTTTCCCGTTGATATAAGAGTTATAAGAGTTACGGCAGATTCGACAGATTCTTCCTTAATAGATTCTTTTCAATTTGCCAGTTTTGCAGAAATAATTGACGATGCAAGTACTTATGCAAACTCAGCATATAACGCAATAAGGCTTGATTCTCAACAATTTAGTTCAATACCACGCCGGAAATTCCGAATCCGTGGCATCAAAGTAAGGATTCCGGGTGCAGGTGCTTCTAGCTCAGGAACGCCAACTGTCGATTCTGCTACTGGTCGCATAATTTATCCTGACGGATATATTTTTAATGGCGTTATGGGTTCAGCGGTTTGGACAAGTTGCCCTGCAATGATTTTGCTTGACCTTTTAACAACAGAAAGATATGGATTTGGAACACATATTGCAGATTCAAACCTTGATTTATTTTCTTTTGTAACCGCATCAAAATTTGCAAATACTCTTGTTGATGATGGCTTTGGCGGACAGGAAGCCAGATTTTCAGCCAACGTAAATATTCAATCTTCCAGTTCTGCATTTGATTTGATAAATGAGCTTGCGGGCGTTATGCGTTGTATGCCGATTTGGTCAACGGGCAGTATTTTACTTGCTCAAGATTCCCCCAAGGATTCCTCGTTCGTCTTCTCACTTGCCAATATTTCAAGTGATGGTTTTAATTATTCAGGCTCAAGTTTAAAGCAAAGACATTCTGTAATATCGGTAAGTTATTACAATATGGATTCGCAAGACATAGATTTTGAAGTTTTTGAAAATACTACATTATCAGCAAAGATTGGAACTGTTGTGAAGCAAGTAAAAGGTTTTGCGTGTACATCGCGGGGGCAGGCTCAAAGATTAGCAAAGGCAATTGCATTTTCGGAAGCAAATGAATCTGAGCTAGTGACATTTACGACATCAATGGAAGGTGGCTTGATGTGTAGGCCGGGCGCTGTTATTAGTATCAATGACCCTGTTCGCGCGGGCGTTAGGCGGTCAGGAAGATTGAAAAGCGTAACTTCAACAACAGTTGTTACAGTTGACGATACAGAAAACACAGATTTACCGACAACAAATAGCCCGACATTATCTTTAATTTTGCCAGATGGCACAGTTGAAACAAAAGATATTTCATCAATTTCAAATGGAGTTATTACTGTTTCTGAGGCATTTTCTCAGACTCCAAACGTTAACACAATATATTTGATTCAAAATTCAACAGTTGAAGCGCAAAAATTTAGAGTAATTACAGTTGAGGAAACAGATTCAATAAATTATACGATTACTGCCTTATCTTACATAAATGAAAAATACGCATTTATTGAAGACGGAGAGTCTTTACCAACAAGAACAGTTTCAAAATTAAATGAGCTACAGCCGCCGCCTTCTAACCTTTCAGCCGTTGAAACAATCGTTCCGATTAATAATCAAGCTGTTTCAAAAATATTTTTAAGTTGGCAACCGATACTCGGTGTTATTGAATATCAAGTTAATTATCGTTTTGAAAATGGCAACTATTTCACAGAAAGAGTTTCAAGACCTGATTTTCAGATAATGAATAGTCAGCTTGGAACTTATGAATTTCAAGTTTTTAGTTATAACGTAAACGGCCAACTTTCAGCAACTTCAAATGACCTCAATTTTGAAGCTGTTGGAAAAACTGCACTTCCGCAAGATGTTTCAAATGTAACTGTTGAACCTGTAAACGATCAATTTGTCAGATTGCGTTTTGATAAAGCAACGGACGTTGACGTGACCCACGGCGGAAACATCGTAGTCAGGCACAGTAATTTGACAGACGGAACTGGCACGTTTACAAATTCTGTTGATATTATTCCCGCCCTGCCGGGTAACGTTTCAGAAACGCTTGTTCCCGCAGTTGAGGGAGAATATATTCTTAAATTTCGCGATGACGGCGGACGCCTTAGTTCTGGCGAAACTTCTGTTGTTGTTACAATTCCTGATGCGGTTCCTAAACTTGCAATACTTACAGATAGAGAAGATACAGATACAACCCCTTTTAATGGAACTAAAACCGATACATTTTTTGATTCAACCTTAAGTGGCTTAGTACTTGGGTCAACAACAGAAATTGATTCTGTAGGACTTATTGATTCTTTATCTTCAATTGATTTCCTCGGCGATATTGCATCTTCTGGTAAATATGATTTTGTAAGTAATGTTGATTTTGGCGCAAAACAAGTCGTAAATCTAACTCGTCATATGGTTTCTGAATCTTTCTACCCTAATGATTTAATAGATTCAAGAACAGCTTTTATTGATGTATGGACAGATATTGATGCTTTAACAGCATTTGATACAAATGCAAAGTTACTTGTTGCGATAACAGACTTAGACCCTGATTTATCGGTTTCGGCTACTTATGCACAATCAGGAACAACAATTACTGTTACAAAAGCAAATCACGGTTATGTAGCGGGTGATGTAATTGTCGTTGATTTTACAAGCGGCACAGGTATTGATGGCGAATATGTGATTCAAAGTACAGGTAGTGTAAATGATTTTGTTTTAACAGGAACCACAAGTCAGACAACAAGCGGAAATTGTACTTATGGCGCTAATTTTACACCATTTGAACCGATGGCAAACGGAACTTTTATTGGAAGGGGTTTTAAATTTAGAGCAGAACTTTCAAGTGCAGACCCCGCGCAAAGTATTATTGTTAAACAACTTGGATATTCTGCGAACCTTATAAGAAGAACAGAATCGCCGACAGCCGTTATTGCTTCAGGAACTTCTCGAAAATCGGTTTCTTTCATTAATACTTATTTTACGGGTACTTCTGAACTTGGCGGCTCAACAACAGCGCATCTTCCGACAATTGGAATTATTTTAGAAAACATGGAAAGTGGCGATTTTTTCAGCCTTCACAACATCACAGGAAGCGGCTTCGATATAGACGTCAAAAATGGTTCAAGTTTTGTTGATAGGAATTTTAGATATACCGCTGTCGGATTTGGGCGCGGTTCCTAGAATTATGATAATCTTAAATAAAAATAAGTAGAAAATGGCACAACACGACTATGTACTCGATAATGCCACAGGCGCAAATTTCCGGAGTGATTTAAATAATGCTTTATTAGCGATTTCAAGTAACAATTCTGGTTCATCTGCGCCGTCAACAACTTACGCTTTACAGTTTTACGCTGATACTTCAAATAATATTTTAAAACTAAGGAATGCCGCTAATGATGGTTTTATAAATTTATTTACGCTTGCAGGTGGTGTTGATGTTGATGCTGCAAGTAATTTTAATGAAGATGTAACTTTCACAGGAGCTAGTGCAAATATTGTTTTTGATAAAAGTGCTGATGATTTAATATTTGACGATAATGCAAAAGCTGTTTTTGGTACAAGTTCAGATGGCCTCGAAATATTTCATGACGCAAGCGATAGTATTATTAATGATAATGGAACAGGATCTTTAAAACTACAGCTTGGAGGTTCGACTAAAGCTGAAATAGTTTCTGGCGGTCTTACAGTAACAGGAACAGTAACAGCAACCACTTTTTCTGGGGCTTTATCCGGCAACGCCACGACAGCCACGACAGCCACGACAGCCACAAATGCAAATCATGTTTCTGTTGCTGATAATGAATCAACCAATGAAAATAATCTTATACCTTTTATTGAAGACGCTTCCGCAACAGGTAATGTTGGTCTTGAATCTGATGGCGATTTTACATATAACCCAAGTACAGGAACAGTAACAGCAACAAAATTTGCAGGTGATGGCTCTGCATTAACAGGAATTACTGGAACTGCTACAACAATAAATAACAATGGAGTTAGCAGAGTTATTACTGGCTCTGAAACTGCTAATACTTTAGAAGGCCAAGCGAATTTTACTTTTAACGGAAACGAAGTAAAAGTAACACAAACGACATCTACATCTGATTGTAAATTTATTCTAAGGAACTCTAACACCCCTGCCACAGGGTCAATGAGATTTGAATTTCATCATGGTACTGGTTCGACAGAAGGTACAGATAGATTTAGATATGGGTTTATAGAAGGTTTAAGACAAGATTCATCAAATGCAGGTGCGCTAGCGTTTGGTACTAAGGCAGATAATGCATCATCACCTGCTGAAAAAATGCGCTTAACAAAAAATGGAAGGCTTGGAATAGGAACCACAAGTCCTAGCCATTTATTTACAGTTGTAGATAGCTCAACATCTATTGGGTTTAGTAGAAGTGGCAATAATCCACAAATAGTTTTAGATGCTAATAATTTAAGCAATTCAGGAATAATTCAAGTTGATGAATCAAGCGGTGGTAGTCTTTTTACGTTTTCAACAAAAACAACGAGTGGAACTTTGCAACAAAATTTTAGAATTAATATGGCAGGCGATGTTACTACAACATCGGATGTTACTTATACAAGATCTACTGCCGGATTTACAGCAAGAAAAAGTGATTCAGTTAGCACTACAAGGCCAAATGGTTTTCCTTTAGAAATTAATAGAACAAGTAGTGATGGTGGGTTGATAAACTTCTTTCAAGATGGGTCACAAGAAGGTAACATATCGGTTTCTGGTTCAAGTGTTAGTTACAATGGTGGTCATTTAAGTAGATGGTCGCAAATAAAAGGACTTTCACAAACGGATAAATCAGCAAGACCAACAATTTATCAAGGCACAGTCATGAGTAACTTAGATGATTTATGTGTATGGCATCATGCGGACGAATTGTATGACAAAGGTGACGAATTAAATCAATCTATACCAGAAGGCAAAAAAATTGGTGATGTAAAAACCCCTGCATATGATGAAATAAATCAACAATTAAACATGACAAAAATATCTGATACTGTGGGTGATAAGAATGCAGCGGGTGTATTTTGGGCTTGGGATGATGACGATGATGAAATTGTAAATGATTTTTATATTGCGATGACAGGAGATATGGTTATCAGAGTGGCAGAATCAACAACTGTTGCAAGAGGTGATTTACTTATTTCAGCAGGGGATGGTACAGCAAAACCACAAGATGATGATATTGTTAGAAGTTCTACTATTGCAAAAATTATTTCAACAAACCACACAGCTACATATGCTGATGGTAGTAAAGCCTACCCTTGTGTTTTAATGGCTTGCTAATATAATTAAATAAATTAAAAAAAATTTATGGCAAGTCCACAAGAATTATTTGACGAAACAAAAACTCGTCTTGATTTAAATATTGCAAAATTGCAAGTTTTAGAAAGAGAAATACAAGAAAAAGTAGCAGAAAAAAACAAACTTACGCAACCAATACTGGAAGATCAGGGTGCGTTAAAACAGTTAGAAAAACTTAGTGATGTTGTACAACCTTTAGAATCAAAGTAAAATAAACTTAAAACTTATTGTCATGGCTGTTACTTGGGATATTGTTGCCTTAGACGCAACGAAAACTGTAGGCTCTTTATCTGATGTAGTTACAAATATTCATTGGAGAGCTAGTGATTCTGAAACTGTAGGTAGTGGCGATTCTGCTAAAGTCCATATCGGTTCTGCCTATGGTTCTATTGAGATTGCGGAAGCTGATTCTTCATCTTTTACTGCCTATGCAGATATAACAAAAGATGGTGCTATTGCGTGGGCTAAAGCAGCTTTAGGTTCTGATGAAGTGACAGCCATTGAAACAAAAATTGCTGCACAGATAACAGAATCAAAAACACCTACCGTGAGTTCTGGTGTGCCTTGGTAGAAATTATTGACAGCCCTACATAAAGTGGTGCTAATGCACATATTCCGCAGAAGGTTATAATTGTAACAGGTACTAATGCACGGGCAAGGGCTGATCTCATGACAAAAATTTCTCAGATATTATCTATTTTAAGTTTTATAATCAGCGCGTCAATGTTGGGCGGTGCATACTTTGGTTACAAATACGTCACTTCCCCGCAACTAAAAAATCGTGTAATGAATGAAATATTGGCAAATGTTCAACAGATGATGCCAAAAATGCTTGATAAAAAAATACCAAAAAGAACAGGAAAATCTATTCCTTTTTTAGAAAAATAATTGCAAATAAAACAAATAAAAATTCCAGATATTTCGACAATAAATTTAAAAAATTATATTCCTTCATCTAATATTTTAAATGTAACTCCAATGTCAATTGATATTCTTGGCTGCATAAAAACACATCGAGATAGTTCTGTAAAAAATACACAGATAATTGAAGACGACTCAAACGGCGCTTTTTATAGTTGCCCTAATGGGAAAATGCCGTCTTATATTCCAATGCAATATAATCCTAATCAATTGCAAATTGTAGAGGAACAAGAAAAACCGAAAGCCGAAACACCAAAACCGCCAGAAACAGAAACGCCAGAAATACCAAAAGATAAAGAAAAAGAGATTATTACAATTCCGCCTTGCCCTGACCCAAAACAACCGCTGCGCGTTGGCTCGTATGCCAACTCTCAGAAATTAGAAAAAGTAAAAGCCTTTGAATTAGTTAATGGAGAATGTAACATCATATGGGAACCGGTAAAATTTCAAGAGCAATATATCCCAGAGGTATCGACAATAATTTCAACCGCCGTGATTGGATTCGTAGCGGCATCCTCGCCCATAATTCTCAACGCTATAAAGCCAATTATGAAAAAATTAATTACTAGAAAAAAGAAATCATCTTAAATCATGTGTATGCGGGATGACTTGATTTGGTTTTTTGTCGATATAAATATCAGCGCATAAATTATAAAATTCTGAATTTTTTGCGATTAATATGCCCTGTTGTTTCAATTTTCCACATTCTTTAATTCTCGCGATAGCCCAATCAAGGCGCTTATTCTCTAATATTTGTTGTTGTATTTTTACTTGCGTTGTTGCCGCTTGTGAGCATTGATTTTGAAATTTTCTATCAAGTGGAACTGTAAAATTTAAGCTAAAACCTGTATTTACTGCAAAAGAGTCTTTATTTGTACCTGAATAAAATATTTCATCAAATAAGACATCGCCGGGGTTATCAGGTACGCCGTTTTCATCGGCATCTGTCGGGTCGTAGTATGGCGTTGTGTAATAGTGATCAAAAGGTTTGCGGTAGTTTGCGCCGAATGTTATAAAGGGCGAAAATGTAAGTGTTGCACCCTGACAAACAATATTTCCGCCGTATTGGTTAGTTGTCATATTGCCTGTTAACGATTGGATTGCCATATTAGTGACACTTCCATTGTTTGATTGGCTGACAGCGTTTGCAAGCGCTTCTAGAGGTGTTAGAGCTATTGAGAGAAGACAGACGTAGATGTAACTACTGATTCGGATTCTATTTGCCTTGTAATGCTTGTTATATTGGATATTCCGCCCGGCCCTCGATAGGATTCTGAATATTGAAAGGCCGCGCCGCTTGTTGGGTTTGTTAGTGTGAATACTGGTTTGTTGCTTCTCGATAAATCTAACCCTGTATATGTATATTGTTGACCGTTAACCGTTGCTGAAACATCTGTTGTATTTGGTGCAACCCCGCCATTTGTAGAAATGCCTGTCCCTGTAACTGAATATTCATATGAATTGCCAAAATAATCTGTTGACGTAATCGTTTCAGAAATTGATGTCGTTGTATTTGTCGTAGATGACATTGTGCCGGTTGTAAAATTTGGCGTAACGGGCTGCGCATAACTAGGTAATCCACAAAATAAAAATATTAATAATAATTTGCGCATCGCTCATCAATCGACAGAAAGCGTTGTTACATATTGACCTGTAATTGAAGAACCCGGGTCGCCGCCTGTTACCGATATAACATGATTATCAATAGTCGCTGCGCCACTTCCAATCGCCCCTGCCGCTGTAGAAGTAAGGTCTGAAAAATTACTTACTGCGCCTGTAGTCGGAGCGCTATTTGGCACTAGATCACCTTCCAAATATGATTGAGTGAATTGGAAATTTTCGCCAGAGGTGCTTTGTGATGCTGTAATTGTAGTAAACGCATTTACGCCGTTAGTCGCTGTTCCTAGCCCGCCAACAACCCCCGCTGTTGTTCCATCTGTAGTTGTGACCCCGCTACCAGAAACTGAATAAGAGTTTGCGACCCTATCGGCTGCGGTTGCTGCGGACATCACTTCAATTTGAACAGATGACGTAATTGTTGACGTCATATCGGCCATTGCAGCGGATGGAAGCAAAAATAAAATAGAAAGTAGTTTTTTCATTTAATACCTACCTTGTTTTTACTATTATCCACTATTTTAGGCGAATTGCCATTTTTCTTTTGCCCTACTGAAATTCCATAGGAACCTAAAACTCCCGAAACTAAGCCGGCGGTAAATGCCCCGTCAATTCTTACCTTACCCATATATCCAAGAGTCATCATTGATAAACTCCAAGTCAAAATTAAGAATCGGACAGCATGACCAAACAGATCGCCCCAATCAAAACCTTCTTTCTCTTCTTTTTCTTCCATAATTAAGGCTTTTTGCTAAAACTAGCAAACTTGTCTACAGTTGGGAAGAATATATTACAAAAACATGATTAGATTTATCAAGCCAATACTGAAGTTCTTCGTCAAATCCAATGCGGTAAAATCGCTTGTGATTGGCTTGCTTCAAGACTATGCTGACTCCACGGAGACAGACATTGATAATGAAATTGTTGCCTTGGTTAAGGAAAAGTTATGGCCTGTAACATAACTTTAAGTTATGTTAAGGATAAGGCATTCGGTGGTCGATGCCTTCTCTGCAAAATATAGGCTTACTAATTCCCCAAAAGTAAGCCTATACCCAATATAGGAGGATTTCTTGCTATGCCTTGGGATGATTGGCTAACCATAACAGAAACGCTTGAAGATCAACTTTATCTTGAGATTCAGGCGCGGATGTTGGCCGAGATAACTGACTTTGAATATTTGCTTGATGTCGCTGTAAATTATCAGCGGCAAAATTGGCAAAAAGACGAGATCATCAAAAATTGCATTGCAAAGATTGGCGATCTCGAAACAGAACTAATTAAAGTAAGTCTTAAAAAAGAAAAGGAAAAAGATAAATCAAAAATTAAAAAGGTATTTCGTCAACCTCTTTAGGCTCAATAAAGTTTAGATTTATATTTCCAAATAATCCATATTTGCCTTCTTTGGCTTTTGCGTTGATGTAGATACCATCAACTTCTACTTCTTCTTTTTTGGAATAATCCCAAACTTTACCTTTCTTTTGTTTGGTATCAACCATTTTCATAACTTCTTCACAGAAGGCGGAAACAGATTCAGAAGGAATAAACATAGAAAATTTTTGTGGAAATCTATCTTGATCTTCATATTCGTTTTCACTTGTTGAAAACTTGATTGGATAGGGCATCGCGGCTTTGAATGATTCAGGCATGATTAAAATGTTGGAATAAAAGTTTTTTAAAAAGATCAGAAAGCGAAATTTTATGTTTCGCGCAATATTCTCGGATTAGGGTGGCTTGCGTATCATCGGTTCTGAAATAAAATTTGTTGCGGTTGTAATAAGAATTGCGGCGTGATCGAAGTTGTGCAATAACTTCTTCGCCTGATTTTGTGGCCTGTTCTTCGGTCATTAATCATCTTTATACTTTTCAACAGCTTGGCGCAAAAATCTGCCGTGTTCAGATAATGTAATATTTTCAGGACGTACTTGTTTTACTTTTAATTTGAAATGTTCTTTGAACTCTTTTAAGATTTGTTCCTGATGGCCTGATTCGCGAATATCCTGACAAATCAAATCCCTTGCTTCAGGATTTATTGCTTTAGGTATTAGATAATCTTTATCGGGTTCTTGATTCGGTTTTGTGGGTGTTTTCGTAACCCCTTCTTTTTCTGGCGGCTTTTCGGATTCTTCTTCTTTCTTTGCATCTTCTACTTCAAGACCCGCCCATAATTCGTGAGCATCGCCGAAAGAATAACAAGCGCAGGCGCAAAGACATCTTCGGTGCGCTTTCTGAATATCAGTTGTTGAGATTTTATCGTATTGAATACCTTTGTTGAAATTATTAGTTATTGAGTAAACATACAAAGGCAATTTGATTCCTGTTTCGATGTTCTGAAAATAGCCCATTATGTAGCCTGTATTGTCAGGAGCCATCCAAACAATTTGACCGTTTGGGTCAGGTTCCAAAGCAAAGAACCAGTTCGGCGCGTTTACTCTTATTCTTTGCGCTGTTAACGCCCATGAACAATAAGGAACTTTGCCTTTATAATAAAGATCGTCTTTTGTAATAAGACCGCCCAAATTTGGGATTTCGATTGGTTTTGTTTGGTTTTCCATAATCCGTAAAAAAATTAAAGGCAGGCCAGAAGGGTTCCCTAAATGTAGCTTTGACCCATAACTAACTACAACCCTAGTTGCCTATTCTAGGTAGTCCGCATCTGAGAGAGGTTGGCTGACCGCGCTTCGTTATGGTTATCGCGGCATAACAACTCTGGCCTATGTTCTTTAGTCTACCAATTTATTCAGGTTTGTCAAAAGTTTTTATATTTATATTTGCCCCAATATGT
>VTLG01002061.1_pt1 | contig 11418 bp, 9 predicted proteins | sample 4694571 | NCBI WGS metagenome assembly VTLG01 (sample SAMN12604809, study PRJNA352737) | marine metagenome | biome: ENVO:00000447; feature: ENVO:00000209|ENVO:00000569|ENVO:01000036; material: ENVO:00002151; isolation source: viral sequences binned using virsorter ... | reverse complement strand
CTGATTTTTTTGTGAAATAAATATAACTATGGATAACGAATATCAAAGTGCCACTTAAGAAGCCTTCAGAATTCTACGTTAAGAATCCTAATAGTTCTCTAGATGAGATTAGGGAAAATGCTACTCCAGAAAAAGTAGAGACAATTTCTGAAGCTTTTAATTCTTTTAAAACAAATTTTGATCATATTCAGGCATTAACAGAATTTACTAATACTTTTGATACTTTTAAAAATAATGTAGAGAAAGTAGATACTCTATCTGAAAGCGTAGAAGAAATTAGAGAAGGGATTGAAGATCTTATTAGTAAGGAAGATCTGAATGATGCAATGACGGCACAACTTCTCTTTGTAGAGGAGTCTATAAGAAATGTTCAGGATAAAGTAAAGACTTTAAATTCTAAAAGTGTTTTAGGTATAAAGGAAGAATTTGGTACATTATCAGGAATAGTAAAAGAATTTATAGGAGAGGAAGTACCCTCATATAAAAAATTAATAGTTGATTCTGAAACAAGAGTTGATAATAGATTTGGAAACTTTAAAGATGATTTGACTTTAAAAGTTGAAGAAGTTCATGAGGATATCTATGATACTCTTAATACAGTTACATCTCAAATTGAATCTCTAAATGAAGATGCTATTGCTTCGGTAAAAGAAGAAGTAACTGGAATTAGAGGTAAGGTAGAATCTTTATTAGAAAAAGTATTACCCAAGTATAAGAAATTTTTTGCCGAAACTGAGGTAAAAACAGAACAGAGAATTGCTGATAATCAAAAGTTTGTTATTGAAAGTGTAAAAACTTTAGAAGATGATTATAAGAATAACCTTGAGCAGATAGAAAAGGGATTTGAAAGAGTTGCGGAGAATTATAAAAAGAACTTAGTAGAATCTAAATTAAAAACAGAGAAAGAAGTAAAGTCGATTTCTTCTCATATTGATAATCAAGTATCATTTATTAAAACTTCTCTTCAAACCATAGAGGAGAGAATTGATAAGAAAGAAATAGAGTTAGATGAAAACTTATTAGAAAAGACTTCTAATATTGAAAACTTAGTTGAAAATTTTAAAGAATTATCATCTACATATGAAAATCTCCATAAAGATTTTAAGAAAAGAGAAAGGGCAGAAAACAAAAAGTTAGAAAGTTATGAAGAGACTTTAACTGGATTTTCTAATAAAATGGATTTGATGGAGGAAACTCTTTCAGATAATATTTGTGAATTGCAGGAAAATTTAGATACCAGTACTTCAAAATATTATAATGAGATGAAAGACTCAGTAGTTCCTGCTGTAGTAAATTTTGAAAAAAATCTTTCTGGTCAACTCAGAGAAATGAGGGTTGATTTTGCTGTAAATGAAAAACATGTTGATAATTTGCAGAATGAGTTTAAGAGTCTTCTTGAAACAATACGAGTTGATGAGTTAATAAAAGAAGTTACTGATACTAATGATAAAAATTTATCTGAAGTCAAAACCAAATTAGAAGAAAGAGTTAATCGTTTAGAGCAATTAATTGCTCTATATGAAGAAAAGGTTTCGCCAACTGTTAAGGTAGGATCGAATGTAATAAATGAAGGTCTTTTAAATATTCCTCCTAATGTAGATAATTCTGATCCCTTAACTCCTTTAGATCAGAAATATGCAACTATTGAAGATTTGCAGGAACATTATAGATTATTCATCAATAGGGTTCAACAACAACTATCAACCTTTGGTGGAGGTGGTGCCCGAATCATGTCCGATTTGGAGGATGTGGATTATGCTGGCACAGGAATTTCTACTGATGGATGGGTTTTAGCATGGGATAGTGAGATTAATATGTGGGCACCCGCCGCAGGTGGATCTGCTGGTGCTGGAGGAACGTGGGCATCCTCTACTGCTGGTGTTAGTACCACAAAGAACGTAGGTGTTGCGACCACTGCAAGAGCAAACTATTCTTTATATGTTGGTGAATCTCAAGAAAGTGGAGTAACCACAAGTGTTGTTGCTTATTTTGATGGAGATATTTCGGTTGCAGGAACTATCTTTAAGAATAATGTAGTCAATGTAGATTCTCTTGGCATTGTTACTGCTAGAAGTGGAGTTGATGTTGGATATGATTATGACGGTGGTAGTGGTATCGGTATTACTCTTAAACCGAGTGGTAATGCAGTCTTTGCTGGTATTGTAACTGCTGCTAGTGATGTATACATTGGAGGAGATCTTAATGTTACTGGAGATCTCGTATATGATGAAGCAACAGCGACTAATTTAGATGTTAGTGGTATTGCTACCATATCCAGACTTGGTGTTTCTATTGCAGCAACAACTAAAGATTTGGAAGTTACTGGTGTATCTACCTTCAGTGGAGGAGAAGTTACCGTTGGAACTGGATTGACAATTACATCCGGTGGTAATGCTGTCTTTGCTGGTGTAGTTACTGCTTCTACAATGTTCTACCCTCCAGTAATTACCTCTACAGTAAGAGATGCTGCTAGTGTTACAATAGGTGCTCTTATCTTTAATACTACTACAGCGCAATTAGAAATTTATAACGGAAGTGCTTGGGTTGGCGTTGGTGGTCTTAATAATCTCACTATTACTAACTTGTAAGTCTAAATATTAAAGACTAGACTGCTAGATTCCCATGAAGGAGTGTAAAAAAGGACATTATTATTGCACTAAAAGAAAGAAGTGTATGCCTATCCCCAGTGGTTATCATATAGGACGTGGTGGATGGTTGGTTCATGATCATAAGAATGGGAAAAATGGTAATGGAAAGAATGGTTCTAATGGCAATGGGAATGGTAATGGTAGCCATGGGAACGGTAATGGTGGTAACGGCAACGGTGGAAATGGTAACGGGGGTGGAAACGGAGGCGGAGTTAGTGAAGAAAGAGTAATAAAACTTCCTCTTAATATAGAAATTCCTAAAACTTCTACAGAATTTAGATTAGGATTAATGTTCAGAGAAAGTCTGGACGAAAACACAGGAATGTTCTTCCAGTTTGAAGAAAGTGGTCAAAAATCTTTCCATATGAAAGATACTCGCATTCCTTTGGATATTGCTTTCATTCGGGAAGATGGAATCATTGAAAGTATTAAAGAACTGAAACCTTTTACTCTTCTTCCAGTTTTTTCTGAAGGGGATGTGCGTTATGCATTGGAAGTTAATAAGGGATGGTTCCTTATGAATAATGTGAAGGTAGGAGATAATATCTTTGCTTCTTTAAACGAAGAAGTGGAAATACATGATGCAAATGGAAATCTTTATGCAACCGTGATTGATATTATTAAACCAGAACCAATGAAAGTTCCCAAACCTGCAGTCCAATGGGAAGATCCTTTAGATTTGATAGAAGTAAGAAGACTTCCAAAATATAATAAACCAGGAAACATAATAGAAGTATATTTGGCATGGAGAGGAAGAACAATGAGTATTCAAATGTTTTTCCCACAAGTAAAGAAACCTTCTCGTAAGGAAGTTGTTGATCAACTGCATAAAGTATATCCAGGTGCTAAACTCTGGAGTTATCGTGTTGCAGATTATGATCCTGAAACGCCTCTTTTTCAGAAGGCAGAATAAGTAGGAGATTTTGTTATGCCAACAATGGATGAGGTTTACCTAGGTAATCCCCTTTTAAAAAAAGCAAATGTTAAACAGGAATTTACCAAAGAGCAAATTCTTGAATTTATGGCATGTAAAAATGATCCAGTTTATTTTGCACGACAGCATGTAAAAATTGTTAGTTTGGATGAGGGTTTAGTTCCTTTTCAACCTTATGATTTTCAAGAGCAGTTAATTAAAAAGTTTCACGCCAATAGATTTAATATATGCAAGATGCCTCGGCAGACTGGTAAGTCTACTACATCTGTATCATATCTCTTGCATTATGCAGTATTTAATGATAATGTTAATATTGGTATCCTAGCGAACAAAGCAGCGACTGCTAGGGACCTGTTAGGGAGATTACAGACTGCATATGAGAATTTACCTAAATGGATGCAACAGGGTATTATATCCTGGAACAAAGGTAGTTTGGAGTTAGAAAATGGTTCCAGAATCTTGGCTGCGTCAACTAGCGCCAGTGCTGTTCGAGGAATGTCTTTCAACATCTTGTTTTTGGACGAGTTTGCATTCGTTCCAAATCATATTGCTGATTCGTTTTTTGCCTCTGTTTATCCTACTATTACTTCTGGTAAATCGACGAAAGTCATAATGGTTTCTACCCCTCACGGGATGAATCATTTTTATAGGTATTGGCATGATGCAGAAAGAGGAAAGAATGAATATGTTCCTACTGATGTACATTGGTCTGAAGTCCCAGGAAGAGATGACGTATGGAAAGAACAGACTATTGCAAATACCTCTGAACAACAATTTAAGATTGAGTTTGAGTGTGAATTTTTAGGATCTGTTGACACATTAATTGCTCCAAGTAAGTTAAGAGCACTTGTATATCAGGAACCGGAGAAAAGAAGTGGTGGTTTAGATGTATATGTTGATCCCCAAAAAGAGCATGATTATGTTATCACAGTAGACGTTGCACGAGGAGTAGGAAAAGATTTCTCTGCTTTTGTAGTGGTTGATATAACAGAGTTCCCTCATTCGATTGTCGCTAAGTATAGAAATAATGAAATAAAACCTATGCTTTTCCCAAGTATTATAGAAGAAGTGGGAAAAAGTTATAATGAAGCATTTATTTTATGTGAAGTAAATGATATTGGTGATCAGGTAGCATCTATATTAAATTATGATTTAGAATATAAAAATCTTCTCATGACTTCTATGAGAGGAAGAGCAGGACAAGTTATTGGACAGGGATTTTCTGGTAAAAAGACTCAATTAGGAGTTAAGATGTCCAAGACAGTTAAAAAAGTTGGGTCTCTTAATTTAAAAACTTTAATTGAGGAAAATAAACTTCTTTTCTGTGATTATGAAATTATGAGTGAATTAACTACTTTCATTCATAAAAGTAATTCATTTGAGGCAGAAGAGGGGTGTAACGATGACCTTGCAATGTGTTTAGTCATATATGCATGGTTAGTACAATGTGATTATTTTAAAGAACTTACGGATCAAGATGTAAGAAAGAGATTATATGAGGAGCAAAAAAATCAAATAGATCAAGATATGGCTCCATTTGGTTTTATGACTGATGGAATGGACGATGAAAGTTTTACAGACGAGGATGGAGATACTTGGTTTAAAGCAGATGAGTACGGAGATAAATCTTATATGTGGGAGTATCTATCGTAAACTTCATTTTTTAATAAATAATTTCTAGATAACTGAGATTAGGAAAAAAACATGGCAACTCCACAATTATCTCCTGGAGTACTGGTAAGGGAGGTTGACCTAACCGTAGGAAGAGCTGAAAATGTATTAGATAATATTGGTGCAATGGCAGGACCTTTCCCTATTGGTCCCGTTGATGATCCTATCGATATTAATACGGAACAGGAATTAATAGATGTATTTGGTAAGCCACAATCAACTGATGCTCAATATGAGTATTGGATGACTGCTTCTTCCTATCTTACATATGGTGGAGTTCTTAAAGTTGTAAGAACTGCCGGTCCTTATCTCTCCAACGCTAATGCTGGCGTAGGTATCGCTTCTACTTCCATGACTGGAACTGATAGAATCGATAACTATGATGATTATATTACTAATCATTCTGAAGCATCCGACTTTACTTTTGCTGCAAAGAACCCTGGTTCTTGGGCAAATGATTTAAAAGTTTGCTTTATTGATGATTATGCAGACCAAACTCTGCACGTTAACACTGCTACTCCTGCAGCAATTGGTTGCACGATTGGTTATGGTGTTACTGCACCTATCTCTGCAGTTATAGCGGGTGTTGGAACAACCACTGACTTTAGCGGTTATCTAAAAGGTATCATTGTTGGTGTTAATACTGATAGCACTGCTGCTAATAGCACTATCGATGTAAGAATTGTTTCTAGGGTTTCCTCTGCAGGAACAGAAACAATGATTGATTATTCTGAAGGAACTGTTGGATATGCATTCACCGCTGGTGATTACATTAAAACAGTTGATAATAGCGGTTCAATTTCCGGTACTGGATTTACTCCTAATCTTTCTTCAGGAATCACTTATCCAATTAAAGACTGGTATGACCAACAAACTTTGGGTCTTACCAACTCAACAATTTACTGGAAAGAAATTGCTCCAAAACCAACTACTACCAAGTACTGCCTAGACAGAGATTCCGAGAACGATGCTCTGCATATAGCAGTTGTTGATGATAGTGGTAAGATTACAGGTATTCAAGGTAATCTTTTAGAGAAGCATACAAACCTTTCTAAAGCACTTGACGCAGTATCTGCAGTAAATGCTCCCCAGAAGAACTGGTACGAGCAATATATTGCCGATTTCTCCGAGCATGTTTATGCTGGTGGTAATCCAGGAAGTACTAATAATACTTACTCTTCTTGGGAATCTTATCCACGAGCAAGTACTTTCTCAAGTACAACCGATTATACTCCAGTTGGAACCTCTGCTGGTACATGGGGTATAGATGCTCAAGGAGTTGACTTTAACGTCATTGGTAACAAGACTTATACCCTCGCCGGTGGTGATGACTACTCGGTAGGTGGTAGCGTTGTAAGTTCCGGAAGTACATTTAACGGATTCAGCGCCACTGTTGGAGATTTGATGACTTCATATAATCAATACTCCAATAAAGATAAGGAAGAAGTTGATTACTTAATTATGGGTCCAGGTGGAGATACCGTTCAGGATTCTCAAGCAATAGCAAATAAAGTTATTTCTATAGCAAATAACAGAAAGGATTGTGTTGCTGTTGTTGGACCACATAGAGGAGATCTGGTTGGTATTACCAATACTGATACTCAAACTGATAATTTAATCAACTACTTCAGTTCACTATCATCTTCTTCTTACGCAATATTTGATAGTGGTTACAAGTACACATATGACCGCTTTAATAATAAGTTCCGCTACATCCCATGTAACGGGGACATTGCTGGTCTAATGTGCCGCACAAATATTGTTGCTTATCCTTGGTTCTCACCTGCAGGTCAACAGCGTGGTATTATTAACAATGCTATTAAACTTGCATACAACCCAGATAAAGCACAAAGAGATAAGTTATATCCACAGAGAATTAACTCTGTTATAACTCAACCTGGATTAGGAACTCTACTCTTTGGTGACAAGACTGCTCTCGGATATGCATCTGCATTCGATAGAATCAACGTTCGTCGTTTGTTCTTGACAGTGGAGCAATCATTGCAGAAGGCAGCAGAAGCACAACTCTTTGAACTCAATGATGAGTTGACAAGAGCAAACTTCAGAAACATTGTTGAACCCTATCTTCGTGATGTACAGGCAAAGAGAGGACTCTACGGATTCCTAGTTATTTGTGATACCACAAACAACACTCCTGATGTTATCGACAACAATGAGTTCCGCGCAGACATTTACTTGAAGCCTGCGAAGTCTATTAATTATGTAACTCTTACCTTCATTGCTACCAGAACTGGAGTCAGTTTTGAAGAAGTAGCAGGTAGAGCATAGGTTAATAGATCTAAATAACAATACGGAGGACAACAAACAATGCCTGCATTTAACCTAGAAAACAGAAGTACCAGAACCATTTCGGATTTCAAAGCTCGATTGGTTGGTGGTGGTGCAAGACCGAATCTCTTTGAAGTGGAGATGACTGATTTACCTGCTGGAATTGCATGGGATTCGACTGAGTTCTCGTTCTTATGTAAAGCAGCATCATTACCTGCTTCAAATGTCGCTTCAATCGACATCCCGTTCAGAGGTCGTATTTTTAAAGTCGCTGGAGACAGAACCATTGATACATGGTCCGTCACCATTATCCAGGATGAAGAGTTTAGAATTAGAAATGCCTTTGAACAGTGGACAGATTTGATGGCAAATATGGACACTAACCTAGGTGCAACTAACCCTGGTTCTTATATGAGAACTGCTGCGGTTTATCAACTAGGTAGAGGTACACAGAAGAGAAGTTCCAACAGTTCTGGTAATACTAGTGCTGTTCTTAAAGCATATGAATTTGAGAATATCTTCCCAACTTCTGTTTCATCTGTTGACTTATCTTACGATACAGGAGATACAATAGAAGAGTTTACTGTTGAATTTGCAGTTCAGTCCTGGAACACTTTACCAACTGGTGCTGGTGGTGCTGGAGCTGGAGTTAACTTAATTACTGCATAAGTACGAATAGTATGCTATAATTAGACTAACTAAATATTAGTAAGTCTAAAAATATTCGGAAATAAATTATGGCCAAACTATTTGGATTCTCTATTGAGGATAATGAACCAATTAACCCTGGCGTAGTTTCTCCCGTCGTCCCTACTGATGCCGACGGTGAGCAACACTATTTGTCCAGTGGTTTTTTTGGTTCTTATGTTGATATTGAAGGCGTATATCGTACCGAATTTGAATTAATTAAAAGATATCGTGAGATGTCATTACATCCTGAATGTGATAGTGCAATCGAGGATATTGTTAATGAAGCCCTAGTATCTGATACAAATGATGTTCCGGTAAAGATTGATCTAGATAATTTAAATGCCAGTGATGGTATTAAAAAGAAGGTTAGAGAAGAATTTAGATACGTTTTAGATTTATTGGATTTTGATAAAAAGTGCCATGAGATTTATAGGAATTGGTACATTGATGGAAGAATATATTATAATAAAGTAATTGATTTAAAGAATCCTCATGAAGGGATTCAAGAGTTGCGTTATATCGACGCAATGAAAATGCGCTATGTTCGTAAGCAAACTAAAGACAAGGAAAGAGAACGTAGTCAATTAATTCCAGGAAACGATAATCCTATGGATTTCGTTTTTCCTCAAATGGAAGAATTCTTTATCTATAATCCTAAAACTACTTATCCAGTAGGAAGTGCATCCTATACTCAAGAGAGTGCTGGAATTAAGATGACCAAAGATTCCATTGCCTATGCTACTAGTGGATTAGTAGATAGAAATAAAGGATCTGTACTTTCATATCTCCATAAAGCGATTAAATCTCTCAATCAATTAAGAATGATTGAGGATAGTCTTGTTATTTACAGATTATCCCGTGCTCCAGAGCGTAGGATTTTCTATATTGATGTTGGCAATCTTCCTAAAATTAAGGCCGAGCAATATCTCCGTGATGTGATGATGAGATATCGTAACAAATTAGTCTACGATGCTAAAACAGGAGAAGTCAGAGATGACAAGAAGTACATGGCAATGCTTGAAGATTTCTGGCTCCCTAGAAGGGAAGGAGGTCGTGGAACTGAAATTTCTACTTTACCAGGAGGTCAAAACCTTGGTGAAATCACGGATATTGAGTACTTCAAAAAGAAATTATATAGGTCGCTCAATGTACCCCCATCAAGAATGGATGGAGAAGGAGGATTTAACCTTGGAAGATCCTCAGAGATATTGAGAGATGAAGTTAAATTTAGTAAGTTTGTAGGTAGATTACGTAAGAGATTCTCTGGTTTATTCACTGATTTACTTAGAACTCAACTACTTTTAAAGAACATTGTGACCCCAGAAGACTGGGAAATCATGAGTGAACACATACAATTTGACTTTTTGTATGATAATCACTTCGCAGAATTAAAAGAAACTGAACTTTTAAATGAAAGATTAGCAAGTGTTGCTACTGCAGAACCTTATATTGGAAGGTATTTTTCACAGGATTATGTGAGAAGAAGGATTCTACATCAAACTGATGAGGATATCTTAGAGCAAGATAAACTCATGAAAAAAGAAATTAAGGATGGTACTATTCCTGATCCTAATGCAATGGCAATTGATCCTGCTACAGGAGAACCAATTCCAGGAGTTAGTAGTGGTGAATTGGGTGCTCCCGTTGGAGGACAAGAACCTGATGCTGCTTTAAGATCGATGGATGTAGATACCTCTGTTGCCCAATCTGACGCTAATTTGGTGAAACCCAAAGGCGGGGAGATCTAATGTCCGTCGGCGGAAAGAAAAATGATTATGATTTCCGAAGAGACGAAGATGATTTGAGCTGGTGGGCAGAGCAAAGGTTTAATATAAGAGAAGTGCGGATGATATCTAGCAGTCTCGATAACTATAAAACTATATGGCAAGGTGAACCTACCAGACCCAAAGAAGAAATGGAATTTGTGGATTGGTATAGAGGACGTTTATTTGCCATGATTTCCGATTACAATTATACCCATCATGAGGTGGATGTATCTGATTCAGACTCTACCCCTAGTGGGAATGATACATAAATATTAGAGATTACTCACATTTATTACAATGCCCGAAACTGAAACTGAATTGAATTCGACGGAACTTGACACTACAGAAGTAGCTCAAGATGTTCAGTCCGAATTAATGGATATGATTATTGCTGATGAATCCCCTGCGACTATTAGTGATAAAATAAAAGATATGTTATATGCAAAGTCTGCATCAAAGGTAGATTCGTTTCGTCCTGAAGTAGCGGCTAATACTTTTAATGAACCAGAAGTAGATGATGCTCTTGCAACTGCTGCTGCTGAAATTAGTGGTCAAGCAGCTGCGGAAAGAGCGGCACCTGCGGAAGAGTAATTATAAATAAATAAGATACTGAACTTTTAAAGATAATGACAGCATATGTCGGCGTAGGATCTGCAATTAGTTTGACAGTTGGTGGCTCGAGTGTCACTTCTGCTTGGATAGATCAAAAAACTCAATGGTTACGATGTGTTGCTATCGGTGCTTCAGCTATTCATGTTGCAACATCATCAACAGCACCAACAGGTAATACCCCACCTGCAGATAATATTGGTGCGACGGGATTTGAAGCTACTACCCAAGATTTCGTTGTAAGTGATCAGGAACCTGTAATTATTGCTTTAGGTCAAGTTTGTTCTCAACCTGTAGTAGGCATAGAAACGGGTGTTCAAACTTTCCTTGATTTCCCTGAAGGTACTGGATCTCAATTTGTTGTAGGTCAATCAGTCAATCTTTATGTTAATGATGCTGCAGATGGAACTAGTCAAGCAGGTTTTGGTGCATCGGTTCGAGATGTAGGAATTAATACCGTTTATACTGGATCAGTTCCTGATGGTTATAATTCTACGCGAGTGGGAATTGATACTAATACTACCGATTGTCCTGCATACCTGGGATTCCATACTGCTTTTGCACAATTAAGAAACAACTTTAAAGTTGCTGCTATAAAGGCTGCTGGTAGTGGTCCTGGAACATTAATAGTTCAACAAGTGTCAACCACGATGCCATAATTACGAGGTTAATTCCATGAAACTCATCAGAGAAGAAATCGAAGACGTTAAGATCCTTGAAGAATCAAGGAATGGTAAGAAATCTTTGTATATTGAAGGTATCTTTCTACAAGGAAACATAAAGAACCGTAATGGTCGTATGTATCCCATGG